>JGI24021J15306_10000752_pt1 | contig 27744 bp, 18 predicted proteins | sample Ectturendosymbi1_FD_15306 | JGI IMG/M metagenome (IMG submission 15306) | reverse complement strand
CCTGTGACGGGCCGCGGCCCGGTGTTTGCTGACCCATGATCTAAGGAGCTTACTAAATCTCACATTTTATCGTACTTGCCTCTTGCGGGTCTTACTTTAACACCAGGAATTTTCAAAATCCTATTGCAAACTTTGAAGCATATCATTAAATGCACAAAGCACTGTCATGTTTCTAAACCACTGTGCTCGTGTCGTAGCCTATTTACTGTGAAGTGATTGGTTGCTATTTCACCTTCATCGGGGCTGACATATCCTTCCCAAATGGTCTGCATCAGTTTCAAAGAAGCTTTTTTGTAGAGGTCAACAACGCTGTTGTTCAAAGGGTCTTTGTTTTTCTCAAGCCATCCAATTATGTTATATCCAACCTAAAAAAACAAAGTGGATTTTTAAATTAGTTTTTTGCAAAGATTTAAATTTTCGTTTGGTCTTTACCAATTTGAACAATACATAAAAAGTGCCGTAAATTTTGCGAGCTGTTTCGCTGAGATTTCTCGCCAAAAATTAACCATGTCTGAGTGCTTCAAAATAATAACGAATATCCAGAGTGTACAGTTCGACTCTTTACCTTTACACTGCTTACATCCATTTAATGTTTGGACGGAGTTACTCCAATACTCCATTAATTCCTCTTACCGTCCCAGCATAGTGATACAACTCGAAGTGCGCTTCGTATTTGGTCTTTTTGGTTGGTTTTCCAAACGCTTTGCTTTTTCCAAGATGGTTCTGGTACAGTTTTTCTTTGAAGCTGTTGTCAGTTGCTTTGGGAAACATGCATTCTTCCTCTAGTATGGACATAATACCCAATGGCTGAAACAAAGCACCACGAAGTTGGTGTTTATGAAAGGGTACTGATTTCCCTCCATGTTGAAATAATTCGATAAAAAGCGGTGTATAACCACGAAAAGAACAGTTTTATTTAGATTTAATGAAGTAAAAAACTGAGGTATTTTATAACATTTGTCAGAGAAACAAAGACTGATGTTTTGAAAAATGGTTGGCTGTAGGAAAGTTGCGTAGGTTGACTACCTTTTCAATAAGTTCAATGCACGCCGCCAGATCCATTCCGAAATCAATGAATGTCCATTGGATTCCTTCCTTCTTGTATTCTTCTTGCTCCAGAACGAACATGTGATGATTGAAGAACTGCTGCAACTTCTCGTTGGTGAAGTTGATGCAAAGCTGTTCGAAGCTGTTGCACTATTTTCAACATAAATTATAAAATCGTATTTTTTCCACGAAGAAAAGATGACCTACATTACCAAGATATTTATGATTCGACTAAAAGCCTAAACTTACGTCAAAAATCTCGAAGCCAGCAATGTCCAAAACACCGATAAAAAAACTTCTCGGCAGCTTAGTACTGAGTGTTTGGTTGATAAGTTTAACCAGCCAGTCAAAGTGCTTTCCAAACAGCGCCTTGCTAAGAGCTCCCAAGGCATAAGACACCTGAAAAAAGCCAAGCGTTAATGGTAGTTATGCTGAGGTACGTTTGACACTAGCATGTATCTTGGCAACTCAAATAATTCTTCAAAAAGTAAGCCATGCGGTTGTTTCAAACCGAATTTTCGCATGGAACAATACGCAGACGATGGCAAACTTGTTTTACAACAGGTCACTACTGTATTTTTACTTACGCTAGAGCAGTCATGTCCAACCCAAATGGCTTACTGAGCCAAAAATTATATCACTATCTTAACCAGGGCCGCACAATGAATGACATGTTAATGAGGGGCGCACATTGAATGGTTTACTTTGATCTTAGCAAACTAAATTCATCTTAAAATGATGTACTGAAAGCGTTCGAATCCTAACTGCAATGGTAACAGACGTGATAAAGAGGCACTGAGGACCACCCGCATCAAAAATTTCAAATCCAAAGGTATCAAAATAAGGAGAGGTTGTCAATATGTAGGATACTGTTACTACAACGGCAACCTAAACTGGACCGCACAAAATATTCGACTGGGCCGCGGGTTGGACATAGCTGCGTTAGAGAGAGACCTGTTCACAAGTTGGTTAATTCAACCGCTTATCTCATCGTCACTAGTTATATTCAATATCTGAGTTAAAAAGTTCGAGAATGGTAAATGGATTGCTAGGTTCCAGAAGCTTCCCTTTGGCCTGATGATTGGCATATTGTGCTTTGCATTCAACACGTGCAAACCACAAATCACGGTTTGCTATTTGCAATGTTTTCCCAAAAGAATTAAGATGGCTTATTCAATTATGACAAATTATACAGGTTTCGTACAACGCATAATCACCACATAAGGAGAAAGAAAATCTTGAACAAACTTTTTCTTAAAGTATCTCACTCATCGCTGATAGAAATCAGGTTTCTACCCAAACCAGCGGTGCACATCCTGCAGCTTTCGATAAAAATTTACGCGGCCGTACACGTGTAATTTAAAATACAAACTATTTAATAAAAACTCTTTGTCTACTGATGCGGATACTTAGCAGAAAGACGGCCAAATAAACGTGTGGAAACGAGCTAGGCTCACTGTGTGGAAGCAGAAAAGACGCAATGCAAAAAAATAAAAATATGTTAAACTCCCTGGCGGCCGTAATTCATAAAAACAAACGTAATGCGGCCGGTATTAGAGAAAAAGTTGTGCAACCCCCGACCTAACCATGAGATAATACGGTGCACCAACCTGCGAACATGATTGACCCTTTGTGACGTATTCATTGCCCACTTTCACCCGGGGATGGCACAAGTACTTGATGAAGTCAGCAGAGTTGAGGCCAAACAAGTAAGAAACTTTGTCAGCTTCCTCTGTTCCGTCAGGTTCTGCCTGTTCCTCACGTTGCTTGTTTTTAAACTTCATGTTTTGCTGATGCAAAATGCCAGCCATCAATCGGTAAATTCCGTTAATCTCCTCTTGCGAGAAACCAAGAATGTGGAAAGCTTCCTGAAAGATGCGTAAACAACCAGCGAATCAAATCCTCTGAAGACTTAAACACTTCAACAAAGAAGTAAGAAATGTCTTTTGCAACATTTGGTTCCCTGTTCGCTTCAGATTTCGTAACCTAAACAGAAACCATTTGTTTCCTACGTTACCTGTTATGTACATATGCTGTCCTTGATTAAAATTAATGTTTTCCGACAGCAGTCCTGCATCGTCCAAAAATCTCAAAGGGTGCTTTCCAAATGTGTTGTGAACAACACTTAAATTGTCTGCAGTGGCAATAAGGGAAAACGTTGGTGCGAAAGTTTGTCGACTTTCACCTCTTTTCACGGTGCATCCATTGGGAAATCTTAGCAAAAATCTTGCCAAGCAGCTCTGTCAGCTTCACTTTAACGTTACAAAAATCAGACATAGTGATTCAAGCAAGAAGCAAAGAAAAGGCAGTAAGAAACAGGACGATTCAGTTGGGATATTACTACTCACAAAAATGTAAAATCATTCCTTCAGACACAGTTTTTACAGAACGTGTTGTAAGACCTACAAAATCTGCTTTTATATTTATTCTATTAAAATCGATGAACTGCAAAAGGAGGGGAAAACTACCACATGACCACATGAATTGGTATTTAGTTTTAGAGCTTACATGCGTACCTATTTGCAGAAAACAACCGCCAGGATATGTGCGTTTTGAGCAGACTACGAAAAGGAGGTTTGTATGCAATGTGTTCAACAAAACGTTCAAGCATTGCTTTCAATACACTCAGTTAGGTACATAGGCTTAGCCAAGGGGGCCAAGGAGCCATGGCCCCCAAAGATTTTTAGAATACCTTGTCATTTTTTGCTTTGAGAGGCGGTATCTCAAACAAAATACTGTAGTGTTGCTCGCCTAAAATCAAACATTTTGGTCCCCGCAAATTTTTTGGCCCCTCCCATATTTATGTGTTGTCTACGCCACTGGTCAGGTAAAACAGCAAGATGAGATACTTAGATACTTACATCAGTCAGCAGCAATTCTGCGTTGTCATCAAGGTTGTCAACTGTTACCACTCCTTGGCTAATTGTCTTGTACTCGTAAGGATCTTTGGACAGCAGTAATTGATCTGCATTTAGGTGCAAGGACGTCAGATGTTATGCCACCATCGAAATCTCAGAAATCAGTCGTTTTTCACATTTTCAACTGGCTACACGCTTAAACGTCTTATACAACCTCAAACTCAGTGGTGCAGTAAAGGAGAACAAGGAGAATGTCATCCTCCAACATTTGAAGGATAACGGCTTTTCCTTTTTTTCACGTGGGACCGAAACATCGGCGCCTGTGTTGTTATTTATGTGAATTCCTTAGCATAAAAGTTTTTCAACTTTGCTGGCTAGTCATATCTTGGACTAGTCAACAGTTATTTCACATTTTTGTTTTTGAAAAGCGTTTCCACTTCTGTTTTGGCGCCTCGCCACTGCTAAATCCATGACAAAAATCGCAGTATTCGTTTATTTACTTACCGATCAACTCCGGTTTTCCACCTGAGATTATTTGGTAAAAAATGTGATAGTTTCTTTCACCTTCCAGCTGATAGATTACTCTTGACTTTTCGAGAAGATCTACAAGAAAGAAAACGAGCTTTCAACCGCACACAAATCGGCGTCTCATTACAAATACAGATTGAAAACAATTAATTCGACGCCCTATTAAAACTACATTGACAACTATGGATTTCCCTGCACAGTTCCAATTTCACAAAAAAAACTACTCAGACACAGTTTTGAATTAGGTTGCAAATATGTCGCAGCATAGTTTCGTGCTGTAGGTTATCCTGCTAAAATTTGGGACGACTTACAGTGCTCTATATCTCCTGAAGCCAATAATCCAGTGCTTCCAAAGTGAATTCTGATGAATTTTCCCTGCACAAAAATATTGAAAAAGGAACTTCACTCAATGTTTGTTGACGATTATGTGTCAGGAACATTTTGATAATGAACGAGTTACAAAAATTTTGAAAAGAGTTCAGTACCATCATGAGCAGCCGTTAAAGCACTGTACAGATTATGTTAGAATTTATCTTAGTTATTACTCTTTCTTGTCCGAGATTATCATCCCAAAAAGTTTTTATTTTCAACCACCAATAATTAGGCCTTACTTTTATTTATGTGCTGTTTATGTTAATCATTCCAATAAGAAGTATTTCATTTACTATTTTGACAATTTATCCGCATTTTTCTCATCAAACTATCTAGCAACTTACAAAACGGGAAGAGTTGTCGTTGCGAACGGTCTTTGCATTTCCAAAAGCTTCCATAGCCGGATTGCATTGAACGATTTGATCTTCCAGTGTTCCCTGAATTGCAAAACAAGACGTTGCAGTCTTGCGAGCAATGCGGTTTTGCAGTTAGAAAATACGATTTTTAGTAAAAGGGTTACAAAAACGTTCTGTAATGAAGTTTAAAACTTCAATATATTACTTACTTATTTCCTGTATCAAATTAACAGAGCCAATAGTGGCTGCGAGTGTTGTTAAAGGTTTTCACGCTTTGGCGGATCAATGGAAACTTTCCTACAGTTTTATTTGTGAAAAAGTCTTGTCACAAGAAGCATTATTACCTTCGAGTCCTCTCCACTCAAGGTTCCCATGGCTGCAACCAGCGCAAAATATTGAATAACTTTCTTTGTGTTGACAGTTTTTCCAGCACCAGATTCTCCTCTGCACAAAATAGAGAGGATTTCTACTTTTCAAAAAATGTTTTTCAAACAGATAGCATTGGTCTCGAACTTTTCGGAAACTTATATTTTTTGTTATGTTAAGAATTGACACTAAAAGTCCCTAAACCTTGAAAACAAACTTACGTGATGAGCATGGATTGGTTTTCTCGATCTGTAAAACAAAAGCAGGCACTGAGATTTTTTTCGTGTGCATTGGAGTTTCTGCTTCGGGTGGAGAACCAGTAACGTGTACTTATATTTCAGAAGATGCAAAATCTAAACACAAATGTGGCTGCAGACAATGCCAGAAGTTTATTGAAATATAAAATAGACACCATCGCAGTCGACAAATGTTCATAGATCTTACAGGCGGGTTTCTACAAACAGATTTACAGGCTTCGAATTCATTGCCAACAGAAAAGTGAAAAAGTCCTTACTCATCAGCATGGCGGAATACGCGTTGTCGGCGATCGAGTACAAATGGGGGGGCATCTCCGTGCGTCGCTTGCCTTTGTAAGCGGCTATGACGTAAGGAGCGTATACTGGTAGCATCTTATAGGGGTTGACTGTGACGCAGAAGAGGCCAGAATATGTCTGTAAAGATGCAAAGCAGTACTAGTTATTACCTTGACAATTGCCAATCAGTTTGGATCAAAGTCAAAATTATGCAAATTTTGAATGTCAGTGTCTTGCTTTGAAAATCTCGCAAAGGAGTTGCGTTTTGTAATTCATTTCAGAATATTGTTTGAACTGAACTGTGGTGACTTACGTAGATCATGAAGGATTCATATCTTTGCCTCAAGTTATTCAAGACGCTAGCTTCGTTCAGAAACGTCATGTTTGCCATGTCTTCACACTTTTCGTACCGGGGAGGATTCATTTCTTGCAAATCTTCCTCTTTCACAGTCATTTCCTTTATTCAAATCGCTTCTAGTCAGTAAACTTTTTTAATGAAAATTGACAGTTCATTTGCCAATTTGATACCACCAAAGACGTATCTGTTACAAAAATATCTTCTTCATTGCTTGCTACCAAGATTTTCGAGAAACACTTCCTTCAAACATAAGAACAAGTATTATTATCATCCGAGCTACCTTTCAAAAACGACAAATGCAGTAGCAGTTTTTGAACTATTTTATCTCAAACACTCAAGAAGTACCGACAAATTTTAATTTTACTCGTTTTATGTTTTCTACATTTGTCATTTTCCATCTAGAAACCATAATGGCCTCCCATTCAGCCATGCTATTGCTTGTACCTTTCCACTTTCACAGGCTTTAATAACGCATTTCCCACCCTCATTCTTGATCAGCTCGCCCGTGACGTAAGCTTCCTCTTTGCTCGGAAACCAAACATATTTTTTACCTGGAAAAACATCAAAATTGTTAAACTTTTGCTTGAGGAGGAGTTCTTCCAACACTCAAAACGACAGATAAAAGAACCTATTGTAAATCGAATTTTTAAGAATTGCCTTTAGTTGTTGTTGCAAATAACTAACATTTTCAGGACTTTGTAAGGAAACATATTCAGCAGTGAAAATCACAGCGAGCTAAGTCTGGAAATATGTGATGGAGATCCAATATATTGCTTGCAATGTACTCAGTTATAAATTGCATGTCAAGAATTGTTTAAGAAAGTTGATAGCGTGTGCAAATGACCGCAAGAACAGTAAATAACTTAAAAACATAAATATTTCATGTCGAAATTCTACACATCCATGAAGCCAAAATAGAAAGCGCTTAGGTTGTTTTCATTGCTTAGTAAATGAGAGTAAACATAGCTCGTCAAGGCGATTTTTTATTCCCCTAAGCATCATTTTTTCACTGGATGGACTAATCTTTCAAGAAAGGTGTTTTCAAAATTATAAACAAAAACTTATACGATTGTAACCAACGAAAGTGCAATTCTGCCTGACTTTTAATATAGTGTAAAATTGAATTTTTAACTGACTGATAAAAGAAATTTACAAATAAAATTATTCCTCCATTGTGAAAACAAGTCATTTTCTCAAGAGAATGGAAAATGGTTTCAAACATATTTGAAAAACTTTGTCAGCACTTCGTAATTCAAAAATCTCCCAAGCTCAAAGGACCTTACTTTTTAGTAAACAGCTGATTGCCACGAAAACTGTGTTCGCAAATATAGCTCTTGAGCGTAGTTTTTCACACGTGCAGTGATATTCCCGATTCTAAATCGATGTGAAAGTAATTGCTTGCTGTTTGAATCAGATTAATGAAATAGAAATTTTGTGCAACCACACCGGCTGCGATTGTGCACGCTTCATTTCAACGTAAACGAATTTACAAACAGATTTGCATTTGTTTAAATAATTAAAAGCTATTTACTAACGAAATACAACCAGCTGTGGGGTGAACATCTTTAATTTTTCTTATTGAAAAAAAAAACAAATTCAGGAAGCGTTTCTGTGAATGAAAAGAGGATTTTTCCCGACCTGTGGGAACACAGATTCTATAATCTCAAATTATTCCGGAATTGGTTTTGTTGATTGAATTTTGTTGATGACATTAAAGATATTTATATGCATCTATCATAAACAGTCGGTTTTTAAACTGTTAAATTAACAAAAATATTAAAAAACTGGATTTAATTGGACACCTTTTGAAAGATAAAATAGACATTTTTATACTTTAACCCTGCAAGTCACATTGCTTTTCTTTCAAACTTGACACCTTCCTGAAAAGTTAGGAGAAGAGTTATGCAAAAATGCGACACTCGGACTGCTTTCGCTGTACTCACCGTCTGGTTTTTTTGTTTGATTTTCAAGAAGTTTCTCCCGGGTCATTCGCAGGAACGGTGCAGCATCCTTTACTGCTTCGTAATCGAACGTTGCCATCGCTTATGTAGGTTTCTGCACAGAAAAAAGTGCGAGTTGTTAACTTGTCTTAAGAACACGTTTCCGTGATGTTCATTCTAAAACACTTTGGTCAGGCTGTGTAATTTGTACTACCGATTATGCCACACATGCACACAACACGTTTCACAAAGACCTTCACTGTTTGCTCGCTTATTTTTTTACATCTGCCTAAATGTTATCAGTTAACAAATTCTGACAATAGTAGAAAATATTTGCTATCATTTGGTTTTTCCTATCGAAGAAACTGAATAAAAACATGGTGATCAAATGTAAAGAAGAGCACATTAAACCGACTTTGCCGAGATCAAATCTTTGCTTATTTATCTGAAACTATCTGCAACAGGAAACTACCTTGTTGATTGCGGAACTTGATGAAGAACTACGAAAAATAGAATACCTCATTACGGTGCTTCTGCAACTGTTCAGCACTGCATTTAAACGCAACTTCTTTTTTCTTACCCCGTCGAACATCTTCTGCAGTTCGACATGAAGTGGTCAACTGCAGTTGTCAACACCTTTGTTATTAATTGCTTTCTGGTATAGAAGTTTAAACAGGCAGGATAACAGGACTATACACAATTAAATTCCGATTTGCAAACTATTTTCTGCAACATTGTTTCGCTATTGCGAGCGCTTACCAGACTTGAACGTCGCGAAAGCGAAGTTAGAAAACCCAAAGTTCTGGTTTTTATTTTTAAAATCTGGTTTGTTCAGCCGATATCAAGATTTTTCAGGACGTTTCTTTTCTTGGGACATATTTTCAAAATTGTGTTTGAGGACTGGCAAGGATGAAATTTCTGCTTTCACAATTAACATTTTTGCTTCCCGTGGCCAATTAAATGCATTAAAGTGATTTGAGTCGCAAGATGTCGCAAGGACTGTATTTACCATGTTACATTAAACTTTAATCTGAGGTTGTATCAGTCCCGTCGCCACGGGGGGGGCTTTGATGTTCTTAGTCCCCCCAAACACAGCTCCAAGTCCCCCAAATCGAAATATGAAACGCTATAAGTTCGTGGAATTTTTGTCAAATTTGAATGTCAAGCCCCCCCTCCACTAACGTAAGGCCCCCCCGCATAAACGTAAAGCCCCCCTATTGACGACTTTCTGGCGACGGTTCTGGATTGTATGGTTGTATTTTAGCTTCCCAAAAAATGGATTACTGTGCTTTGAATAATTACCATGAGATCTGCGCCTATTCTGAACATCAATATTTTTTTTTGAAAAATGGTATCAAATGCTTCACATCTCCATTTGTTTCGCTTCCAGCCAAAATGTATGTTTCTCGACAAAGTTTTGCCCACCGCCTCCAATTATTTTGAACAGGTTTATGCAATTGTTGTGTCATGTCTGGAACAAGCATTTGCAGTGAACACGAGAAGTCATATGAGTATAGAAGGTGACTTCTGGTTCCTGAGACACGCTTGCACAGCGGGTCGTTGACAGCAACACCTATTCTTAATGCAGTTGTATTCTTTGAACTTGCTCTTCGACGCGTTGACCAGTTGACGACAGGCGACGACAGGGACAGCATGGCTCTTTTTTCAACCCGCGTTAGCTTACTGGAAGAACCATGTTAGCACCACCAATCGGGTAAGATGTAAGTTGTGGCGCTTTGCAGCGTGTTCACAACCCTGAGGATATCCCGGCTGCAATTCAAAAAGAGTCGGAAGAAAATTTGACTGAGAAGAAAGTTCTACCGAAACGTTTGCCCACCAATTTTCAAGTGCAATTCCAAGAAGATTTAAATCGGGCCGGCGCAAACTTGGCGGTCAGTGCATCGACTGTGCGCGGTAGTGCAAGGAATATAAAAATAGCTACAATCGTGCACTGTTAAAATTCAAGGCCAATGTGGTATTGGGTCTGACAGAGGAATTTACGCAAGCGCAGGTTGGGTGATGAAAACGTTTGGACAAGCAGTAGCGCTGTAACACCAGACTATTGTATATTTATGTGTTAACCGTCTTGATAATTTTGCACAAAAGTTTAACTTGTTTGTCGCGTCAGGTCCTTTCTTACTCTTGCAATCGACTAAACATTTAACTCACTTGCATGCGTCATCTTTTTTATGCACTGATTGTTCCAAGGCTAGACAGACGTTCTGAAGTCATTTGCAATAAAGGAATTCACTCTCCGCAGTGGTGGATATTGCTAGACGAAGACGGTAGGCCTATATACTTCAAAACAAAGCTGCAAAGCACGAAGAAAGTTTGCTTAAATGGAATCTAAATACCCGTTTCCACACAGTTGTTTCAAAATGCGCCGCCAGCACTTACAACAGCGCCAGCAAATATCTGTTTTTTTGGACGATCCCCTAGCGTCCAAAGAATTTTAGAATAAGTCTTGCGTAATTTAAAGTTGTTCACTTGCTGCAATCACAAAGAAACTTTGTGATAAATGTCATGTTGGCTAGGCTTCAGAACAACAAACCACGATCGCCACCATGATAATCACAGTGCGAATTACAGGTGAGTGATTCACAAATCGTGATGTTTTTTAGAAAGAAAATACTAGAAAGCACATCGTTCTCCATCGGAGTCGTTTGCACAAGCTTTGATTACGTCACAATTGCACTGCCCGCGGCGCGTTATTCAACCGCGGCGATGACAAACGCACTGGGTTGGGCTTCGACAGCCGGAAAACTGAATCCAGTAATCCTGATAATATCAAATTAAGATTTTAGGGAAGGATTTACCTAATTGCTCCAACAAACGAATCTAGTTGTCGATAACATTCGGTTCCGCACACCTGTCACGAACCGGTGTGTAAACCAAATTTACGTAATGCAAAAAACAGAAATATCTAAGCGGCAAAGCACTTTCCAGAACAACTTCGAAACGCCTCCTGTCAGTGGCAGCTTATCGGTCAAGCCTGGTTCGTGCCTGGTGGTGTTGGAGCGCCTGCTTTTTCCAGTACTTTGCAGCGATTGGCACGGCTACTTATCAATGCATATTACAATGATGTAAGTGTTTTTCAAACTTACAGCTGCTTGCAAAAATTTTGAGCTTTAACATTACTTTCAAAAAAAGCTTTTTCTTCGGACATCTACCTTGTAAAAAAGAAGTATGTCCATACGAAAATGAAAGCGGTTGCAACAAACGAAGAGTGCTGAAAGCTTTTTATTCACTCGGGCATCAGAAAAGCGCCAAAAGCAAAGTCATAAACTACTATAGTTAACGAAAGTTCGCTCAAGTAACTTCACTCCACAGGTGAAGTTACTTGACTACAGATATGTGTAAGTTTAAATCATCGCAAAAAATTAAAGCAGGGCCCAGTCGGCTGATTCCTCGTCAGTCTACAGAAAACCTAGAGTTTTAATTGGCGAAGTGCTCTATGCCACTGTACGTGAGCAAAGAGAGCAAAGAGCAGGAGTTTCTGATCAACTTTCATCAAAAAACTAAAAATTTCTCAAAACGATTTTTTTGCCAAATTTAAAACAGCAAGGTTTTTTGAAGAATTTTGAATACTGAAAAAGATTGTAACACTAAGCAATGTTTCACCACCCCTACAACAAGTGGCGTAACTAGAGGTTTGAGCCAGGGGGCACAAAACTTGCCGGTCAGTTATGCCACTGCCTACAAATTCATTATTAGTTACTCGTGTTACTCGTTTCTTTTCCTCGGTATCAAGTCATGACACTGACAGAGAAAATCAAACAGTTCATGTACTATCAGTTCGATTTCGTATATACTCGCTTTTGTGCTCATTTCGCAGTGACACGAGTGGCTCCGGGGCCCATCTCCGCTGGTTCAATGGGCTGTTTTCGCAGTGCACTAGTGGCGAGTCAGTGGCAGCACCGCGTGTGAATCGTTTCCTTGTACCAACCATTAACGCCAAGCACGTGACTTGCACAGGCTGCAAATTCAGTTTTTCATGACTATGGCTCGAGCGGGAATCGAATCCAGCCTACCAGTTTTGGTAGCGCGTGTTCAAACAACTGCGTAATATAATTCAGGAAAATTTCACTCTAATATAACATGATAGTATTGGGCCCCACATACAAGATATCTTTTCTGAAGTAAAACACAATAGAAAAATAAGCAAACGATTCTTGTCTTTTACATTTGCTTTTCCGAAAGGCACTTTTTCCGGCCAAGCCGGTTGGCGACATTGAATGCTGCGCAGCCATGCTTGATCGATTTTACTTGACACGGCCATAGTGGTTTCTCAAGAACGCAATCGAGACACTGAATCAAAAGTGCTTTCCTGCCAGACCCAAACCACTCCTGCTGTAAGAACCTGGAAATATTAGTCGAAAGTACGTGAGATTAGATGGCGGTGACGTAAACCTAATGCGCCGAAGGTGTTTGATTTTTGACACAAAACGCTGCAAAGCACAAGCCTTATATGGTCTTGATGTAATATACGCTAACAACATGTGTTCCGCATGGTTTCAAGTGACTTACTTTCGAACTTAAGCACAAAAAGTGATGAATTGATCTATTGTGCCTTGATGTGCTGACGGCATTTATGTGAGGGCGGTGTAATTAAATATAACGATGAATGAAGATATATACAGGAGAATTGTATATGGTACTTGAGATGAAAGTAATATACAATTGCCGGGTGCCACAAATCAGTAGCAGTGATTGCAGTGGGAGAAATCTGCTTGCTGTGGTGTTTCTCGAAACTGGAAAAAGTGATGAATGCATTAAAAATGTCAAAACGATCGTGGAGGCAACGATGTACATTCATGTACAAACTATCCGTTCGCCATCGTGGGCATACATTTGCAAATGTGACTTGGTTTGTTGCGGTACCTTATGAACAATAAAGGGCGTTTCACAGAAGACTGGGTCTTTGCATTACTCTCGCTCATTATGTAACAGGGTAGGCTAAAATCGGATATGCTTGTTTCACCGCAATTTAGCAGGCTGAAATCGTTTCATTATGTAGCAAAAAGCATGAATTGCTTTTTCCCCCGTGTTTGATTGAAAGCACTAGGGTTTTGAAAGACAAGAAAACAAACTTAGCTGACAATCAACATCATCAATTAATGGCTGCATTTTTCAAATGTTTAAAGTCATAAGTGCTCGGGATTTTAATCAAGAGCACACATTAAATTAAGTTTCTCTTGGCTGCGTTCTGCGAACTATCAAAGTAATTTACAAAAGTGTACGCTAACGCATATTAGTTAAATTTCAAGTAAAATAGTTATGGCTCACATTTTATCTGGTTAAAGTGCGACAGTCCCAGTCGTATTTCTTAGCACCCGAGAGTCTTGGAAAATGTCGTGCTATCAAACAACGCTTCATTTCTGTAAATTCTGACATGTGCAAGTAAATTTTTAAATGTTTGGTGGAAAAAGTGTTACAACATCTCTAAGTTTTTAAATCCATCAAATGTAAGATAGAAATTTCATTCTTTTTAAGACATTTGATTGCGTTTTCATTACTAAAGATATTAAAAAGTAAACCCTTTCTTTGGAAATAAGTCTTCTAAAAATAATGTCTGTTCACAGAATGCGCGTTTGGTGCATTTAATTCAGTAAGATTTTAGTGTGCAGATGTAGTTCATGGCAATACAATATGCGGCCATACCAGGAATAGGTCAGAGAGCCTATAGTCTATTTTCCATTGTTATCCTTTCATCACAAGCTTTCAGACAAGAACTACCACGCCGTTATTATTTGTGTTTTGTGAAGATCTTATGTATTTGTCAAACATTCCACTAAAAACTGCTGCTAAGTCAGTTTTTATGTTTTCAAATTCCAACGGTTCATTGTGACAACAACGATGATAAAATGTTTAGTAGTTTCAAAGTTAAAAGTTTTGTCTCGTTGCCAGAAAGGGACTGTGACGTGCCTGCGCCATACTCCAAACTATAGGTTAAGAAGCGCACCTTCACTGCAAATACCGATCTAGGGTGTCCGTGCGTGGTGGACAGATGTTCGTGGACAAAGAGAAAAAGCACTTAAAAGAATAACTCTGCTCGAAGTTTACAAAATAGCGAACCACTTGACAAGTTTTTCCAAAGCCTTTGCACAATTATTATCTTGTTGAGGTAGGCGTCAACCGGCAGGGCGGGAGATGTTACGGTCAGTAAGTTGAGTTGATTATTGTCCAGCAGTCTTACATTATAGATCGTCGGCAAAGCTACACATTTTGTACATAATCTTGACAGTATGATTGAGATGTGACTAATGCCGCCTAAGGCTCACATTCACGAAAGCAGTGTTTTTTCGCATAAACTGATTTTATCTCGAAACCATACCCTTCAGTTTGATCAGTGGACACAAACAAACAATTCCAAACTGCGATCACCTCGATGTTATCGCAAACGTTCAAGGGGTTCGCAAAGATTGGGGGATACTAACGGCTCGTTTCGGTTAACCACTTTGTGATGTATATTTTTGCGTAACAAGCTGAGCAGTGTAATGTAGACAGACGGCAACAACGTCAAAATTATAAAGGAAAACAATCGCTGTTTGAATTTTTATGACTCCAGCGATTTGTTTGCTGCACTTTTCCGATCAAAGACAACTTTAAACTCATTTGTTTCCAGATGGTCTTTAGTATGCGTTTGATTTGAGGAGACTTTCAATGCACTGGTTATGAAATTAGAACTACTCTTTCGAGAACGCAACAGCCGATTTGATTTTTCTCTCACAGATTTCACTAAAAAAATGAATTACCGATAATAAGAAAGATGAAGTTTGTCTTTCTACTAATGCTGCAAAGCACGTGCGGCAGCAAAACCTTTTCTTTCGTTAACTGCTTTCGTGTTTTTGTTGAAGCCGCAGAATGCAACCGATCCAGAATTATTTCACATTTAAAAAATTGTTCGTTCAAAGTAAAATATTCGTTTTCTAGAGCACAGATGATAAATGCAGCTGAAATGCACTGTAGTTTGAAGAGGTGAATTAGGCAGCAGGTAACTCCCGTACACTAACAGGAAATTTGCAGAAGATGCAGAAAATGAAACACTGTCGTCTAAACGAATGTGACAACGTGTGAGAGAGACAAAAAGAGCGCAGCATGCCCTTTCACATTGTGGCCCCTGAAAACTGAATGCGAATGCAACCAATCATCAAAGCATAATACCTGGTTTAGATAGCATCAGCTGATTTAACTTGCAACGAACGAGACGATTGTTCGTTTCAGCTTACGTTCCGTCACGGGACATCTGAAACAATCCAAAGGTCTTCGTTAAAAAACTCACCCACGTGGCTTTTTTTATGTTGGAATTAATGAAATGAACGCATATACTTATCTTCAGCAGTCAGAATACATTCTAAAACGTGAGTAAAATGTAGCGAGAAGTAAATACTTTATTTTCGATAATTTGAACTCTTCCTGTGCACCTAACCTTTTAGTCATGAGGTTTGACAGTCGTTTCAACTAACAACACATTTTAGTATATTTAAACCCATAGCGTTTGTTCATCTAACAAGATCAGGGAAAAGCGCGAAAATGTACCTGAGTTCCTCAGCACTATAAGTTGCAACGCACACTGCGGTGAGAGGCTCTGATGCATGTGCAGCAGTTCTGAGGTAACTCAGCCAAACGTTTTCCGCAATACATCTACAAATTGTTTGTAAATTTATTGGCGTTTTCATGCGTTGCGCATCGATAAGCTCAGTAAAGTCGAAAGTTAGATCATGTGCTACGTTGCAATTTATACAGATAAGTGGTATTGCCGTTATTTCAGCAAATGACAGAATTTATCATTACAGGGCGTAACTGTCAGGTCGAAATCACACGTTTGCACATTCGTTAACACTGCCTCTCGATCATCTTTATCTCGGCATCTTTATGTCAGCTTTGCGTCACAGACGATGTGATTTAAAAGTCTGCAGAGAAAAACGAGTTAAAACGAGAAAAACGCTAGATAGTTATAAAGCTGAATTCAACTTCTCGCTCTGACATTTTCGGAGAAGAGTCATTTGACTTTCAATCGTAACGACTTGTACCAACTCTCTTCACGCATTTTCTACTTTCAAATACCCCTCAGCTCGTAAGGAAACCATGGAACCAATCTTCAGTGCTTTTATGTTCTGCGCGGCAGTTTTCGTTTCAGGCGCTCGCGGTCACAGCTGGATTGCGTGCACCGACTATGTGCAAAAGAACGCAGGAGGTTGGGATCCAAATCTCTGCCGAGGTTTTCCGAGAAACGCCGAGGTTCGCTGTCCCAAGACCGGAGTGTTTGGACTAGACCGAGGTAAGAGTTTAACGAAACTAGTGAAGCTACGTGTTTCAACCAAGCGGTGTATCGTGCATTTAATTCCAATTTCTTGCTATAGAGAAAAGAGTTTATGAAGACCTAACCGAATTCTGCGTGGCAATAATTTTTGATGTTGGTCATTTGTCAAAAGTTTTTTTCTGAAAAAACATCGATGTTTCGCAAATCTTTGTCATCAGGGTGTCAATATAAGCTTGTCGTTTTCATCCAAATGTATTAAAAACTATTCCAACCAAAATGTGTTTGTATAATAGTGGTATATACCAATCCATTGTTTTAAACATCTACTTGAATTCAATCAAATCCTCGTTGACAGAGTGTAACGACCGTAAGAGATTTCCCATTATCTTCTCGCCAGTTTTTGTTTTTTTTGTTTTTTAACGACCTGTAAACAATTCACAACTGACAAAGGTCAGCAGAGAAACATTACAACGTCTGGGAAACTTTAAACACAACAAAGTTGGAAATGTTTTTGAATAACGTTTGGTCCGCGATCATATACAACTTTATCGTTTTCTCGCAATTTTCTGAGATATAGAGATAAACATCTCGAAATACATTTTTTCTGTTGCACTAATCCACAATTTCCTACTGCAAACGGGATAACATGAGCCTATAAAATTGGAGTGTTTAACCTCATTGTTGAAACTGCATGAATACTCTACGGTTTAAGAGCTTCTATATCTACTAGGACAACTGCAACCTAGTAGAAAGTTTTTACTGCGGTTGACTGTGGTATGGAAACGCCAACACCGCTTTTGTTTTACAGGATTCGATTACATGCCTTCAGGTAACAATCACGCTTGCGGTGAGAGAAACAAAGCATATACGGCCAGCCATCCAATGGCTGTATACTACCCTGGACAGCAAGTAGTGTTGGTCCATCCAATGAAAGTAAGTTACAGAAGTGCGAAAATGAAAATTAAAATTTTTGCACGAAAAGCATTTGCAGTCGAATGCATTGGCAAGCACTATTTTGGAATGTTGGCTCGTCACCAAGAACAATTTCTATCCCTCTGGCAATATTTTTCTAACAACGCATATATCCTTGACTTGGAGTGTGCTCATTTTCCTTACACGATCCTTTTTCGTAGAATCATGGAGCAGATGGGGCATGTGGCACCATATGGATGCCTGACCATGGCTCGTGGCTATACAGAAGCAACGTAAATCACCAAGGAAATGATCCAAGCCTTGCCGAATTCAGAAGAAATTTAGTATTTGATTTAGGCAAGTAACTGTGTCTCTAGCTTTAGCAGCTGTGTTTGAGGTTTCTTAGTTTGTTCAATGAAAAATAAAATTCCAATGCCATTTTCTAAAGAAACAATCATTGGTGTTCCTTCGCTTTACCCACTGAGCAATTATTTGGTTGAGCAATATTACTGCCTACTTCAACCTTGCAGCTGAATAGCTGTGTTATGAATTTCTGAAAAAGGCTCAGATGTTTTCATTAAGAATGTGTGAAAACAGTACAAGAGAAAAGGTCAGGGCTCGGTCTGTTCTTTGCGTTTTCATAAACGTGTGTTTTGCGACAGGTCGATCCCCTAGCGGTGAAGATTTCGGAGGCAACCATCTTCTCAGCAGCGTTTATCCTAAGTCGGGATATGGGAATGCACCCAAGTTTTGTGAAAACACAGACAAGGCAGTGGCGACATACAGTTTTAATGTGCCGAGAAACCTTTCACCAGGTCAGATTTTTATTACATTTTCAATTTCTCCTTTCACTAGTAAAGCTGTACCAGTTCGCTGGACTTCTGAAAAGACTTTCAAATCTGACGCAACTACTGCAGGGCAGTGTTTTTGGTTGGATGCTGTTTAAATCCACCGACTCGTGCTCTAAGCACGCACAACGCAAACATTATACTGTAACGAACTTTAATGCCACCGAAAACGTCAAAGTTCATAAAAAGCATGCTTGCATTTTCAGGAATATACACGTTCCTTTGGCTCTGGTCGTTTAATTCCGCTGGAAACATGTACAGCACCTGCTTCGAAGTTGAAATAATGGCAACAAAAGAACAAAGAGATCAACGCTTGCGGGTAAGAAAAAAGAAACATTAACAGCAGATTTAGACTTGCGATGAACTTTTAAATACTGGGAGTGGCGTCTCTTTCTGGAACGACCTCTTACCGAGAGTCTATTCCACTTCAGATGTGGTTTTAGTGTAACTATTTGCCAATATTTGAATATAAAAAATGTAATTTTGCAATACATAATATTTTCATATTAAGCTAGATGAAGTAAACACGATCGGATTTTTTCAACACGTTCTCGAATGTATTTATCCAAGGTTGAAATACTCCAGCTGTTTTTACTTCACACTAGTATCAACAGCCATCTCTGATGAGTTCTTTTTTCTAGATGAACGGATTTTCGGATTTAAGCGAACCATGCGGCGGAATGACGTCAAACCCACAAATAAACGGAAACTCCAATCCTGGTTGCACACCTGCCGATGACAATGGAGTGTACGCTGTAATACCGGGACTCCCTCCTCCGTCCGCAGCTCCATTATCCGGCTCAACAACTGCACAAAACCCTAAAACACCATTTTGGTACCGTTTTACACAAAGGCCATCGCCTTCATCAACTACTAGTCCAAGGCCCTCCACACCATTTTGGTATCGCTACACTAAAGCACCAAACCCAACATCAGCAAGCACTCTTAGGCCAGCGCGGTACCGCTACACGAGACCTTCCGCCTCTAAACCCAGAACAGCAACAACCACTTCTACACCAAGCTGGTATCGTTACACTATAGCTTTTTCTCCTGTTATAACCACAACGCGCTCCTCTCCTACGCCACAACCGAGAATAACAAGCGACAGTTACCGGCAAAATTATAACAGGTATATTAACAACAGGCAATTGGGTACCCTCAGTCCAGGCAATGGTCGAAACGTTCAACAATATGGCCAACGAAACCGAGCTTTGAATAGACAAGAACAATCTTCCTACGAAACTGACAATCAGGAAAGCTCTTACGGTTATGATGGATCTCGAAGTCAGCCAAGAAGACCACCAAAACATACCAGGTAGAGGTTGCATTAGCATGGAACATTAACTAGTTGATGAAATTTTATTCCCTTTTGACTTGATCGTTTTTTTGCCTACTAGAATTGAAAACAATCAGATGTAAATAAAAGTAGCGGTGTTCAAATGGTATTGATGTTTTGATGGCTAAACTAAATTGGGGAATTTAAACAAAGAATGCTTTCAAGGTGCCGCATGCCCCCCATGTCGACTGATATTTTGCAAACATTTAATAGTTGGCACCATTATTGCAATCATGATCACTTAAATTTTACAGCGTACGAATGTATGTCAGTGTTCATATGAAGTCAAATCAGTTTTCGGGAGAGCTGTGGCTTCCAGCGGCCAGAGACGACACAGTACGTCGTTATGTCAGTGTGGACTTCACATGCCCTATTGAACTGGCAAGCGTAAGTACTTTGATGTTGTTTCAGCTGTTCAATGGTTTATTGACAAATACTTTGTCATATTTAATGTGGCATCAAATTTTTCGTTCAGTACAAAGAATTCTCTGAAAATTTAATACTTATTGGGGATAAAATTATTTCTTCTTTAATCAGTTTTGGAACTCGATGACTACGTCCAACATGGAAAATTCGCTGAGAACAGGACATTTCGATCTTATGCAACAAGGTTTGAAAGAACTGCAGACAAATCGCATTTTTTATCACGTGACGTTTGATCGACCGTGTGATCTTTCAGTTCACCCTCCTGTAGTGAAGTTGGTTCGCGAGGACGTTATGCAATGACTTGCGGGGGCTAATTTATAAAAAATGCAAGTTCTGTCAGCTTTCGCTCGGCCAACGAAGTCTGATTTTTGGGACACTTAAGATGGGTTTGACCGCGGCCAAAAGCCCAAGTTCAAGCTTTGACTCATTTAACCAAAGCATGTAGGGCAAACGCTCAGAGACAAAGAAGAATTCTTGGTGAGTTGTATATATGTGGACTAAACAGATTTTTTATGGATGGAGATTTGAGTTGTTTTTTCTAACACGAGCGGACTTGTTCATGTGTTTGCGGGTTCGTAGAAAGAAATAAAGCGCATTATCACAGCTCAAAATATTATCCACAAATAAAACAAGTTTTATGTTCTCAATTTTGAAAAATTTGGTCTGAGATTGCAATAGAAACATTTGTCATCGAGGTGCAATACATTTCCGATAAAACATTAGTTTAATCTGTTGCTGCAACGCCCAAATGTAATTCACTACAACATTTGACAGCTTAAAATTCCGAAATCGCAATGTCTTTCTTTCAACTTTCATTCACTTAAGCTTCAATAACACTGTTCATACGCTTGATTTTATAGTTTTTGCCTTTTTCGAGAAAAACTTCCTGAATTTAACCAACTGATTTGCAGCAACAGTAGCATTGCAAGTGATCATTCGTAGGCACACACTGTACAACTGTGTAGCCTACAATATTGTACAATGTAAATATCTTGCTGCTTTTTAGCAGAAACATCTGAAAGAGCCTCTGGTATATTTTTGTCACATTTGTTCCTGTTTTGTTTTCGAAACAGACAAGTTTTTCTTTGCAAGAAATCTATAGTTGGCATTATGTTTGTCAACTACACTTAATATTTTTTGCCTCTACAATAGACAATTAGCTTCCGGGCTATGCTTAATAAATTACGTTTTGCGTCAAAATTTGTGTGGTAAAAGCTTTGAACTGTGAGCGTATGAGGTATTTATTGTATTTGTATCATCTTCCTTGTTTCAAGCTGACCTCTCACCTTTGCACATTCAAAGTGCGTTTCGCCAATAAACATTTTTCCAATAAAGTTATCAATTTTATGCTGAAAGAGTGAAAACGTTTTCCAGTAGCCCACCAAGGGCTTGACGAGCTTCTTAAAAGTTTTAAAGAATTTAAAAAGCACACAGTATCTTGCACGCTAAGGAAATATGTTAGCTCTCTAACTATTGTCAAATTCCATTTGAGTTTTAACTCTTGGATACCGTGTAAGCGTAGTTCATCTAAAATTCGCAATAGTACGAAGCGACGAAATGCAGCAGAAATTTACAACTTGAACACCTTCTAAAAAACGAAAGATTCAAAGTTTTTCCAAACTAATTTACATGTGTTTGATTCTCTTCTCCTTTAATTTTAAATATCTTTTGGCAAAACGGAATCATAGTTGTTCTAACATTGGGAAGTGCCATCGAGAAAATTATAGTTTAACAACTACTGTTCAAAATGGACGTTCATGAAGAGGTTCAGGCTATTTTAAAAAGTTGCAAAATGTTTAGGGTTGCATAACACTGGTGGCTACATCAACGGTTTGGGTACTCTTCATGTCCACATAGCTTATGTGGTGCATTGTAATGCAGACAATGACATCTAACACTGGATACCAAACTAGTAGAAAAAGGTTAGGTGCACTAGCAGTAGCACAAACATTTTTGCAAGCAAACCTGGGATTTGAACATGCGGCGATAGCCTGGTTTTCCTTCAATATACTTCGGCCATTCTCCAGTTTTGCATGATCAGTTGCCAATGTTTTGCACCAGGAAAGTTTGACTGTTTACAAGACAACTTTTGTAGGGGATACTAGGTGTTGTAAAAGCTTTTTTTATGCGAGAACAACTTGGATAAACAATAGCTTCACATTCGCGCTTTAAACAGAATATGGCGTTTCCTCCAAAAATGTGTAAACTGCACTAAACGTTCTGATCCACTGCGCGTGGTGCACAAAACTACCCGGCTATTGTTGCTATCCCTGCAGAGTTGTGCAGAAGTCTACTGATACCCGGGGCGAGTACTGGATTGTTTGCCCTCCTACCAAATTCTAATTGTAGAATGTGACAAATACAGGCCCAGCAAAACTACCTGGTCAGAAGTATGCCACATGCAAAAAGATTATACCTCAAAAACGTCACTTCAAGTGAAAATTAAGAAGAGGAAATAGGCTGTACGAGTCTCGTACCACGTTACACAACAATAGCAGAGCATGCGAACGTCGTAAAACATACGTGCAAGGGGACAGAGTATTGCATGGAACTTTTGACAAGAAAAAAAGTCAAGTACGTTCAGGGGCGTAACGAGGTTAGATGGCGCCCGGGGCAAAAAAACAAGTTTGGCGCCCCCATGGTCGAACCTGTGCTCTTTCGAAAGCAAGTTTACTATATTGAAGAAAGTACTTGTGAGATTGTTGCCTTTTCGGCGGCTCCCGCAGTAATTCGGCGCCCTCGCAGTGATTCAGTGCCTCCATAGTTAATTGGTGCCCGGGGAATTGTTCCCCCCTATCCCCCTCGTTACGCCCCTGAGTACGTTTCAAACAGAACATTGGCGCTCTGCTCAAAAAACAGTACGCTTTCAATGCATCGTACTTGGCGCCGAAAGTGCTTTAACAGATCCGAACAGTGTTCTTTTTGAAAAATTTGCTGTATTATTTTGATCATTCTTACAAAAATTGAAAGCGAAGAATCTATCGCCAAATCGTCTCGCATGATATAGTCCAGGGACACAATTCGTAATGCCACTACAAATGAAACCAAAGAGACAAGAGACCATCGAAGCATAAAGCGTTCTTTACTCATAAATCCAACTTTGAACAAGCAAGTCAAAGAGGTCTCGGTTTTTGTTCACTGTACAGTCCGCTTTCCTTTGATTATGGCGTTTATATTGAAATACTAACAATTTTATGAATAAAAAAATCAATGTATTTTTAACACCATGTCGCTGCCATACTGTGCACCTCCCTTGCGAACCTTTCACGTCCGCCAGTTTAAGCCAGGGGCGGATCCGGGGGGACGATTGGGGCGATCGCCTCCCCTAAAACCACAAAAGCAACTTTTTTCACCATGATTTTGTACAATTCGGAAAACAGCATTCGCGATATAAGGCCATTTTGCCGTCCATTGTTTTGTCACAGAAGTGTTGTGNGACGTATACTTCATCTCTCTTACAGTAGTGAACGCATAACGAGACTTGACTACCAAATATTACTGAAATCGCCCCCACCCACTAAAATTACTGGCTGGATCCGCCCCTGGTTTAAGCACCAAGGCTGTATAGAGATATAATCAAGAGATATTTTAAAGTTTGCAAGCAGATTAAAAATAGGCTAGCAGAAATTGACTCGGTTATAAAGAGAGATAGAGTGTAAGGTAAAGTGTAAGTCAGGCCTGTAACCAGCTAGGGACACCAGGAGGGGCGAAACGTTTTCCGAGAGGGACCCAAAGTTTTTGAACTATGTCCAATATTTTTATATTATGTCCAAAACATTTGGGCGGGGAAGGAAAATTTTCTAGGGGGATTTTCGCCTCCCCTGCGCCCCCCCTGGTTACGGGCCTGGTGTAAGGTCTTAAAATAACGATGGCAGTGATTTATCTCCCTCTCTGGTCACTTGACATAGATTTGCCTGCCCCCCTCAGGAAAGTTTCCATCAGATCCATGCAGTATGTGTTAGTAGTCTTGCAATACGAAGAAGCATCCACTTACAGCATTAAAATATAATTTTTGTAATTTCACTCTTTGGATGCCCCAACCTTGGTTGCCCGGGGCCGTCGCTCCGTTTGCCCCCACTCCTCTTCACGTCCCTGGAGTGCACGCCACTGCACCCTTGTGTGATAATTGGGATCAGGTTGGCAAAGCTAAAAAAGTGGATCAAAAAGTTTTGAACTCTCAAGGAAATGACGCACTTAAAGCTATTTTATGCCACAAAGTTTTCATTTCAGATACATCTAATGCGCATAATAGCGGTTTCTTGTCCCCGTTTAGCAAGTAAATTCTCAATTTTTTTCTAAGTATTGGCTGATGGGCCCCCTACAGTGATCAGTGGGCCCAGTTTCAGCTAAGTTTTCCCTGAGATGTCCGGCCCTGGAACTAATGTTTCATAGCTTATGTGGCCCGCGAACAAAAATGTTTGGGGACCTTGATCTTAACCAATAAGGTACGCTTTTTGCTGTCGGTTGCAGATTTCGCTAACCATGCCAAATTTGTCTTTTCGTGGCCAGCGTGGGCTTTCTACGGTTTTGCAACTGCTCCAAGAAGACCAAAACCATATAGCCATCAGTCACTGGTGCAACCAGGTGGGGGGGAAGGTGCAGTCTTCCCCCTAATTTTGGACTGCAAATATTGAACCGTTTCGCAAAATTTTCATGACCGCGTAAAGTCAATTATTCATTCCACCAAGCTCTACATAATATTGTATTGAGCTTTAGCCGCCAGCATAAAATATTATACATACACAGGTACATCAACAAAAGAATAAACGTGGGGCAGGGACACCGAAAAACCCGAAGGTTATCTTGTCAAGGTGGGATTTTGCCAACGTTTCTGCGTTAGAGCTGAGTGCCATGGTTTGTTGAGACGCGTCATGCTGCCAAGTAGTATGCCTAATTGAATGCTTCGCTGCGTTTCCCGATTGAGACAATGAGGTGTGGCATAACTGTATTGTTAGGCCATAACATAAATTTAAATTCCTTGAGCTAATGGAGCACGCTCCGTGCGTTTTTTCCAGATGGCGGAAAGTTGTTTGCTAACGCAGATAGCTTTTCACACGCTACATTATGGTTCAATCAGGGGCATTAGTTCCAACAGGAAACTCACCTTTATGTTGCAAAATTTCGATGCCGATATACTGCGGACTGTACTGGCAACCAGTGCTCTCATTTTTAGGGGTTTTGCTCCTAGATTGGAACTTTTGACCCTTTTTAGGGATTTTTTAGGGATTTTCGGAAAAGTATGAAAATGTGTTAAATGAAGTATTTTACTAGTTTATCTTGCAAATCACATTTGGTTCTATTCTGACATTTATCATGGCATTCCGATTTTATGATATTTTGATGATATTTGTGTGTTTTGTCCAAGTGTACGTTGGTTGCAAAGAATACTAGATATGTGCCAAGCGTATGCAGAATCGCATGGGATGATTTTCAACTGCAACAAAACTGTTTGTATGACGTTCAAGGCTAAAAGTGCAAAAAGCACAGTCACTCCATTGTTGACATTGGGTGGTCAAAACGTAAAATCTGTTAACCAATACAAATATCTGGGGANTGTATTGGATACTGAGCCTGGAACATGTCTAGTGGAACATCTAGCTCTTAGATGACAACTGCGATTTCAATATTGTGCAGCAAGCAAGCAGCGAGCCACCTTTTCCCGATGTTCAAATGCAGTTTTAAAAACGAACTTTTTCGTTCCTTTTGTACGCCCATGTATGCATCACAATTATGGTGTAACTTCAGGAAGTCATGCATGCAGAGATTGCGTGTGCCATATAATTTTGGATGCAGAGCTCTATACAACCTGCCCTGGAGAGCGAGTGTTAGTACCCACCAGGTTCAATGTAACATTCCTACCTTTGAGGCTCTGTTACGAAAATACACGTAGGCTGCCCGTTTCTCGAAAGATGCAGAAAATCTAACAACATATGGTTACATGCTTTGATGCAGTCAGATTGTTTGTACTCGCCCTATTCTTTGAACACTATAATCGCATTTTACTCTGTGAATGAGTGATCCAACCTTGCTGTAGGCCTATCCGTTTGATTGATAGTGTGTCATACCACATGACACAATGCTTCCATAATTTACCTAGACTCGACCAGTTTAGGAATTGGCGCCCTACTGCGCAGTAGTTTAATAACAAGTGTTACGTGTTAGCTAACTTTAGTGTTAAGAATGTCTGTAACCATATGGTTCTGTGATCTGTCTTCAATGCAGTTGCAAAAAGTGTCTGGAACCCTGTGATTCCGCCGGCTTCAATGCCTTGTACTACGTGCTGTTTTGTCAGTTTTTATCGACCTGCGTTCCGCAGAGTGTGTGTGTTCATACTATGAACTTCGTGTCTGCTCACAAAAAAATAAATTAAATTAAGATTCGTCTCCAAGATTTTGATAACCGCAGGCAGTGATAGAGTCTCGAGACCCATTTTTGCGAGTCTCGATGGTTTCAAGTCTCGTCTCAGTCTGGAAGGCTACAGATGTCGGTCACAGCCTTGAGACTTTCAATGTCGCAAAGAAATGGCTTAGTAAAACTTCCATAATTCAACGAGTTTCTTGTTTGTCGTATTTGCACTTTGCAGGCCAGAAACAACCAAATACAGGTCGGAAAAATTCCAGAAATTTGAAAAAAATTCAACTTAGAAGTGATGACAACATTTTCTTGGAAAATTTCGGCAAAATCCACAAATTTTCAAGTCTCGGAATATTTGATGAAGTCTCGGTCTCGACCACATCATTTAGGCCTACTGCAGATAACTGAAATATTAACTGGCTGCATCTTAAAATATTAACCTGTCACCATTGCTACATCCGGCTTGTAGCCAAACTAAAATTTATTCGTGCAAAGTAGTAAAAACTTGTTACGACTCTGGATGAGAAACCGTACCCAGGGGTGGATATTGGGAATAAGGGGTCCGAGGTACTGTCGAGATCAAAAAAGCGGCCCCAATATTTTGCACATGCTGTACAGAAACTTTAATCACTGAAAGTACGTTAAAATTATTGTCTGGGGATTTGCTTGTGTGAAAGTCTATTTCACACTGTAAGTGTTTGAAGTCATTTGATTTTAAATTGTTCTTTTGTCTACACAAAGTTGAGGCGTCCCTTTGCATTTTAACTTTAATTTGGAAAACACACGACTTGCTTCAAAGTTCATTAAAATGTGTCTCTGTGGAGTGGTTCATTAGCTTTTTAACAAAACAACGCAAAAACCAGATTTGAAACTCTTAGAGGAGCCCCACGGCATCTCTGAAAAAAAGGGGCGACCGCCTGCCCTATAATACCCACCCCTGACCCCGGGCTACTATTTTTTATCAGCTAAGTGGTAGAGTGAAGGCCAGAAATTCCGCACTTGCACTGGAACTCAATTATTCTGCAGAATCTGATTTGACCTTCACTACTTCACAACCAATATTAAAATTGTGCTCACAAGCAAATCAATCGAATCGGTTGTTGTTGTACAGCTTCAACAATAGTCTAAACAGCAACGTGGTAAGTCACGAGCTCGTAAGTCTGAGTGCGTACGTGCACTCAAACTTCGTTACTGTGATTCGTTGCTCGTAGCCTCAACCTCATGGGATGCCGTTTTTGTTGTTTTCT
>JGI24021J15306_10000746_pt1 | contig 27789 bp, 14 predicted proteins | sample Ectturendosymbi1_FD_15306 | JGI IMG/M metagenome (IMG submission 15306) | reverse complement strand
TCCAAAAAATCTTTTGGTATTGCAAAAACTCATTTTAAGATGTTATATTTCCACGCGGTACGCGGCGCTGACGCGGGGGCAAAAATTAATAACACACGCGGCGCGGTTCGGACGCGGCAAAATATTCCAAAACCATCTCTAATATGAGCACTAGTAGCAAGGTGAACGCAGTCGACAGGTTAGTGACTTTGTGTCCATGCCAGGGGTCGGAAACCTATGGCTCGCGAGCCTGATGTGGCTCTGTTGATATGGCATCTGGCTCACTTGATATTTTCTTAACACGATTACACGAATGGAACTTTTTTGTAATTTTCCATCTAGGCTACCAGACTACAAAGCTATCAGCAACACCATGCAGCGGCAGAAGTCGCATTAACAGTAAGAACTAGAGGCATGTCATCAAAAAGAAAAATCAGACATCGCCTATACCATCGATTGTAACTGTTTGTTGATTTTTTAAAAAAATGCACACGTTAGTTGTTAGTAAGTTAGTTGCATTAAGTGTTGAAAAATGTTAAATGGGTGTCACAGAAATACAATTAAAAATATGTAGGTTTAATGGCTCCCTTAGGCAAAAAGGTTCCCGACCCCTGGTTTATGCAGTGTATGCACTACTGGTATGCCTGCTGTGCGAGTGATCATTATTTCTGCTCCCATCATTTGCATTGGCTTAGCTAGCAGAGATTACACCTTGACCTTGGAGGGGAGCACTCTTTATTTTCTTTTTCAAAAAGTTTCAGGTTAGGATTTGCGTTTAGTTAGGGTGTAGGCTTAGGTTTCTTAGGGCTTACTTTTAGGGATTTTAGGGTTTAGGTTTTGCACTTAGGTTTTGGGTTTTAGGTCATGTGACAAATACCATATACAATACTAACCCCAGCATTCGTTCTTGAATCTTATCACTTCACCAATTCAACAAATCGGGTTTGCGTGATGGCAAAATAACTCCAGCAGTGCTTTTGCCTCTGATTTGCAAAATTGACACTGCCTTGCTAAATTTTGGAAATGCCAAAAGGCTGTGTCTATTTTGCCTCATGAGGCAAAAGGACTGTAGTGTGGGAACTATTTTGCTATTAACCATTCACATTTGTCTAAAGGCATCAATAACTCTTGCAGTGCTTTTGCTTCATGAAGCAAAGTACAAATACATGGTTTTGCATGGGTGGATCAAAACTGGATGGGACTGGTGATCTTCAAGAATTACTGGATGGGATGAAATTTTTGTGCATCAGGATTAGACTTGGACTGAAAAATGTCACAGTCATAGTGTGCTCATCTCTGTTGGAAACACGGCCCACCGGCCCTCCGTTTTCTGTTATCCACGTTCAGTGTGTCAGTGTTACAAAAATTAATTTGCTTTGCCACTTTCAAACTTTTTATGCACTCTAGCTTTGAACGGTATTTCAACTTTTGACAGTTACATTGATTGTTTCATATGATGATGCTTTGCAGTGACTACAGTATATTTCAGCTCTCAATTCTAAAAAGGCTTGTTTAGCCTACTGCTACGATTTAGCCTACTATGCATGGCCCTTTCATTAAATTAAATGTGTCTTTAATGTTAGCTTGTTTAGGGACACCTGACTTGATTATTGATAACCGTACTGTTTTTTTCAGTGTCCTGGCAAACTATTTACTATGAAAATGCAAATACAATATCTTCCTTATCACCAATAAACTTACTACTACTGTAGTTATGTTTTTTCATTTTTTGAGATGATTAGGATGTATGAATTAAATTTGTTAAAAATCATAAAGCAGTAGTTTCAGCTTAAGCCTTTTTATGTTTGGCAATGCCTCTTTTGCTGTCAGCAGCAAAAAGCACTGCTCGAGCTATTTCATCTTTAGCTGAAGTAGATTGGTTGAATGTTCGAACTGTTGCAATTGGAAAGCCCAAGTGGCATTTGCGCAAAGCTTCACACTGTGGCTACAAGCAATAATAGAGATCATCATCATGCAGCACAATCAGTCACTCTATTATTGCTTGTTCATGCCATATATATATAATATATGGGTGTTATTCTTCACCCACATCCTGTTCATGGTGAATCGCACGTTTAACACAATGCCGATGGAGAGGTTGCAACAGAGCTATCCTGCGATTATCTGAACCAGATTGTTTGAATTGGTCACATGACAAGGCTACAGTATATCCTTGGATAAGCGTATTGTCTTTGTCATATATAACCTAAAGGCAGTGTCTATTTTGCCGCCAAGATAGCAGCAGCAAAAGGCTTGGTAGAAAGGAAGTAAATGTAAGTAAAAGATAAACCTACAACCTAGCTAGCACTAACCTCACCCTAACCTAACACTAAACTAACCTAACCCTAATTCTAACCTAATCCTATCATCACCCTAACCTAACAACATGAGCCCCTAAACTTAGCACCTAAACGGAGCCAGAAAAAAAGCAAAGAAAGAAAAACAATGAAAATAGGCAAAGTGACAGTCGAACTAAAAATGATTGGCATAGCAGCCATAACACCTAACTATTACACCACGAGCAGGACAGCGTTTTGTTGACAAGTGACCTTTTCTTTGTTTTGCATCATGCCATGAGATCGAATCTTGGACTGCCGGCACAATAGCTCCAGTCGATCTGTTGCACCAGAATATCGCTGGTAAAATAGACACTACCTGACGTAAAGCCTTATCCCAAATTGTAAACCTGTCTCTGGTTTTCCATACTTTTTGACAAAGTAACCTACATCACAAGGGCTCCCATAAAAAGGGTAGTCTCTATTAGCAGAGGCAAAACAACAATGCTGAGAGCCTAACCGACAATCACTCGCACAGCAGAGATTCCCATTCAACCAGGTTGGTTCATCATACAAACTGCTGGTGCCACAAACTTAGTGTTGTCAGTGGACAAATCTGGATACCTTGCAGTTCGATTGGCAAAATAACCCCAGCAGAGCTTGCCTCTGACAGCAAAATGGACACTATTTTTCTGTTTTTCATGCTTTAATTCTGATTTTGAGTGCACAATATGTGATGCTGTTTTCATAGATTGGTTCACAAAATGACAAGGTGTTTTTATTTGGAAGTGGCTATAGGTCCGCCAGCAGTGACACAGCTGTGCGCATGGTTTTCGCGTTGACTTTCCCTATGATCAGGTGTCTTTCGTTTCAGTATGAGTGGTTGCATTTTTTATGGTACCAGTTTTTATTTATTTTTTAAAAAGTTTCCAAACTTTTGTGATTAGATTTGTGGGTTAGGATTTAGGTATGGAAGTGACTAAGGATACGCCTGGCCTAATGAAATTCAAATAAAAGGGTCAGTTTGTCATTAAAATGGCATGAGTCTCGTGGTGTAGCAGTTATGTATTACGCCTGCTATGCCAATGGTTTTCGATTCGACTCACACCTTGCTGACTTCACTTGTTTCTAGCAACCAGAAATATATATTTATAATGTTATTTGACGTACGGTGTGGTCAGGAGAGCATTTCAAAGCAACCATGGTATATTTTGCCTGCAGTCACGCACGCGTTTCGCAGAGTGTGGAAAAAAGATCGGCCTGCTGTAACCATGTGGCTGATTGTCTCATCACATTGCATTTCATTGGGAGCGGTTTCCAATGTAATGTGGATAAACAATCACTCAGAAATTTTCTTACTGAGTTGAAACCTATCATGTAGAGATTTGATAATTTTTGCTTGAGCATAAATATTTTTTTCGGCAGCAAGTAACTGCTTCAGCTGTATTTTCGACGCTGCTTTACAAACATTCACTCTTAGCAGATTTCAGATGACCCGCACCCGTTAGTGTAAAGCATTNGTGAANGCATGCCAATGCAGAGTGCATAAATAATTATTCCGTAACTTTTTTTACAGAGTTAAAACATATCATGTGGAGATTTGACAATTTTTGCTTGAGCATAAATATTTTTTTCGACAGTAAGTAACTGCTTCGGCCGTGTTTTCAACGCTGCTTCACAAACGTTCTTAGCAGATTTCAACTGACCTGTTAGTGTAAAGCATTTGTAAACGCATGCCAGTGTGATGTGGATAAAAAGTTAGTGTGAGGTGGAACATCATGTAAAAAGTTGACAGTTTTAGCTGCTGCAAACTTGTTTTCTTTTCAACAGCAAGTAACTGCTGGAGCCGTCTGTTTGGCTTCTTCAAAAACATTTGCACTTGGCAATTAGCCCTGCTTCACAAACATTCGCACTTGGCAATGTGCGCTGCTTCACAAACATTCGCACTTGGCAGTCCTCAAACGGCCTGTAAGCGCAAACTCTTTGTGAGCCAGGAAGGGTATTGCGAAGAATAACACCCATTCATTTGCGAAACAGCCGTAATTCAGTGATCGCAGCATGTGATCTTTTTGCTGCTTGCCAACAACACACATCAATGCAGATTTAGAGTTCAATAGAGAACAATAACGGCTGCTGCCAACAATAGCTCGCACTGTGCCCTTGCCGCTCGTCCTTTCCCATCGCAACAACGCCAAGCACCTGAACGTGTGTGCATAACTTTTTCACAAATCTCAAACCATATTTACAACCAGCTGATAAAAATGTTGTAGTTTTTCCTCTTGTTTCATGCACTACCATCTTGACATGCGGCTGCTACAAGTAAATCACAACATATTCTGTGATATTCACATTTTTTTGCAACAACAGCAGAAGCATTACTTTTCAGCATCCAAGAGCTGACAATTGTCAAATGCTCAGGCCACATGCAAATAAAATTTTACGTTGTTTTTTTTTGTGCAAAGAAAATTTTGTGTGGTTTTTTCATGCGAAAATAAAATTTTGCATGTTGTTTCATGGTACAATGTGTGTAATAGTTTTTTTTCGTGGTTCAATTAGTGCAACGAAAATACCTATGAAGGTTTTACATTATGAAACAAAATAGTGCTGTACATTTTAGTCTAATCGAAACCAACTGAGGTATTTAGCGATTGGCAAAGCACAGCTGAATGCATGTGCGTTTTCGGACGGAGTCAAAAAGCAGAAATGCTGTCTCAGACCAGGTGATATAAAAACTGTTATAACTTTTCTTCTCTACAATTTTTTAATTCAAAACTTGGCAGGATGCTTTGTAACAGCTATTGAAACCGTTTCTATGATTTTTACATTTTTCTCATTGTTGGAATAGGTGCAATAAAGTTTCAAAGACAAAAAACAGGCAATCCACCCTTGTTTTAGGGTGTTTTTTTTCTCCAAAAGAAGTGGAAAAATTATTTGATTTCGATTTTCATAAACTACACAAAATGACCAGCGTTTTTGTGCAGAATTTGTGTATCTGTTGTGCAAGGTTTTCAATCCAGAGCCTTTAAAACACTCCTTGCCCATTCACTCACCAGCGCGAAAACCATACCGGCATTCTAGCATCAGACAGCAGCCATGAATATGTCGTGGACCGGCGGTTGAATAGTTAGTTTTTTTTCAGTGTCCCAGTGCCTTAACTTTAAATTGCATGAAATTGTTTAATGTTTGCACCAATAAACTCAACTCCTTGCAATCATAATTTGGGCAGCAATGACTCAGTGGTGAAGTGGCCGCCTCCCAATTGGAAGGTTGGGTGTTTGATCCACGGCCACTGAAGGAATTGCCGTAGCGCTCCTTGTGTCTAGGTAGTATCAAAACGACCGTATCCATTTTTTGCTTTTGAAGGACCAAAACGCCCTAACCATCTTTGAAAACTGTATCCGGTTTTGTGCCACATGTAACATTAAGTTTGAAACTTCTGCAACAGCGCAAACATGATCGAGTGCGAAGTGACTATTTCTGCTGTGTGAGGGTTTGTCGGTTAGGATCTTTCCTAGGCTACGTTAGTTTTAATAGTACAGAAGACACTTTTGATGTTCTGACATAAGAATTAGATTGTATGTTTCTACAACCATTTTGGCAGTGGCTACAGGTCTGTCTGTAGACCTTACTATTTCAAACCTTGTTTGTCTTCCACCTGTAACGTGCTAATAAGCACAAGAGTGCAGTAGGCTTGGTAGACAGAAATGTACCAAATGTAAACCCTAACTCCTAAACCAGGGTTGATAAAAATAATGGTATTTTTTAATCAGATTATTTTGATTTAAATCAGATTTTTTTTTGTTATGATTTTTTTGACTTGATGTGTAGGAGTGGCTATCTAACACTTGTGATTTTTTTAAATATTTTGTTGCAATTTAACTTTTTTGTGCTTTACTTCAAGTATAGTAACTAAAAACAGTTGAACTTTCAGTAAAACTTTCTTTGCACTAATGCAGTATCCCTAAAGGCAAATCAGTTCATGGCATGTTATGACGCTTGTAGACAAATGCAAGCTTGCCAGCTTTTTTCGTACAAAGTCGATTGTTAAAAATTAATTATTGTAATGCAGCTTTCACTAGTTCAGCTTCTGCAAAGGTATAACTTACATGAATAAAACGGTACAACCTATAATATATCTGTTATTATGAATCAAAAATATGTTCTAAAACTGCTATGTCAACAGTCTACACGTGTTTGATGGAATTTAGATGAAACTTCTCCTTTATGCCTGATTTTTTCCACTGTAACATTTCAGTCCTTTGTCCCACAGTTGTATTTAAACTTGACGCAACAGTATTGATTAGTCTATATTTTCAGACATTGTGACAGAAGTGACGTAATGTGTTTCGGTCATTAAAAAATTGGTGTAGGAGTGAAAAAAACAACTTTATGCCAGTGTACACATTCAAATTTGTGGCATTCAGACAGTTCTGAGTTTGTAAGAGTTAATGATTTCAGTCCACGTGTTTTTTGCTGTTAGTTATGATAAAACTGTAAATGCTTTTCAGTTGTGGTTGTTATAAGAACTCCTTGTCTTCTATACTAATAGAAGTGAAAATCTAGTAGAATGCTAAGTGCATGTGTCATAGAAAGCAAGATTTAAATCAATCAACCTTACCCTAAACCTAAAGTTTTAAACCTAAACGTAACCTAACCCCTAAATCTAAAGCCCAAACAGAAGCTGTGAATCTGAAAAGTTTGGAAACTTTGAAAAAAGTAGTCCCGTGAATTGAAACATGCAACCACTACTACCAAAATTAAAGTCGCCAAGGTGAGAGCTGAACTGAAAACCATTGGCAAAGCAGACATAAACGCTACCAGGATGATGCCGCTTGAGTGACAGAGTCAGTATTTTATTCGAGGGACATACATACAAGAATTGGTCAGATACTTTGCAGAGATCAGCAATTTCGCTTGGTATCTATATACAGTTTTTTAGTCCTTCCAAAGTAAAAACTAGATGCACTTGTTTTTAGACACTGCCATGTGTTTATCACATATGAATATTTATAATTAATGCAAATACTTTCATTTGGGCATTATGGACATCATTTTGTGGTTAGTAGTGCTTTTCTCATTCATGGATCTTTTGCATCACTTTGTCTTTGATATTGTTTAAAAATATTGTGTGTTAATTACCTGACCATTGTATTATTTCATGAAATTGTTCTTCTACTACATCTTAATCAATTTGAAACAAATATTCACACATGGAAAATCCCACATTTGTTGCATTAAGCTGTGTATTTAAAATCGCACAACCCAAGCACAAAATGTAGCAAAATAACTTCAAGAACAATATTTTTCAAGATTGGTTTGAATTTTGAAGGTCTGTGAGTGGGAAATGGTTGCACTACTGTATTGTCAATATTATTCATAGTTCTGAACTTGTTTATTGAACATGGAAATAAAGCAATGACAACTATATTACAATTTTATTATCCGATTCCAAGCTGTGGCTCTGTTCAACTCATACTATTGCACAACAGCACATGTAGTCTATGTATTTTTTCAGAAAATTAGCTGCTCAATTTTTTTGTTTCAGTGCAAGCAGATTTCTATTCATCTATTTGCAATGAAATGGGAATTCGGCGTTACCTTTCAACAGTGCTGCCTATAATGATTGCTGGCATAGGTGCTTTCTATTATGTAAGCAGAGAGTCAACTCAGAGTAAAATTCGCAGTGAAGTAACAAAGTCAGCTGGCATCAATACAAAAAGCTTGGAAGAAAGACAGAAATACGTGTCTGATCTTACTGCAACCTTACAAGCAGCTTCACAAAAAAAGGTAAATTTTATTTGGGAACACGAACAGCGGATAATCGACAAGAAAAAGCACTAAACTTTTACTCTTGAAAGCAGTTGGATTGTTACACACCATTTTTAGTGCAGAACAGATTATGAATGCCACAGAGTGCCCTGTATGTTGCAAAACATTTTCTAAAACATACATTCAGAGCCATGTTAACACTTGCCTGGGAACAGCTGCTGAAGAGTTGCCAGCAAAGCGTCACAAACCAAGTCACACCAACAATGTTTTAACAATGGAACCTGCACCAGAAACAGCCTCCCAACCTGTAAGTAAGTGCTTATTACAAGCTAGTGACTCTGTTTTGAAATCTGCCCGCCAAGTGAAATCTATTATTGATCAGATGAATGACGTTTTTGGATCAAAACCACTAGCTGATATTGCTAGACCTAGCTGCATGACTGATTACATTGGTCAACACCATGTCCTGCAAGAAGGAAAAATGCTTCACAAAGTAGCAAAACATACTGCATTACCTTCGCTGATTTTTCACGGACCACCGGGGTGTGGAAAAACAACACTGATTAACATTCTAGCAACTAAGAGCAAAGAAGCTGGTTCAGGACAAAGATTTGTGAAAATGTCTGCAACCAATTCAGGCAAAGCAGATGTGCAGTCAGTCATCAAAATTGCCAAAAATGAGCAGAAAATGTTCAAAAGGAGAACTCTGTTATTTATTGATGAAATTCATCGCTTCAACAAGCTGCAACAAGACACATTTTTGCCTCATGTTGAAGATGGTACAATCGCGTTGCTTGGAGCAACTACTGAAAACCCATCATTTGCCTTAAACTCTGCTTTGCTCAGTCGTTGCCATGTGGTTGAACTTCAAAAACTTACATCAAAGGATATTGAAGACTTGCTTTTGAAGGTAATTGCAAAGCATTTAAAATTTTGCTGCATTGTTGATGATGGCGACAATGTTGTTGTGCCAAATGGTAATACTACTGCCAAAGCAGCCGCTGAAGAGACATTACATGTACATTTATCTGCTTTGCGAGCTCTTGGTAACATGTGTGATGGAGATGCCCGTGTAGCCTTGAATGCTTTGCAAAGTGCTGTGCAACATGCAGCTGCTGACCAAAGCACCGGAAAGCATGCTTTGACGTTGGACCATGTGAACGCTAGTTTGCAACGGACTCACATACTGTACGACAAAATGGGTATGTTGTATTTAATTTCGTTCAACTGCAGCTTGTTGGTTAGTTGTCATTACATTTAGTTTCGCTCGTGGAACAAAAAATGTCGGTTTTAATAGCTGTACCAGTTCCATATTGCACATGTTTTTACCGCCACTGTTACGTGCATGTGCAGGTGATCAGCATTACCATATGCTGTCGGCTTTGCAAAAATCCGTGCGGGGCAGTAATCACAATGCATCGTTGTATTGGCTGACAAGGATGTTGATGGGAGGTGAGGATCCGAAGGTCATTGCTCGGAGGCTGATAATAATGGCTAGTGAAGATATAGGTAAGTATGTCTATTACAGTGCATTGCGTTTCTGGCTTATTTCGAGCGTTTACTTCATCATTATAGGTTCGTGCTGTGTCTTCAGTGTCAGCGTTGCAAAGAGCTGAGAGTGCTTCTTGTTTTGTTAGTGTTTTCAGTGCTTGCTTGCTATATGTGCTTATTGTTAGGATTCGAATAGTAATGTTTATATTTTGCCGAGGAAGATTTATGTGGATCCAAAAGCATTTCATGCACTTGTGCTATCTTTATTTCTTTACCATGGCCGGGTGCGTAGCCAGAGAGAAAGCAGTTGAGGTAATTGTCGCCCAGTTTGCAAAATAGCACAGATTTTCGAAATATTTATTGTTACTGTTTTCCAGCACTTAAGATATTAACAAAATTTTGTGAAAATGTTTAACGCATGAAACACACTGCATCTATTGCAGGTCAGCATTTGCTTTTTCGGAAATCTTTTGCTGTACTGTCGATCATAAATCTTTACATGTTTGTCGCGGACTTGCGGCTTTGAGATTGCACAAATCCACATTTTAATCAAAGGGCAGTATACGTACCAGTGTCACTTTGCGCCGAAATCGTTCTCCATTTTGGGAGGCAGAACCAAAAAACTGTACGTACACAGCGACAGGCTGCGCCTGCTTTTTTTCACTGAGATATTTCGGTCATTTATCCCGTAATAGTATTAAAGGCCGGCGTAACAGTAGCCACTGGCCTACCTTTCCAGACATTATGACCGAAATGACTCAAGTTTTTTTCGGTCATGTAAAAAAAATTCGGTCTTTAATCGAAAAGAAAACAGGGCTGCACTTGCAAATGTCTTACAGAAAGTGATGAGGTAGCACACTACGGGCCTTATCCAGTCTTGATTTACAGCATGATAGCACACAACTTGCCCTGTGTGTTCGCAAAGCCACACATAATACTGTAGTTGTGTAATTGAAAAGGACTTTTAAGGCTTTGCTCGTTTTACCAAAACGGTTTATTTCAAAGCGCTGCTAGTCTGATACAATCCCTTTTATAAGAGGGACAACAGGGTGAAGACTGCCTGGGACCTACAACGTATGATACAGTATGCAACGGTCTTCGATATTTTACAAGGAGTTAAAGCGAATTCTCAAATATTTTTCAAAAAACCGAATGAATGAAATGTTTTTAAAACTTTGCTAAAGATTAGCGTATATGACCTGTGTAGCATAGACCTTTGGTCCCCAATCCCTGGATCAATTGGTACCGGGCCGCGAAATTATAAATGTGTACTAGGATGACACCACTCGCTTTCTGGGCATGTGGTTGTTCAATTCTTCCCATGGAAGCATTGGCCTGGGCCGCGGTAAAATTGTCAAGCGTTGACCGGTCTGTGGTTACAAAAAGGAAGGGGACCACAGGCATAGATCAAACATCAAATATAAGGAGCTTCAAATCAATCCCTTGCTGTACTGCGGTTTTTGCCACCCTCCAGTTCGCGCCGCCGACCGCCACTGTTGCGAACGTTGCACTTTGCTAAAAACTCATCCCACGGCGAGCATCATACACATATTCAAAAGCTGTTCCCTTTTCATTAGTGTTTATTCGAATTGTGATAATGTTTTTTTATCATTTTGAAGCGGCTTGCGAAAGTGCAGAAAGTTGTTACCCGTTCATTTCTAATTGTTCTGCGCAGCTTGCATGCATGTGAGGTATGCTTGTAACACCAGAGCTAAATACCCATCTGTTATCAATCGGAAGTGAGTTTGTTTTGTAGCTAGGCGGTGGCAGAACGAGTTTAAATCGGTGGTCCGATCGCGGCGTACTACCTAGATCAGGCCTACACAACCGGAAAGCTCGAAGGGCCAAATTGACCAAGATAAATTTTCCGCGGGCCGCAAATTCTATTTCATTTTGTTGTAGTTTAAAAGAAATTCTGCAACAGCAGAGGTCGGGCTGTTGCGACATTTTTTGCAACTGCGAGCGGGCCGCATGTTGTACAGGCCTGGCTTAAATAATGGTTGATTTTGATTGTGCGACGTCATCAGTAACCATTCAACCTTGGAATGTCCTTTTGGCACAATTTCTGAAGTGCGAAAACGCACCTGCAATCGCAGATACCTTCTTCATATAAACAAGATCGGTACCAATTTTCGAGTACTGCCAAGTTATAAATCAAAATATGTTCTCGTATATCCGTTTGTAAGATTGTGCATCATTAAATTCTCGACTTCAACCTCTTGTTAGGTACTATCGACACATTTTGAATTTTTACTGCGCACACGACCATCTCGAATTGCCTCACTGCAAACAGACGGTTATTTAATTTGGCTCAGAGATGCTTTGTGCTCAAAACCTCCTTAACCCGGAGTCGCAAGGAGTCCGAGGTTTTTGGGTGGAGTCGGATTTTTTGTCCGACTCCGACAGTCCAATTGGATCATATTTTACATCACACTCCTAAGTTTGGAATTCCTGTTGAAATGGTACAATTTCATATGAAACTTTTATTGAAACAGAGAATTCTTGCTGTGCACCACAATTTCTGTTGTGTGCTAGTTGCTACAAAATTCTTGACAGGCAAACTTCATTCACTTTATGTTAAGGAGTCGGAAATTTTGAAAGGTCAGACATTTTATTTTACCTTCGACTCCGCAATTCTGGGTTTAGCAAATGTCTCGTGTTGTTTGGTTGTACACTGATGGAAGTTTAGGTAGTTGGACGTAGGGATGTGCATTATGGAACATTTAGAGATTCTGGAATCTTTAATTTCGAATCCGGAGTAACTTGTTACATACGAATACCAGCATATCGAATTTTCATTTACGGATATTTTATGTTCAAATTTGAACAGCACTGGTAAAACAGAAAAACACATATCCACAGCAACTTCTTAAGCAAATTTTTGAGGTGGTTTTGCAAATTTCCTGTGCTATGGTGATAGCTAAATTCCGAATGGCAATGGCGGCACACAACCTGTTTCTATCTGCTCACTTTCTTAACAATTAGTCACGCCCTGCACAAACTCAATAGCACACCACGTGCGTGAGCGGTTTCGATTCTGCAATCTAAAACAAGAAACAAAGGAGCAAAATAAGCTGATTGATTGCCCAGAGGTTCATTACGCCGATCAGCGATTACACAAAAGGCCAATCTTCACTGAGGAGTTGCCAGTAGACGCGCACGATTCTTTGTTCGTTTTGTTGCGTCGGGTAATTCTGCACTCATGCACGGCAACTCCTGGGTGCAATAAAACAAACAAAGAATCGTGCGCGGCTACTCCTGTCAACTCATCACGCAGTGCCGTGAGCTTGTCAAGTGTTTCCTTCTTTCTCTCACTCAGGAGCAAAGAGTGCCACTGCAAAGCTTCTTGAAATCATTTGTTTTGCCGAAGTTGCTATTTTCACGTTTATTTTTAATCGAAATTTATTTCGAATCTAAATATTCGAAAAAACTTTACTTTTGGGTTCGAATACTTAAGGATTCGATATGCCATTATGTGAAGGACTAAAAAAGTAAGGAACACGACCGTTATTAATTGTAAACTTATTTATAGGTCTTGCAGATCCCAACGCTCTGAAGATAGCTGTGGCAGCTTTCCAGTCGTGCATGTTCGTGGGCATGCCCGAGTGCGAGGTGAGTTTTCTGTCTTCGATGTAAACTTTTGGTGAAAGTGACGTCACGCTACACGCGGCGAACCGTTAATTATCTGGTGCAATGCAATCTTGCAGCTTTGCTTGGCGCAATGTGTCACGTACCTCGCACGAGCTCCCAAGTCGAGGGAAATTTGCAACGCTCTCCAGAGGACGAAGGCTGAGATCCGCAAACACAAAGGACCAATGCCGTCGGTAGGGACAAGCTAGCCATCTTCTACGTGCGTCTGCCAAGTCAACTTCTTAATCACTATCGAAGCTGGCCCGTAACCAGCTTCGGACATCAAGGAGCGAAGAGCTTTCTGAGAGGGGCCAAAATTTTTAAACTATGTTCAACACATTTCTCGAGGGTGGGCAAAGCTACCACAAGTTACGGGCCTGTGAAACGCAGTAGTGTTTAAATGTGCGCACGGTTGATTTACTGTATATAAAATGAATATCATGCATATTGTTTTTTATTGTACGTAACTTGTTACGCACCTGCCTTGCTATGCCGCCAAATTATCCTCGATCCCACTGACTAACATCGTGTGTCGCTTCGCTGACAGGTCACGAACTTCCTTATACGCTTCTTGTGATAAATGTCGCGAATTTTCCCCCAGTCCCCAATACAGCTTTCGAGCAACAATCAACGGTACTACTGCAGAAAAACTCTTAAGCAAACCGCTTCAATTTCACAGGTTCCTTTGCATTTGCGGAGCTGTTACAACTACGACAAGAGCGACGATGCAACAAAGCAAATGTACCTTCCGGACGGCATGCACGACATCAGTTTTTTCGACCCGTGATCATGCAAGCATAACATTTCCCGTTTACTTTTTTTCTTGAATAAAATTCGTTTCATTGAGCAACGCCGGGTTGATCATATTCGTTTGTTCTCAGGTGGTGCGCCTCCTTTACAATCCTCACTTTCTGACCCATAAGTAGCCCGAAAGCAAGGTTGTGCTTACACGAATTTTCCGGTTAGTGCTATAACTTTTGACATCGACACCTGATGCCGAGTCCTTTGCTTGTATCCGCGTAGCCAGGACGGGAGCGGCGCCGTAATTCGCGTGCCCACCGGGTTAAGGTCGTCGTCCAGCAAAATCGCATTGTTCGTATCCATTCGCGCTTTCATGACGCCCATTCCGAGCTTTTGACCGACGATCAATGCTTTGTGCATTTCGCCGTTGATTGTCACTTTGCACACGTCGCCAACTTGACCTTTCTGTGTCGGGCTGTAGACTTGAATTACCTTCGCGCCTTTGCGTTTGTTGGCCATGGCGTATTTGCTGTTGTCCACAATGCGCAGCCGGGTAAGAAGTTGTACGGCTCGCCTTGAAAGTCCAACCGGGTCGCGGTCCATGTTGCGGATGTTGTTCCTGCCGTGCTTGTATCCGAAGTTGACGTTGTCATAGAATGTCTGATTGTCGTAAAACTTCCGGTGCGGATATCTGTTCAAGCTTGTGCAGAAGTTGGACCTGTGGGAAAGATAAATTCACGCAGTAGCAATATGTCGAAAACCAATAAATAGGTTTTCTCGGAGAACAGACCCCGTCCGGTTTTGCTAAGGGCGTTTGTAGCGCTTTCAAAAAAATGTTTTAGTGAAAAAATGCACTTATCTTAGACTCAGTGGTAACACCATCATCACGCATGAGCTCTTCCGAAAGTGCGTCGTGTTTTTGCGAAATCATAAAGATCCGTGCTGGCAATGAATGGCCTTCTGCGGGCAAGGACGGATTTAGGGAGCGCAGGGCCCTAGGCCATCTTAGTTTTTGGGGCCCATGCTGGTGTGACCAATTTGGTCGCTTGTCTTAAAAACGTTAAAGTTTGCCCCTCTTTCATGTATTACCCCCTCAAAATTTAATCTTTTGTGGTGCCGACTTTGGTTCTACGATTGCCTTAGATCTTCAGCAGAAATTCTGTGGGACCATACTGCAGCCCTCGAAAACATCATCTTGTTGTTGATCTGATTAGCTGCACGTAAACTCCATTTTTTATAGTAACCACATAGCCTATTTTATCGAACAAACGAGCACAATCCATTCAGTGGACATAGGCTTTCCAAACAGTACAAAATATAGTTTTTTAATTCTCTATGTTATAGGCCAGGGGTGGGCAATTAGCAGCCTGCGGGCCACATGTGGCCTGCCACATCGTTTGCAGTGGCCCGCAAGAGCATTGAGAAAAAATATTAAATTTCCTTTAGCTTGGTGTTGAGGCTAAGTCCAGTGCCGCAAGACGAATACAATCCCTATGTCAAAAGTTGTATGCTGTTCCATAGAAATTCATTTGTTTTTTTTTACTTCTTTGGTCAGTGACGGAAAACAGCTTCTGAAAGATAAAATAAACTTACAGGTGCGCAGATATGTTGTCGTCGAATAAATATGTTGCTGGTAATAGTTATTTTTCAGCAATAATAGCAAATGCCAACTTACTTTATTGAGTTCAGGAGAAACCACAGGTGCTGACACAATTTCTGAATACAAGGCAAAATGCGCATCAAACGAATTTTTCATTTATGCATTGACAGTTTGACTTATCTCCTACAGCACGAGTTAAATGAAAATATATTGCAATGTTTTCCCAAAAAATTTTTCGTGCGAACACGATGACTTGAAGAAATTTTGTTAATGCATTGATATACAAACTGGTAAAGCATGGGCAGGTTATCCCAAATGCTTCTCCCTGTGGAGCTTGTCACATGCAATAATGCTTTGAAATGTTGTAACTTATAGTTCTTGCATTTTAAGATTCAGCAGGTGAAAATCTAACCCAGCTACTATAGGTACAACTGAAATGCCTTTCATGGACAAATATAATGACACCATCTTAGTGAGGCCTGCACATTGAATGACTTATTGAGGGCTCCACAATAGATGACTTACTTTGTTCTCAGCAAACCATAGTTTGGCGTAACCTACCGAAAGCAGTGCAAATCAAGATTCAACTGCAATGGTTAGGACTGTTTGGAACCTCTTAATGACGTCCTAACTGTTATGTCATAGGCAAGTTTGTGCCAATGGAACAACAGGGGTAGAAGTTAGAAAACCACAAATCAGCTTTAGACTGAAGTGTCAGTGGACATATGTCAGTCTGCCAATACACAGTGCTGACATGATAAACTGGCACTGAGAGTCAACTCTGCATCAAAAAATGACCAGCTTGTAATTTTAGTGTTTATACACAACAAAAACCTTCAGCTGGGCCACACAAAACCTTGACTAGGCTGCATATAAACTATGGGTTGGGCATAGCTGACCTCACTCAGTTAAACTACCAAAATGAGAGTGTGAAATCAAATGTGCACTTGGAAATGCCTACTTTTGCTGGATAGAGCCCATAATTAGAAAACATGAAAGAAATGTGCAAATACTTGGAACATGCTCACATGTTGCTGCAATGCAAAGTAACAAGGGCCCTTCGCCCTTGCATGATCATTTTACAACAAAATTCTGATAAAATATTAGAGAGCAATGAGAACCCATGCTCCCAGTTATAGCAAGGTGTACAACCAAAAATACAGCTATTGCAGAGATTTGGAAAATTCTCTTTGAACCATTACTGATCTGTCAAAAACAGCAATAGGACTTCTCAAGCACAGCAAAAGCATGAAATGTTTACAAACACTACTAGTTTCATGAATGCTGGCAAAAAAATACACCACCAATACATAAAATTGCTTTGAATCACACTGCTAGTAAGACAGACCTAAAATACATGGTTTTGCTTTGCAACGCTGAAGATTACAGATGAGTGTTTGTTTAGCATTTTTGTATTGCCAATCGCATGAGACTACAGCCTACAAATCAATCACCTGATTTTAAGACTTCTTCACACTAGAATGTCTACATTTCATCATGCAAACAATACAAACGTTTTTGTTTACATCTTCAGCTTTATGGGTGCATATTTTGCTTATCACACTGTTCCATTAGATTTCAGGTCACTATACAAATGGCCCTTTTGTTTTTTGAGTTCGAGGTCTATTGTGTATTTCACAATTATAACAAACTCAATTTGAAAAAATCACAGTTACAACGCGTTTTTTTCGGTCACAAACGAATTTTTTTTGCAATGACTGAAACGAATTGTGAATTCGATCATAATGTCTGAAACATCTCAGTGAAAAAAAACAGGTTACAACTAACAGTGCATTTAATAGTTTTTTTATGCAGACTACCTACGCCCATAGACCACAGAAATCCATGTGTAGTAGAACTCGTCTAATTCGTCATCGTTTAATTTGTCAATTCGCTTAATTCGTTACTTTTTTGTCGGTCCCGGCAGAATCCCTATCTTTTGTGTACATTTCTGTTCATCTAATTCATCAATTTGCTCAATTTGTCACCTCTTTCTATCCCTGAGAAGCATTTTGTTCATGTAATTCATCATTTGCAGTTTCGCTTTTCATGTCTAAGCAGCTAGTACGTATGGGAATTAAAAACAAATTAAGGATTTTTATCTGAGAATTGCTACACCTCACAATTTATTTATAAAATTCATACACGAGTTTCGAAGCACAACCCCACTTCCCATTGAGAGAATGCAGAAAAGTTCATTAAAGATTTAAAAGGTGCTTGATTAAATGGAGGAGTCCAGATAAAGCAGATGAATTAATTGTATTCAACCACAACATCATAAACTTGTATTTTACTGCAAATAAGAGCACCATGTGGGTATACAAGTTACTATTATAAAGTATACGAGCTTCTATGATAGAGTTTTCACCTGTTTGCATAATTCATGACTTCGCCTAATTCGTCACTTTTTTTCTAATCCCCTTGAGGTGACGAATTAGGCAAATTCTACTGTACAAGATTTGACACCATAAAAAACAAAATTTGTACCTTTCTGCAGTAAGATGTCAAGTGTCAATAGTATTTAGCTCCAACTAACTTTATCACTGTTCAAAAACATTTAACAGTTAACTAATAACAATATAATATATCTACATGCTTGGTAAGAATTTTGTGAGTTAATGGTGGAACCAGAGTAATCAAGCTAAGTGTTTGCATTAGGGACATTTTTGATGGTTAAGTAAAGGGAGATTTTATGTCCATGTATATATATATTTGGTGCTGTCTTGGTGAAGTCTCAGTTCAGCTGGCCTCAATCAGAACAGGAGGTATTGCTGGAAATGTTTGTGAACTGACTACTGTTGACTGATAATAGATTCATTTTCTCCAGCATGAGCAGTCATCACCATCTTCTAGGTGACCATCCTGGTGAACATGTATAACTTGTTTTTTTGAAAAAACAAAAAAACATTTGCTTTTTTCCCAAAAACCATAACCTGGAATTACAAACGCTCATGTCAGTATTGCATGACTTCTGATGAAAAACAGTGGTGCCACTCAAGCTTTCAGACTTGTGATTGCAAATTGAATTTACATGGTTGTGATAAATGAAAAAATCATAGTATGCTTTTTCAACTTTCCAATAATAGACAATAGCATATATGATCCAAATTTTCACACATAGTCGCATAGTTTTATGTTATGGCGTGTGTATGTATAAGCCTAACAGAAAGAGATGGAGCAAAATTTTGTTGGTACCAAATTCCCTGTGTGTATAGAAAAAATTAAATTGTTTTCAAAGATTAGCTAGATGAGCAGCATACATTCACCCTTAAGCATAATTATGGACTGATGCTATACTTCAGCACAACAGTTTTCAAAGTAGATGCATAGTCAGCTGATATTTAAAAATAAGGTAGTGTCTATTTTACTGGCGGCAACAGATCGGCTGGAGCTATTGTGCCGGCAGTCAAAGATTCGGTCTTGTGGCATGACGCAATACCAATAAAAAGGTCACTTTGTCAGGAAAACGTCGTCCTGCTCATGGTGTAATGGTTGTGTTACGGCTGCTATGCCAACGGTTTTCAGTTTGGCTCTCAACTTGCCGACTTTCGTTTTTTTTCTTTGCTTTTTTCAGGCTCCGCTTAGGTGTTATGTTTAGGGGTTAGTGTTGTTAGGTTAGGTTAGTTTAGTTTACCATTAGGTTAGGTTAGGGTTAGGGCTACATTTAGGGTTAGGTTGTAGGTTTATCTTTTAGTTACATTTACTTTGTTTCTACCAAGCCTTTTGCTGCTGCCATCTTGGCAGAAAAATAGACACTGCCTAAAAATAAACATCAATAAAGCCATCACTACTAAAACAATAATATCATTCCTTCATATTTACCTTGCAATGAATCTAGCCATATGCACTGACAGTTGCTGCCACTGAATATGCAGGACTTCCATACTTGCATCAGAACAAACTAAAATATTCCCTTTCACAGATCTAACAACATGATGAAAAAGGCAAGGTTTAATATAATAACCAAATAGTCACTGACATCAAGAAATTATCATTCAACAATCCCTTTTTTATAACAAGTGGTTAGATGACAACAGAATGTGCTATCAAGGTCAACAAAAATCTGGCTGAAAGATAGCTGAAATATGCAAGGCACCTTACATATCTGTCATGTGCAATCTGAACCATGACAAGCAAAGAAAGTGTCCTTTTCAGTAGAACCAAAAGTGACAGTATCATCATCATTGGTATCCTGTTGTGGTGAACTTGTATCCATTAATTCTTCCTTGTCATGATTTAGTATACCAGCATCTGGTTCAGTAGACATAGTTTGTGCAACATTTGGCAAATCCTTATTCCTTCATTTCCTTATTCAGTCCAATTGCATATGTGGTGCAATGTTTTTCACTAGGATTTACATCTGGAGGTACTGCAGATTTTTCAGGTTCTCATGGCTACTAAGACCCAGGACCCGTGATGATCCATCTTGTCCTTTGCTTGTTTGGATGAATGTTAAATGGATCGTTACATTTTCTTTGTTGCAATGAGAACTTCTTAAGCAATTCAATTTTTACTCATGATGGAAACAAATAGTCTTGATATGGTANACTTNAATTNTAATTTTCAATGCCAACATTTTGATATCTTCCTCTTTTACCAGTGAAATATTCTGCGTAGTGGTATGGTTTTTCTGATGACAAGGGTTGACATCAGTGTAAAAATGTAACTTGCTCACCAATACTGACGTGTTAACAACCTTATATACCTTAAAAAACACATTTCATATAGCAGTATGGTGTAGGTAACATACATTATTTTGGGAACATAACCTTTTGACATTGTCATTTCACCGACCATGGGAATGCCCTTTTGTCGTGTGTTAATTTGACTTTCTGCAATGTCCTAAACACTAACTGTAACCTTAACCCTAGCATTGAAGCTGCACATGGTGAAATGACGGTATTTAGAAAACTTGCTTTACATTTGATTCACTTGAACTTAACCACTACTGTCCGCATATGCTAATTTCAATTTGTTGTTACTCAAACACAAAAAATATTATGTATTTCATATTTTCATATATTGTAGGAAACATATAGGGCTATGATATCCAGTGGTCATCAGCATTTTATATTTTGATCCATGGCGTCAATTGCAAGGTCAAAATATAGGTCAAAAATCATTACTCCAAATTTTACCGAAATCACAAAAATGATATCAAATTTGAATTCCTAGGTTTCTCCCCTTTTCAAAGATACCTTATTTTTTCAGATTGGACCACTAGTTCAAAAGATATGCTCATTTGAAGTTAGGACTCCCTTTTTTTCAAAATTAAAAAAAAATCACCCCCTATCTCACAAACCGATCATCCAATCTAGAAAAATTTCAGATTTAAGGTTTGGTGGTCAAAACCAATACGTATGCCAAATTTCATCAAATTCTGAAAGGGTAAGGTTTAGAATCGTCTTTATTTAAATGATTTGACATGGAATGACACAGATATCAGTTGAAAGAGCATCAAAATGACTATAAATTTACGCCTAAGTGAAGTTTCTAATGCAAGATCACTACTCAGTCCTGTAACCAGGGGTATCACAGGGGGGATCCTCCTCCTCTGCAAAATTTTTTGCCCCCCTGAAAAAATGTGGACATAGTTTAAGATTATTGGACATAATTTAAAAATTTGGGTCACTCGTAGAAAACCCTTTGCCCCCTGGTTTCCCAAGCTGGTAATGGGCCTGTGATTACTCAGGCATAAAAAATGTTTGAGTAATGTAGAGCTTTCAGTGAAATCAGTGTGAAATAATTTTGGTTGTAGAGCAAAATCACAGTTTAACAAAAAAAATACCAATCAAATTAGATGAAGTGCTGTGTCTGTTACTTCGACAGATGCTTTAAGCCATGCGAAAGAATTGATGGTTACGGATATGGAGTTTTTGTTAGCATCAAGCATGCCCGGTTTTATTTTGCTGAAAGTAGCAAGTTGTCATGTTCCAGTTGTTGAACAAGTCATAATGAAAATGCAGAAGGCAAACATGTGAACTCAACAGCATACAAGAAACTTAGACGTAAAGTTCCTGAATTGTTTGCACGCCTTAGAATATCAACTACACGCTGGAATGATATTTGCTACGTTGCTTCAACTTTACGACAAGAAATTGGCGCAAAGATTTTTGGAGTGAGAGATTATTTTCAAAAAAATTGCCCTGATAAGAAAACAGCACATTTATTTTTAAAAACGTGTTAGAAAATTACTTTTTGTACAGTACATTGGAAAATGTGACATGTTTTCAATGAAGTCTTGAAAATCGTGAAAAAACAACAAGCGAATGAAAGTTGAACTACATGTAATCATGCACTCGCTGCAGCAGTCCACTCAGTCAGCTCAGCAGTTTTGTGGTTTTCCCGAAGTTTGGTTTGTTTTTCAGCTCATGAGCGACTGTATGCGGCGTCTACGTCTTTTCTGTAATTTTGTCGATCCTGTTCAATGTTCACCTGATGAATTACCTGCGCGGACATATCATCGTGAGAATCCTGTAGCATTGCCAGGAAGATAGGTGAACAACCGAATTTGGATAGAGTTTCCACAGGATAGCTCGATCTATGGTGTCAAATGCTTTCGACAGGTCTACAAATGCCATATAGAGTGGCCGGAGATGTTCGCGACATTTTTCTTGAAGCAAACGTGCGACAAAGACCACGTCAGTAGTGGAACGACCCAGCGGAAACCGCATTGGGATTCAGGTAGTATTACCTCAGCAACGTGTGTGAAAAGTCGGTTAATAAATTTGGAGCACTTGCCGGGTCCCGCCACCAACTGATAACAGCGAGATGCCACGGCTGTTACCACAGTCGGCGCGGTCACCTTTGACAATGCTAGTATCCTTCCATTGCGGAGGGACTCGGCAAGTGCTACAAATTTTGCAGATGAAGACATGCAGGTGGACATGGAGGTCCTTTCCCCCGTATTAAACACCTCAACTGGTAAGTGATCTACGCCACATGCTTTGCTGGATTTGAGACCAGAGATGGCTGATCGCACTTCAGTCAGGGTGGGTGTGTTGTCCAAACAAGTGATGGGAGGCAGCCAGTGAAGGGAATCTAGAAAGAAAGTGCCAGAAGGGTTCTTTTTATTTAGGAGAGTGTTGAAGTGTTCTGCCCATCGCAAAAGAATTCCGTCGCGCTCTTTAATGAGTAATGTCTCAGTGTTGTCCTTCACATGACAGAAAGAACGTCTAATTGGACCAAATACACTCTTCAAAGCTCCATAGAAAGCCCTGATGTTGTTGTTGTTAACATGTTCCTCGATTTCCTGTGCCTTTGTCATCCACAAGCCATTGCGCATCTCGCGCAGATGGTGTTGGACTTGGGAACGAATCCTGATCCATCGTTGATAATGAGCAGCGAATTTAGGCTGCTGAAGGTGAGCCTTGTAGGCAGAGTTTTCTCATGCGGTATGAGGTGGATTTCCTTCCAGCTGGCATCGAACCAATCTTGATGTCGCTTGTGCATGATGCCAAGGGTAGATTTTGTGGTAGACAAGATCGTGTCCGTAATAGACTCCCATTCAGCAGTAAGTGTTGGCCCATCTGATGGACCTTGTGATGGTTTTGAGAGCTCCTCCAACTGATGGTGCAATGTGCGTTGAAAATTTCCCCTCACTACCTCAGAAAGCAGAGCATTGGTATTTAGTCTCTTACAAGGCTGCTTCATGTGGGCGGGAGGGCGGACACGCATGCTGAGCTGGCTGCGGATAAGACGGTAATCTGTCCAAAAATCTGCACCAAGCATAGCTCGTCTTATCTACACATCATGAAGATCAGAACGACGTATGATAACAAAATCAATCAGGTGCCGGTGCTTTGAGCGCAGGTACATCCAGGAGGTCTTGAATTTGTTCTGGAGTTGAAACATGGTGTGAGTGATACAAAGAGAAAACTCTGAGCAGACTTCGGGCAAACGAAGACCATTGTTGTTGCTTTTACCTACACCATGTCGCCCGATGACAGTCTGCCATACTTGGTTATTAGCACCAACCTGCGCATTGAAATCGCCGAGTAGAAGTAGCTTATCATCACGAGGTACATGCTGCAGTGTGGAACGCAGTGCAGTGTAAAAATTTTTTTTTTCTTCATCCGAGGAGTTGAGAGCAGGAGCATATTGTAACATTCATGTTTGTTATTTAAAATAGTTCCTCGAGAGCACTGGTTAATTTAACAGGAACGTGTCCTAGGCACGCCCAAATTTACAGTTAAGAAACCTGGACCCGCCCTTTATCGTCCGACTTTGCGCTCAGTTTTAACACAAGACAAAATTCTTTTCACTCATGGTTTTATTAAGTCAGCCTTAAAGCACTGCGCATTTATTCTCACATCTGTCAGAAATTATTTCGAAATAACAGGGATTAATGCAAGTATCATAGATTAAAGCACGTAACAAACATTACTGCAAACAACAGGGGTTTAACAAGGGTTCAATTCTTTCATAAGGGAGAGAGAGTAGGCCACACTGCCATAATTTCGATACTTCTCAATCTAACAGACTACTTGTAGATTGTTCAAGCTTGGCAAGCCCATAGCTGGTCTTTCAAGTTAAGTTAGGTAAGCCCACGACTTAACTTCCTGCTACTCCTTCAGTAGTCAAATGAAGACTGCTTGTCTGGCTCAGATCGTCCTGGTTTTGTTAACGCGTCGGGGATTTCCATCTGGTAGGAAATTCACGGTCGATCTGGTCTTCTTGAATCCCATTGGCTAAAGTTCGCGTCTCGAAGCGTCATCTTCGTTTTCGACCAATCACATTCGAGAACGTTTTTCCGGCGGTACCGTAAGTTCCGCCTACCGTTTTTGCCGTAGTGCTTTCCGTTGTGGTTCGTTTTCATCCGCTTAAATCGTGAATATCATTTACAATTTTATATGGATTGTTAATGTAAATAGTTTCTACAAAGTTTCGGGTTACTCTCTTCCTAATTGTAACTTGCGATTACATGCGGAGTATAAATACACAATGGTTTAAATAAATATACAATACAACGTCCTTGTAAACTAAGTGTTTTTAATTGTTACTTTGTTCCAACTTCATTCTCCTGGAATTCAGTCCATTCGGTAATGCGACTTTTTGGTGTTTCAATATTCGTACCAATCATTGCTATTCCATGAAACCATTGACAAGCTTCTAAGTCGCTTTCTTAACTTGCTTTTGAAGTCTTCCTTTGTTTGTGTTTCAGAGTCACGAGACGTTTCATGTTGAGGATGCAAGGCGAACTCAACAATATGCACTGAGCATAGTGACAAATCGCCCCCGAGTTAGGGGAATGCGCATGGACATCAAACGTTCACTGATGCCAACAAGGGATTCTGTCAATGATGGCAGAAAAGAAGAGCCAACACCGTGAATGCAAGGGGAACCTAGAGGGCGACCCTTCCAAAAGAAAGTGTAACCCCCTCCCACTTCTGTTAGAGAACCTTCATCAGAGAGACGGGTTTCACTGAGTGCAGCTATGTCAATGTTGTAGTGATGGAGTTCAGCAGCAACCAAAGCAGTAGGCTATGTCGCTGTGGTCGGTTATTACTTGCGCTGTCGAGAAGAGTACGTACATTCCATGCAGCACTGGATAGTGATTTTTTTGTATTTTGTGTTTTTATTTTTTTTCATCTTTCGACCGCAGAGTGAGACTGTCCGACGAATGAGGCTATCCGTCCAGACTGAAAGTGAGCAGGCATTTTTTAGGAGACCTTTTCTACACCCTTCCCCGAATGTGGTGAGCAGCGCATCCCTAAATAGGGCTGCTCAGACGTCTTGGTAGAACTGACCGCCGCGGCTACTCGTCCGTGAGCCAACGACCATCTTGCCAAGACCGCCAACGTGCAGGTGCAAACTAGGGACTTACAGTTAGTCTAAACCTGCCCCTTTCGTTTATCGCCCTTTGCCGCAGGACTTCGAAACATGTATCCTCGATTCAAAGAAGAGCTAGATGATGGATTTCGTCTGCAATTAAATTAGAGTGGATATGTGGGTGCATAGTCCACGGTCCACTATCTTGGCATCAAGAAAAGAAATCCGATGGCAAGGAAGATTCAGGACGATCGGCTTTACTTGATGTTGCAGCACCATACCACAGACCCAGGCAATTGGGAAGTGCCAGCAGGCTGATGCTGCATGGATTTGATTTTGGTGTTGTCATCGCCTAGAGGGTTACCACACCAAGGCTAACGGGTTTCCTCCATCCAGAATTTACATGGTGGACTACTTTTTGTCTGGCCTCTATGTTTTGACTAACCTGGCTTGGGTGACCCTTTTGGGAGCGGGTTGCTCCTGCGTCGTCGTCGTCGTGCGTATACTTAAACTGCAAGACCATTTTCTTCTAACCTGGCGCACAGAGCCGGTGGGGTGAAGAAAGATCTGCATTAGATCTGCATTCCCTCCATGCATGCGGAAAGAGCCACAACGTCCACTTATGTAATGTTCCGCGGTTTGGGCTTCTCCAGAACCGCATGGACACCAAGGATCCGGTGCCATCATCCATTGGTGTAGTGATTCCCAGTGTAGGAAATTTTTATAATTCCTACATGAGCATGCGCCGAACAAAATCGGAAATTAACATTTATGAGAGTATGGGCTAGCAAACGTGTGTGAAAAGTGTTGAAGTGATGTTAGCTGAAATGTCTGCGATTGTGTGCTGAAAGAAATGTTTGTGTACTTAATTGATAAGCATAAGCTGCACAAGTCCTAGAAATGCACCACCGTAATGTGTTTAAATGTTAGTGTGTTGTGATCGCATTGTCAGAATTTTTATGTGGTAGGAGTGTATATATTATCTGGGACAAAGCGAAGTAAACCTTTGGCTTTTAAACAAGTTAATTATTACTTGAAGAAGCCATGGTTGCGCAACGTCAATGCTGAAACACAAAAACTTCGCTTAAAGTAGACTGTGGTTAGCACAGAAGTTCCATGCACAGTGCCACGTGAACGATCAAAGCATACGTCACAAAACCTGGAGTTGATCGGGAAAATAGAAAAGTCCAAGTAGCGCTCTATCGCGATCTCAGCAAGCGCTGTGCTGTAATATCGCGAGTGCAACAGATATTACGAAGTAGCTGAAAGTGTACTAATGGTCAAAGAGGGTATTGATGATCAAAACGCCAAAGGAGGCCTGATTAGAGACTAAAACACCTGATTTAATCTGATTGGGTGACGCGAACAAAGAAATGATGACATTTAATCACATGAGCCAAGTTCGCGAAGAAGTTTTTGTTAAAACATATGCAATTTGGAAAAAGAATAAAATATGAAGTAGAGGTGTGGCAATCTTCAGACTCACTTGAGAATCTTCCGGTTCACATGTGTTTCGCCGTTCAGGGTTTGACGGCTTGATGACTAAGACGTGATGCCTTGGATCAAGTTCAGAAGTTGAGACTTGCAGCAAGGTCGCAACTGTTTAACTGTGAACTATATGCTGATAGAGGAATGTCCGTTATTACGGAAGTTGATGTTGTTCTCTGTCCTTTTTTGTTGCGGGTAGAACCAAAGTAGTTTCTGAGCGGCCAACAATGTTGTTGTAGCATGACGAAGCTCCGGTTTGTCGCCGATGTTGCGGACACCCACTTCTTTATATAGATGTGATTAGGTAAGGGAGGTTGAAGCCCCCTTTGTGGTGGCATCCCTCAGTACGCGGCAGTGACAGGAGTGTGCAGGGCTTGCGCCTCTGGCCGTCAAGATTAGATCGCTAGGAGCGGGGCAAGTCCTCCGGAAAACTACACCGTGATGTATTCACCTTCAATTGTTCTACATAGATGTGATTTTTATAGATGTGACTAATCTCCTCTGCTGACCTCTTTGCGTGCTTTGGCTGATTTGCACAATGCATAGGGACCGTGTTATGCGAGATTAAGGTGCTTAGTGCATAGGGAATGTAACATTTTAGTCAGTATAGTCTAGGGCTAGGAACGTGCAACGCGAAAAGTAGGGTGTATGTGTGCTTGCATTTCATAGGGCAGAGAAAAGGAACTAGCAGCAGGAAAATTCCAAGGTCGGGGAAAAGACAGAGTCAGGAAATAAATGCATTACTGTGCCACAAATAAAAATTATTTTGTCATCGGTGTAAAGAGCATATGTTCATCAAAATGTACGAATTGTCGAAATGACGGGTTCGAAATATGATTGGCCCATCATTTTACTTTGTTCGAAATATATGCTGGGTAAGATGAGGCAACTTGTGCAACTTATGAAATATGTGATGATTGTTGTATTATAATTTGTGAAGCACAATGTGGATTCGTGCAAATAAACTGTAAATAAAATTTTAAAATAAAACTATGGAGTTCGTGAGTTGCTGTTTTCAGTAGCTTAGGCTACTTGGCTGTTGTG
>JGI24021J15306_10000744_pt1 | contig 27819 bp, 18 predicted proteins | sample Ectturendosymbi1_FD_15306 | JGI IMG/M metagenome (IMG submission 15306) | reverse complement strand
AAGTGTTCACAAAAAATAAGCAGAGTTACAGAATACTAGAATACACAGTATTTTGTTCTGGACAAGGGAAATGTTGCTAAAGTTCATAATTGAGAATTTTTTTCATGTAGGAGGTGTTTCTTTCTAACTTCACTGTTAATTAAAAGCCTGCAGTGCTGTACCGTCAATCCATCCAGTTTTATGAATATAGTATATTCGTTTAAATTGATTGCGACCATGCTATCTTACTCCCCGTAAGCTACCACAAGGATTTTGCTATTTAGAGGCCTGTTTTGTCCACAATCTGAAACTTTTTCAACGCCTTTGACAGCTTGATTTAATGCCACGCTTTATTCAAGCGGGCCAAATGAAGTGCAGGCTGATAGTAGTACAGTATCTATGAGCTACGCCATTATGCTTATTACAACCTCGTTTTGCGGACAGTTACATAGGTGAAGGTCAATAGTTTTGGGTTCGACTCTCACCTTGCCGTCTTCTGTTTTTTTTTCTTTACTTTTTATTAGGCTTACATGTTACCTTTAGCCTTAGGGGTTAGTCTTAGGTTAGGGCTAGGGTTAAGGTTAGGTTTAGGGTTTATCTTTAACGTTTAGTTCGTTTTTACCAAGCCTAACGCACTCTCATCGTGCGTTACTGTTACATCACAGGTGGCATATGAATAAGTTTTCAAATTTCAAGATCCACAGGCGTATCTATAGCCACTGCCTTTATTTTTTACAAAGTCGCTTATCTTCCAAATTGGTGTTGTTATAGAATTTGACTGAGTTAACTGTCAAATTCTATATCTTCATCCAACTTTTTTATTCATTCACTTCAAATGTCTATGCTTTCTACAAATCTTCATTTTTCCTCAATTATTCAATGCTACTGTATGATAGAGACCAACTGCAGTAGTTGTTGGCGCATNGTTTCGGTTTTGGCATCTCGTCAGTATTGCTTTTGTGTAGTAAAAAGAAAAAATGTGTGTGCAATGTATATAAACCAAGCATACAAAATGTAAGAAGTGTTGTTAAAATGCTTTGCTTCTCTCAGTGTTGGTTGGTCATGTGCAAACACCAATTCTGTAATACTAATACATTACTGTATGACTAAACATTTTTTTGTGCTCTTTGGGAATGACAATGCAGTTGTGGTGATGATAAAATGTTTTGCTCCTCTCCATGGTCATGTGCAAGTTGCGCAACCATTTTTGTGCCCTTGTGTCTATGATCACGATTGTATGGACCACGAGTCTGAAATAAACTAATATTATTATATAATATTATCATTACCTTTCATCAGAATTGGAGTTGTTATAGGATTTGACTGAGCTAAACTTACAGAAAAAAGTTAAAAAACATTGGTTAGTACGTTGGAAATGACTAAAGCAAGTTGAAACTTGCATACAGTTTGCATTTTTTATTATTTATTTATGTGTTTGCCTACTACTCTAAACAGCTGCTCTGCAATGTGCTGTGTCTAACCACTTTTTTGCTCTTGTGTTATTCCATTACCCTTGTGATATGGACCATGAGTCTGAGGGAAGTAAATAAAAATAAAAAATTGAAGCATTTTAAACTTGTAATCAAACTGAAATTGTCAAATTAAAATAGCCTACCTTATTTTCTCATTATTAAAAAAATTTAAATGTCTTTATAGTAAGGTTGAAGTATAGTATAGAAAAGTATGTCTTAGTAATGAAAGTTGATGTTATATGTGATAATTAATGTAGCCACTGACCAAAAGACAGTTATTTATCTCATGCTTGTATATGAGATATTGGTCTGTTTCTAATGTCAGCCTGCAGAACAGGTAGAATACCAATGTACGTCTCCCCTGCGCAACTGTGTTGATTATTTGGTAGTTCTTTCCCATGTATATTCAACACTTTGATCTGAACCTAGCTTGCGATAAAGGTTATGCCCCAATCAAGGGACAATGACCCAATAATCTTTCAGTTTTTTGGTGCCNTGGCATCTTTAGACTGATTTTTTATTCATGTTGTAAATACCCATTTATCGCCCAATAAATTCAACTACAGCTTAATTGATATTAACACACCAGAGATGCCTATAACACTAATTCAGGGTAGCTTTGAGGTATGTAACTGCTAATACATGTACTTTTATGTGAGTCTGATTTTTTCTGACCTAAGCAATAACAAAGGCTAAACTTGTGGCAACTTGAGACACAAAGTAAGATGGAGATTTCAATTGTGTTTTTATGTCAATCCATCAGGGGGCCTGATGGATTGACTTTGGGTGCCTGGTACAAAGGTCTAAGCCTGGTATGTGAAAAGGACGCAACAGTTGTGGTCACTTGCTTTGTGCCACTACAAAGGCAGCGCCAGACAGGCAGGCACTATGGCAATAAAGGCTGAAGCTGCAAACCACCAAAAATATAATGACCTTCTTAACAATTACCACTTCCAACCAGTTGCAATAGAAACCACTGGCGTGTATGGAAAGTCCACATGCCCTTTTTAAGTGACCTCGCAAAGAAACTTGTTGATATGTCTGGTGATCCCAGGGAGAAATAGTGGTTCCACCAGCACCTGTCCCCGGCTGTGGTCAGAGGGATTGCTACTAGCATGTTGGCCTGTGTACAGGTTTGATTTGATTTTGGTTGTCCCCAGTGTAATGACCAGTATTACTGCTCCCATTTGCCTTTATTTCAAAGCATAGCTATTGCCTAACGAATGTTTGTGCTTTCTGTAAGTTCTGTTGTCCTCATGTGTAGCTATTGCCTTTTGAATCCTCATTCCTTCTGTAAGTTTCATAGTCCCATCTGTTGTGCAGTGTTACTTTGCGCATTGGTTAACTATCTTGTCAATCGCTCAGCCTATAATGAGACTACAGCTTTGTGTTATGTTCAACATCGCTTGAAACCTCTGAGGTGAAATTTAGGCAATTTGATTTAACATTTCTCCTTAACTCTAGCTCTAACCAATGGTTGGTACACAAAAGATGTGTTAACCCTGAAGGTGGAAAACTACCTCACAAAATAGCGCAATGCTGAAAACACATGCTAAACACTGCAAACAAAAAATGTATTCAACACAAAGACATAGTTGCTATTTCATATGACTAATATGAACGCTGGGTGAAAGTTTAAAAAGCGCAATATGCAGTCTATGAAAATAGGTTAGTTCAAACCCTGATATAAATGCCTCCAAAATCTGTCTTTGTCATCTCAACTATATTACTGTAATACAACCTATCACTTGCTTATTTATTTTTTGGAGCATTCGTTTATTTATTTTCATTTTTATACTTAGCAAACATTAAATTCATCTTAGCCTAAATAAAAATAAAAGTTTCATGTGAAAAATTTTTCAGTCACACATACAAAAAAGTTTTGTGTTAGTGGTTTTTCAATGTGTCACATGAATAAGGTCCAGAGTGCCTGCAGGGTTCAACAGAAAAATGGACCTGATTAAATGTGTGAACAATTTGTTTCTTGAACACTGACACATATGTACAAACCACCTAGCCTTGGGTGCACCAGTTTACTGTACGCATATTGATTTTTATGTTTTGATTCTACAGGCAATTGGACTGAACCTCCCACAGTACTTCATTTTACATGCTAATTTTTGTATATAGTTTAAAACAGGCCCAACTTCTGTTGATTTATTTACATATAAACTTTTCAAATAATCTAAAAAAGTGGATATAACCACAATTTCATAGATTGAGTAAAACTACAATAATTTCTAAAAAAAGACAATGGTTCCAGGTTTTTTTTTTAAGGAAAATGTTAGGTACCCTGTAGGGACCTGATTTCTCTGATTCTAGGAACCCAATGACAATTATTGCTGATTCTAGGGACCCGATTTTCAATTCTAGTGACCCAAATCAGGTCCCTAAAATGCCTTAAAAAAACCCTGATGTGTGTCACACAACTTTCACATTGCTATTGATAACAAAAGTCTTCAAGGTTTATTTGTTAGACATTATAAAACTTAGTTTTTTTTCAGAAAGTATTTTTTAATACAGTACACTCTGCTTAATAAATCCACAGACAATCAAGTTGGGACATAATTTTAGCATTGAAGTAACACCAGTTTGTTAATCGAAATGCTATTTTATAACGCAGTATTTATTACATTTTCTCATTTTTGTTTATCAAACTCCTAGAAATTAGCACTTGTTTCATAGAGAGAGCACTTGTTTTGCGAATGCTGAGCATTTTCTGAGAAGCACAGTGTGCAGTGATTGAACAAAGCATTCTGTTCATTATTGTTTTCTGTACATCACTGTTTATTTACTCTAATTTTTGCAGTGCCAGTTATAAATTCCATTGTTTATTACATCCAAAAACGCTTTGTTATGGATGTGGATTTATTAAATGGGATCTACTGTATAAGACTTAAATAAGTAAAGGTTTTCACATGCAGTACAAAGAAAACAAAATATCATTTCAAATAAAAAAAACGAACTACAGCAAAACAAAGGGAAAAAGAAAATCAAAAGCACAAAAAGAAGTACATCTCAGCAAAACAAAAAAGGGATATTGATGCAAGAAGAATGGCTTCAATTACAAAGTGTTTTTTTTAGTTACAAATTGATAGAATACAAGCTAGGCTGCTCATGTGTTTTAGTAATTTTAAATACTGTGCCCTGCAGTACATTTAAGGCAGTGACTAGGTGTTTATCTACAACAGTAGTTCTCAAACTGTAGTACACATATCACACTAGTAGTACGTGAAGGCCTTCAAGGTTGTGCGTGAATATTCCTTGTATATTTTTCTTCACAAAAAATATATTCACAGCTATAGCTTTACTTGTCAGGTTCTGGTAATAAATTCCTGAATTTTTGTGTATGCCCTTGGTTGGTTTTTAAAAAGGAAGTTGCTATGTGGCTGTGCATGACGCAGTTCAAATAAAACACTGAGTTTGTCACGTCACTGGCACCATCATGGTAGCGTAACGGATGCGTTTATGTCTGCTGTGCAAATGGTTTTCAGTTCGGCTTTCATTTTGGTAGTAGTGGTCGCAAGTTTCATGGGAGTGGGACATGTTTTTCTTTACTTTTTTCAAAAGTTTCTAAACTTCTGTGTTCAGATTTACGCTTTAGGGTTTAGAGGTTAGGTTTATGGGACCAGTTTTCTTTACTTTTTCCACAAGTTTCAAAGCTTTTGTTTTCAGACTTATGGTTTAGGTTTAGGGTTTACGTTTAGAGGTTAGCTTCAGGGGTAAAGTTTAGGGGTTAGGTTTAGGTGAAGTACGTTTCTACCAAGCCTAGGGCAGTCTATTGCATACTCATCATGTGTTACAGTCACGTTAAAGGTGGCCGGTGAATAACTTTTCAAATATGAAGGTCCACAGGCGGACCTGTAGCCACTACTTTTTAAAAATACCCATTGTAATCTCTCACAGCCATTTTGTTCATGTTGCATTTGTGTCAATCCTGTTTTTTCAAACTTTTGATCAAATGATATTTGGCAGATTGAGTTTTCCTAGAACAAGGTTGTACATTTTGATGGTGTAGGACCCACAAATGGTGCACAATCAGAAAAAGTTTGAGAAACATGATTAACATTTGTTACAAGACAATGAAAACCTGGCCTAAAAATTTTGAGACAAGTCTTAAAAACTTAATCATAATTTTAATTTATTTTGAACATATGCTTGTAAGTAAGACATAGGTTTATTTGGATAAACATTAGGACGAGGTTTACCATAAGCCTACGAAAAAGAAGTTGAATAAATATCTTGTTTGCAATTTTTGACTGTACGATAATATCAATGCATACATGCTTGTCTGTTGAATTAAATGATTTGTCACCTTTCTTGCTATTCCATGCAGTCAAAAACAGACAGGTTTTTCTGCCAGATACAAATCAATTGTTGCACACAACAACAATCACAAATCCTTTCCAGAAATCTCAATAGGTTTCCAACAGTATTTCAAATTGATAGCGTGCAAATACTATTCTCAATGTTTGTCTGCAACAATTGCTACCATTTAGGAGCAAGTTGTTGAGGAAAGTTAGAAAAATACCAGACACTAGAATGCATGGAATTAATAGTTAATTATATTAATAATAATGTGTCTTCAAATGTAATAAAACCAGGTTACATGTTACTAATCACATTACATATTAACATTTGTACATTTCATTTATCAGCTTCTGTCAGCCCATCTCAAAGAAACTTAATTTTAGCCTCTGTGGCCAATAAATGAGCCCAAAAGTAAATTTTATGATTAGCTTGGATGTTAGTGGTGCTGAGATCTCCTTCTTATGTTGGCCACTTAACAATTTGCTATAAAATACTCACTGCTGGAACAGTTTCTTGTAAATAAGTTCAAAAATCAGATTTAAGTAGAGTATAGCAAAACTGTGTGAATCATATGCTGTAATTATAAATATTTAAAAGATAATTACAGAGTGAAATGGTACAGAGGAAAATACCATGCTTTTTCATCTCGCTAGTTTCTTATCTTCTTCTCCCATTGAAAGCATGTGCAAATAATTCCATGCAATCTGATTTCATTGTGGTTTTAAGCAGTGGTTGTTTAATTTTAGTCATTTTTATGTTATACTTGTAGGTGTATTAATCAAGGCCTTGTTGTTGTGGCATACAATAAGAAATTTTATCATGGAGGAAGATTCCCCATTCAAGTTTACTCTTCTTGAACATCAATTACCAACTTTATGCAACAAAGATTTCAAAGTTTATTTGGAAAAATGGTATGACGTCTTGTACGAAAAATGTCAAGAAAGCATATTTCTTCATTTGGTAGAGCTTTTAAATGTGTTAAGTGAAAGGTTTTACTACACTTTTTTCTAAGTACAGAAAGCAAACATTGAAGTCTAAATTAAAGTGATACCATTTTTACTCGATTGTTAGCCGCCCTTGAATGTAAGCTGCATGAAATGGTGATAATAAATTAATGTAAGCTACACTTGAACATAGGTTACCTAAGCCTCTGAGATACATTCGCGTACTAGCACGTTTTGCTTTTAATTGGCAACCCTGGTAATGATGCTTACAGCACTACAATTGCTTTCTGTTCATCATAATCCCTCCTGTGTGATAGAGTGTGCATGTGATGCTGAAGAGAACAGAATGCGAGAAGAGAGTTTGGTCGACAAAATGTAGTCAACATGGGTCAAGGGCATACACAAGGGGGGGTTGGTGTGAAGCCCCCCCTTGAGCATAATATTTTAGAAAACTTTATTACCTGCGCAAAGGAGATTAATTGTTTTCGCATACTTTTTGCTTGTTAATTTGTCGACTTAATGCAAATACCAGTAATAATCATGTTTTGGTGGGAATTCAGGCTGTCAGTTGCGTCCAGAAACCACCTCACCACTTTTTGCAAACCCTCCATCCACTGCGCATGTTCAATATTGTGTTCCCCGATAGTTCACTTATCCGAAACAATTGTCTTTATTTTGTCTGCTTAGGCTGATCAGCGCAAGCGCTGACCGCAAATGGCTACATTAGCAATCTCTCTAGCATGATAGAACTGTTGCACGTGCTCAAAAAGAGCTTTTTTCAACATGGAAGCATTCATGAATTTGATAATGTCTCAGCAGGGAAAAATGAAAACTAAAAGTTTGCTGGATTTCTATGCATAATAAAAAATTGAAAGTTTTCTTGTGTACTTCATGTGTATTCTCAATTCTTGTGTAGTTTAGCAAGATTCGATCTTGCAAACTGGGGTGTGTGCCAGCCGGTCCAGCCACATTCTTTCTATGCTCGACTGCTCGTATTCGACAAGAAATCAGCGCAGCCTCATTTTGCAGCTGCAAATTGCTCGGACGCAGTGATGAGTGTGTTTTACTCCCCTGTTTTAACGCGCAGCCTGATATTTTTGCAGTTATGAACTGCTGTGTCGTAGCGTTAGTTTGTTTTTCTCCAGTAGCCTAACTTGGAGCGCTGATAGTTTACATTCAGTGCAATGACACATAAAATAAAGGGAGTGGACGTAGAAAAATATGCATATTATGTCAACAAACTTCGCCAAAACGTTGGTTTGGAAACATGAAAGTGACGTCAAATTATGACGTCACAAACAGCGCACACCAAATACGAATGGCCACCATATAACCCTGAACCTAACCCACCCCCATGAAAATTTCTGCGTGCGCCACTGACATTGGTGTCCGCAAGGGTGGTGGGCAAAACGGGCATTTTCCCCCCTGGAAATTGGGACTAAGAAGCAAAAATTTCTGGAATACGTGAAATCAGCAGTTTAATGCCGATTGGTTGGGTTAATTCTTGCAATGACAGTTTGTATGCCGATATGACACTCACACTGCACAAGAGTGAGGTTCACTGTTTGCAAAACTCGGGAGCGAGTTGTTCTACTATTGGTCTTTGTTGGGTAACAATAACATGGCAACAAATCTTCAAAGATGCACTTCAAGTCACAAACGTGGTAGGCGTTTTGTTTGCTGCATGTAACTATTGAACGCAGACATCTTGGCAGGTAACGCAGCGACTGCTGATAGCGGTAAGCCACGTAAGTTTATACCACTGGTGGGCGAATTGCAACTCGCCGACACATTTTGTGTGGCTTTTCTAGATGAATAGCAATATCTATAATTGATAGAGAGATGTTGCCTCATAATTAACGTTTGTTTCATTTATCAATATGTTTACACAAGTTCGTGAAGTTAGTGGCCAGCACTCTTCCCTGTAAGAAAATTTTACATTGAGCAAATGTTTGTTTTAGTGCGCATGCAATTTCACAACTGTGTAGACACACAACCGGTGAAACGTTTCGAAAGTGCTATGCGATGTATATACGATATCAAATTTGGAATGCTGCAAGTGCGCAAGAATGAGATTTCACTGCGCAAATGGTCTGGTGGTTCTGCGCAGGGAACGCTGGTCAGTGGTCACCAAGGAGTCTGCGCGATTTGTTAATAACGACAGTGAACCTAAATCGCAAGTTAGGCAACTAAGTTTCAAAAGAAAATTACAATTATTCAAAGACGCATGTTGTCAAAAGCTTTCTGTCATTTTCCCAATGTCAGAAGGAGAACCAATGTTTCGGCGAAGAGGCAATTGCAGACCACAAAGTGGAAGAATGCTAAAATAAATTGCAAGACTACTGGAGGAGTTTCAAGCCACATTTGACCATTTCCAAGAGGTAAAACCGTGATTTGCATTCCTTGTAAATCCATTCAATGTTAATGTATCGGTGATGGCTCTCCAATTCGCTAACCGTTTGTTACAAACTTGTCTGCCGTAGAAATAAAACTGACCAAACTGCAAGAAAATCCGGCACAAAAAAAACTTTAGTCAATGCCACTTAATTTTTGGCGACAGATTCCACAAAGTACATACCCAGAAGTTAAAATAACAGTGTATAAATCATTTCTGTGTATAGCACAACATGTTACTGTGAATTTTTTTCTCTGTAATGAAGTTCGTAAAGCCAAACCATCGTGCAACCCTGAAAAAATGAACACTTGGGAGAATTAATTCGCACAGCTTTAACAACGTAGTGTCCAGATTAAAGGGGACTTTAAAATCAAATCAAAACTGACAATTACTGTTGATCAATAAATGTACTGACAATTAGTGTCAATCATTAAATGTAAAACTTGCATTCTTTACCGTGTTTGTATTGACACTACAAACTGGTTTTGCGGCTCGCTGGTGTTTTTGGTTTTCTGCAAATGAATCATCCATTGAACAAGTTTGCCCACCCCTGGTTGAGGCTACCGCTATACTATGTGTAAAGAAGCATTGGTGGCAACAAAGCGCTTTTTTTGCAACCATTGCTCCGTCTAAAGCAGCGTTTTTCAAACTTTTTTATTCCATTGCCCCCTTTCCACTCTCGACACGTCGTTTTCGCCCCCTAAGCCTGGTAAATCAAAGACAAGGTAGGGAATTTAAAGAATTTCATTTGAAGAAAGTATTAAATAGCTGAACCAAGCCATTAAAGAGCTGAACTAAGCAATTGTATCACGTTCAGAATTCTTGTGAAAATACCACGTAATCCACGGCTACGGAGCCGGAGCTGGGCCTTTTTCCCGGAGCCGGGTTTCAAATTAAAAATCCGAAGGAGCCGAAGCTCAGTTTAATATTTAGGACCGGAGCTGGAGCTGTGGCCATTTGAGAAGAAGCTCCAGGCCCCTTCCGAGATACCAACGGTTTTGCCAGATAGACTTTCGTGTGCGCTTTATTGTACACTAAACGCGATTGTTATGAGTTACGACACCAGACTGCAACAATGGATCTGCAAGCCTTTGATGTTTCTTTGGTTTAAATCGCTAAGGCTTTGACATCGTAGTTGGCAGGAGTGGTGCTACTTGTTGAACAGTGGTTCTCAAACAGTATTCTATGAGCCGCATGCAGCTCCCAAGCATCTTTTGTGCGGCTTTTAGCGATCTTTCTGTAACATATACTACTTGAATGAGAGCTGATGACGCCTACTTCGTAGGCGAAAAATATACTCTGTAAGGGCTTGGCGTCGATTCTTTTCTAGGAAAGGATTCAGGCAGTGTCTCTTGGTAACACCTCTAATGTTTTGTGTAACAGACTTGGTTAGTGCAATAAAACAAAACGTGTCAAGTGACTTGTGGAAAAAATTTTTAGTGCGGCCCTCTAACAAAATTGTACGCCGGATTTGGCTCCCTTCAGTGAAATTGTTGTGAACCACTTTTGTAGAAATAAAAAAACGTAACTACCACAGCACCTTACTTTCAGAGGGATCAAACCGGATCTGTGGCAGCATAGCGATCTAAAAAGAACTGAGCTAAATTAAATAGATATATAATAAAATACCCAAAGCTTTTGTAGCTGTTTAGTCACGCTGTTATAGCAAGGAGTATGATTAAGATATGATACCATTGCAGATTTAAGCGTAAAAATGCACGGCACGCCATTGTGAAGTAGGAATTTTCATTAGAAACCATTGGGCTTACTAGTGTTGCAACCTCTCCAGTGGTGTTGCGTTGATTGTGTGATTCACCACGAACGGGATGTGCGTGAAGAACAACACCATACATTTATGTGGCGCGAACAAGCAATAATAGAGTGATCGTGGCGTGTAATCTCTGGTGATACTAACGATGTCAACGATTGAACGCTAACAATAGCGTACGCGAAGAGTGATCATGGCATGTGAACTCTCTTGTTGCTTGCTACCACAGTGCGAAGCTTTGCGCATATGCCGCTCGGGATTTGCGATCGCAACACTAGCAAGGTTTCCCACATTTCTGGCAAAGTTCACTGGGAAACATTACGTTTGCAAGCAGTAGCGTGACATGAAAGTTATAAATACTGTAAGCAATGCTAGTTTAGTAGCAAACTAGCATAGCTTTGTATAGCGGTACATTATCAAGAGGGTAAAAAAATCAGTGAATACAAATGTGGATTTCTCTTGAAGTTGTCATATGTGGAAAAAATCTGTTTTCAGCACGGTAATCAACAGTCTTATTTTCTCCTAAGCTTTGCGTGTTAAATTGTGCTTTATTTGCGATTCATCACTGCTTATTATGAGTGCAAAAGATAGGAAATCAGAAGTTTTCAGCTATTTTTGAGACGTCAAATGTGAATATCTTGTCACACTATTTCTTTGAACAAAGGGCTTTTAAACACATCTTCGCATTCGTGTTAATGCAAATGTGTGCGTGTTTGAAAGAACACATGAGAGTCGACTGTGTGTTTTGCGCTCTTTGCATGCATTGCCCGGGCAGCGCTGTTCGCTGGAACCGTCTAGGCTGCAACAGGCATAGCATGCAACGAGTGGAACACACTTGGTCAATTGGGACTGGTCCGTTTTTAAATGCTCGGACACAAATTCAGTTTTCCAAACAGCCATTTTCTTGATTCTGGTCGTAAGAAATAACAAAAGGTCCTCAGGCATTGACGGCAAAACCAGCGACTGCCTTTCCAGAAATTGTTTATATTATCATTATCTTGAGTTACGTTTCTGCTAGTGACTGTTCTCTGAATCGTCTGAATCTGTGATTGTTGTTTTCACTGATTTCCTCTGAATCTGTGATTGTTGTTTTCACTGATTTCCGCTGCTTGTAAAAAACTACCAGATTAAATTACTCAAAGGTTTGGTATATTCTCTTAGTTTTGTGCACTTCATTTAATTCATTTTCCATTCAACTTGAGGAACACCAAGACAATAAAATATCAATGTGTGACAACGAACAGAAGCCGGAGCCGCAAAAAAAGAGAGCTCGGAGCCAGAGCCACACTCATGGAAACCAACAGCTCTGGAGGCGGAGCCGGGGCTGTGTTACTTTTACGACGGTTCCGCAGCCCTGAATAATCTACGCTGTAACCGGGCACATAGACGATCCAGAGTAAATATTTAACAGATAAATTACTGTAGCAACAACCTCCAACGATTATCAGAGTAGATCAAAATTTGCAAGAAACTAACAAGTCACAATATTAAGCTACTGAAGTTAACTCAGCGGTCGATTAGTGGTTGAGCATTTTCGCCCGCTTTAAGTTGCTTCACCCCCCTATTGCCCCCTTTGGTTTTTTCGCCCCCTTGCCATTTAAAATCGCCCCCAAGGGGGCGATTCCGCCCACTTTGAGAAACACTGGTCTAAAGGTTCGCAAATGCGCAGTACCACCAGAACATTTGCGCAGTGAAGTCTCATCTCGCGCAATTGCAACATTCCAAAACATTGGAAAAGCACGAAAACAAGGAGAAGCTATTTGAATTAAATGTGTAGTTTGTTCGTATTTTCATAAGATTTTGCTCTTATTCTAAAAATTCACAAAGTTTGTAATTCATTTAGAACTCTGCCGACTCAGTCTTAAAATATCCATGCTCACTAAAACAAACATTTACTCAGTGTAAAGTTTTCTTACAAGGAAAACATCGTATGCAACTGCTGCCGTAACATTGAACATTTTCCTTTTTGTGTACGTCCATTTGCCTTCCATTGCCAACCACTGGTGTAGGAGGCGGGGTGCAGGGGGTGAAAGTGCAATCCCAAGACGTTTGATTTGGTGAAAATCCTGGCGAAATCGTTTAAAATCCGGGCAAAATCTGTGGAAATTTGGGCAAAATGTGTGAATACCTTCGCAAAATCGCTGTATGTACTTTGATTTTACAAAAATGGCACCGAAAATAAAAATGCAGACGTCTTTTTTTGTTGTCTTTTTTTGTTTTTGGGGGTCATGTTTTTATTTAAATCGTTTAGGGCAAGTTTGGGGGAAATTTGGGCAAAAATGGTGCTTGAAGTACATTGATTTGAAAAAATGCGCCCAACATAAAAAGAAATGCAGTCGTTTTTTTGGAGGTTATTTTCTTTGGAGTATTTTTCGGGCAGGTTTGGGGAAATATGGGCAAAAATACTTCACAACCCCAAAAATTTGCCTGCTCCTACACCTATGTCGCCAACAACCTGAAAAAGATAAGCAAAATATCTTTGCCCCCACCTGGAAAAATTTCTGCGGACGCCCATGGTAGTCAACGAAAGACTGCGCGTTATCTATACCTTTGAATACGGTAAAGAAATAAACCATGTAAGTTTGGTTTATTTCACGCCCTTCATTATAAGTCGCATGAAATTATGTAAAAAAGCTTTACAAGCCGCGGCTTACAATAGAATAACTACGGTATGTGAAATGTAGCACAAAAATGTTACTTTTAAATTTTTTCAACTGACTGCAGAAGGTTAGCAATAATTTTTTTCTCTATTTAAAACTTTTTTGTATGCATGATCATCATAAAGATTACTTTAAATGACTAAATTTCGCCTGTTGGTTGTGTATACACAAAACACCTAACATTTAATAAAGATTAATTACTAAGTGATGCCTGTTGCTCCAGTATTGCGTCAATTTACATCGCAATTCGGTACGAAGGTCACATTTACATTCATTTAACCAAAGGACAGCAGAAAGCTACTGCAGTAGTGCGCTATTTTAGCCAGCTAGGTTTTCAATACCAATAGCCGTCACTTTTTGCCAAAATTAACAGAACGGATAGCAAGCTATCAGTATGGATCCGATGTCGCTGCTGGTTGTTCTATTGTTGAACGTGGTGAACCAACAAGTGGCAGTTGAACAAGAGCACGCCAATTAACAAAAATTGTGACCAAGTGCCGCAGTTAATCGTGCCACGCGTATTTCCCATGCTACAAATAGGAACGTTGCCCAGTGTGGATCACTTAAAGCCGCGACAATTTACAAAAAATAAGGATAATTGCTGTTTGGCTTTGCCCTTAACTCTGTTGATCTGGAATAATCTTATGTTCACAAACAGTCCAAAAATTTGCCAGCGTTGCATATGGTTATAATGTTGTTTCGCAATAACTTTTTCCTATGTTTAACCGACATGTAATGCAATTATGTTTGAACTTCAGTAAGAAAACTAAGAAATACCATCAAACTATTCCATTGGTACATTTTTATATTGGCTCTTGGGCTAGCTCGTTTGAAACGATGACCCATGAGGTATGATTACGTCGGGAAAAGGCTAATTCTGCGATCAGCATTTACAAAACATTATTATTGATACAGTAGTTCGTTTGATTTCCAAGATTTTCAGCAAAACAGAACCGCCGTTACGAGAATATCACTCATAAAATTGCTGTTGTGCACGATAAAGATTGAAAGCCCGATATACAGCACAGAGCTGTAAGTCGGGTCGGACCGGGTTCGGGCGTAAGTTTGTCAAAATGTTACGGGCCGATCTCGGGTCTGCATACAAATTTTCTTGCAACGATGGACACTCTTGTCGCCAGTTAATTGAAGCAATCGAGCTGATTAAATCTTCAATAAAACGGGTAATTGTGAATTATTTAGTCACGTTTACTTTGCTGCGGCATCCCCGCCACCAATACCCCGCGGTTGTACATATCTTGATTTGGCTTGCGAGCCTAAATCGGGCTTCAAAAATAAATGTCGGGCAGGGTTCGGGCCTTAAAAGAGGCCCGTTTACAACTCTGGTTCTGCAACACGAGTGGCTTCAGTCTTCCTTTATCTTCGAGAAATGTTTCTGCGTGAATGCAGACTTTGGTTCAACAACGAATTACTCGTGAACAGTGTAGTGCCAAACAGCGAAACCTTGTGAATGTGAGTGTTGTTGTCAAACCAAAAATCGTTCTGAGCTACGAAAAAGTAAACAACAATTAAAAGATCTTGGTTTGCTGAACGCTTCAGAAGAATAAGCCAGGCCCGTAGCCATGGGGGGCATTCGGGGGCAGTGTTCCCCAATTTCTTGTTCTAACCAAATTTTGTTGTGCCCAGAAAAATTTGGGTGGGCTAAATGTCGGCTAAATAATAAAATAATCGCCAGAAGATCGAATTTATCTGCTTGATTTGAAAGTTGGTGGCAAATGCTACGCAACAACATGAGTAGCAAAAAGAACAGCGTTTTTTCAGAAAAATTTGTCTTAAACATTTAATGAAAACAAAAATCATTGCGCCCTGAAGATATATTTTGCCCCCCAAACCTTAAAACCTGGCTGTGGGCTGGGCTCTGCTTTCTTGACTTTGTGATGATTCAGACTTGCACATATTCAAATAGCTAGTCTCCACAAAGGTGACGACGTCTAATCAATCAGCAAATTTTTTAAATAGGAAGTCGATTTCACGTAACTCTACGCGTTCTCAATTCTGAAACCCGCAAGTAATGCTTGCGGATGAAATGCTGAAGGGCTACTAAAGCAGTGGTAGAGAAAGCAAGGAAACTCAAGGATAAAATGAAAAAAACAAAACACAACCTGCGTTAAGTAAAAACTGGAAAATACGCCGTTGTCAAATAATTGCTTTTACTGAAACTGAAAAACTATCTGACGCCAATTACGGAGCAACGAAACCACAGCCACGGAATTACGCCGCGATGACTCAAAACAAAGTGAATGCGTTTGCAGAATGGCGGCTGTGAGGTTGTCAAATGTACTGTAGGAGAGCCTTTAAAATTACATGTAAGACATAAGGAAGACACAAAAACCGATCGCCATTCTGCGAACAGTGGATTCTCTACAATTTTTGTATTTTAATTCATTTGTACAAAACTAGTTTGCAACCTATACACCGTTTAGTTTTAAAATTGCAAAACTCTATCCATGCAGTCGTTCATTTTTTGTAGTCCACCCCGTAACCCATGTGGGACAAAAGCTTCTGTGCCAATTTGTCTTTCAGATTGTCATTAGTACAACTTCATAGAGTTTTTTCTCGTTTCTGTTGCAAATGACAATCGTCTACACATAAGTAAATTGGTAATGTTGATGCAACTTCCAAACGCTCTTACCACAACAACATGATTCACACATTGCCACCGAAGTGTTTTATTTTGGAAGTGCAGCTTTTTTTTAAGTCCGACAGAATTTACTCTCAAAAACAGTTGCCGAAATTATCTACAAAATCATGAACTGGTCTTAAAATTTGTGCCGTTTTTATTTGTTATGAAAGAGGTTTTGGCCTTTGCTTACGCACATTTTTTGTTTCTTCAAAAACGGTATTAACTATTGAAGACGATTTCGTCAAAAAAAAAACTCGGAAATCATTTTGCTCAGAATAAAGCCTCTTTAAAATCACTCTGACTTCGGGCAGAGCTTAGATATGCCTTGCGGCGTAGAAATACAAACCGCGGAATTCTGCTTTCGCTTGCAGCATGGTTCTAGCAAGCAAAGCAGCTTGCTTTAAATGTGAGTAAATACTTTTGTTCAACACGATGACTACTAGATGTTTAGCGCAAAACTTCAAAATTTCTTCTTTAGCAATGGTTTACTATCTATGGTAATGACCACTTATTCTGAAAAGTGAAACTTACCAAAAATTTAGTAAATGGACAAGCTAAACGCACGTGACCTGTAGCAACAATTGATTCACACACATGAAGAAAATAACGTATGACTTCAATAATTTGGCGAACTTCTACTAAGCTTTGGTTCAGAGACGAATATCAGCTTTCATTTAATATTTATGCGGAAGAAACCAAAAGATTTATTTTGAAATGCGGCACTGCATAATGCTTAAAAACACAGCTTCCTGAATTTATTGAAACGGAGGTTTTTACAATTGAAAATGTCTGGGATAAGCGGATAAAACTTTGAGATACTCTTGTTCTTCATAGGCAATGCTAATCATATCGGCTTACTCATTTTCATAAAAAAGCTTGTTAATTGTGAAATAACTAGGATCTGTTTGAGCAATATGTAGAGGTGTTACGCAATTTTTTGCAACCTTGAGGTTGTTGTTCAAAGCTTACTGTTATTATGCGTTAACAATTCTACAATTCTTGACTGCCTAGAAGCACAATCATTTGAACCAGTGGTTCTCGAAGTAGGCGGAATCGCCCCCTTGGGGCGATTTTGAGGGGCAAGGGGGCGATAGGGGGGCAAAACAACACATAGGGGTCGAAAACGCTCAACCACTACCGCTAATTGATCATTGAGTTAACTTCGGCTGTGACCTTAATACTCTCAAAGCAAAGAAACTGCTTGCTTCTATATAAGCGAGGTGACCTGCAACTGTACCTCACTAAAATGTCTCCCAATATTTCGAAGCTTTGTGAAGGCCGCCAAGCACATCTATCACACTGAACTCGGAACCATGGTACGTATCGATTTATGTAAATTAATTTCTTCAAAAATACTATACCTTGTATGTTTGCTTTATCAGGCTTGGGGGCGACAACGATGTGTCGAGAGTGAAAAGGGGGCGATGGAACAAAAAAGTTTGAGAAACACTGATTTAAGCCTTATTTGAAAAAGCATAGGCGTCTTTTGGACAAAACACGCAAATTTTGTTAAATGAAAATGGGCTTAAGTAGTTTATTAAAGCGAACCAAGGTTTGTGTTAGCACTAGCAGCCTACTAAAACTGATTTCACAATACAGCCACGGAAAGGAAACAGTATATATTACAATAGATTGGCTGTCTGGAGAAGTAGGTCTGTTTCAGGATCGTAAGAGCTAGAATTGTATCTCGGTATAACTGCTTTGTTTCAAACATGGAAATCAAAACGTTGAATATAATCTTTTTGTTTCCAAAATCAGCTTTGTTTCATAACCACCTGATGAAATCAAGTAAAGCAAAACGGTACACACTGGATATTTATCAACGTTACATGTGAATTCACCCGGATTCAAGAGAAACATGACCTGCTTTTTCGGAATTAAAAAGTAGCGGTGGCATCTGCGTCACTACTACATTCAGTTTGTAGCGATAGCAGTATACCCACTATTATTTTTAGCAAAGATCGGTAACGCTTCTGCTTTCAGAATAACGGCTGCGCACCTTTGCATTTAGTCATGTGACAACAGGTAAGGTATTTACAATGATCATGCAGGCAAATTGTCTAAGTTGTTGGCGATACTTTTTACATAAACTCAATTATGAAATTTCCGTTTTTTTTCGTGCGGGAATCATCAGCAAAATGTTACTTCACCGGAAAATTTTTGCTCGAACACCTCAGTGGTTTAAATAAAATCTTTTAGGAGAGTGCCCATGCCAAGAAAATCCCATTAAACTAAATAGAAACCGTCAACTGTACAACGGATTAATATTTGCAGGATGTAGAAAAATTAAGGAAGATCGTAGCTGCAATTTTTCCATCACAAGGTGAGTGGCTTCCAGCACTGCCTACCAGCAATCGAGGCGGATGAACTTACCACTAGGCCAGTGGTTCTTAACCCTTTTCACAAATCTTACCATTTTATCAAACAAGATTACCAGATTTACCCCCAATACACTCAATGGTGGTCATTTATTGAAAATATGAAACTAAAAATTCACGGTTTAGAATATTTATAAATATTTACATTAGCTGCAATTTATGGTTCAGTAAATTTACCCCCTTGGAAGATAAAATTTCCCTATGGGGGTGAATTTCCCGAGGTTAAGAACCACTGCCCTAGGCCACGAGCTGATTCTACACGATATAAACTGATCGATGCAGTAGATCATGCACAACTTTTATACGCAAACTAAACTGATTGATACAGTTTACCCTGTACTTTGTATCGATTTTCGGGATGGAATGCATCGCATAGCTTACTGGAAATAATGACCTCCCAGTTCTATGAGATTGTATATTTTGCTGAATCATCGCACTTGAAAATTGCACAAATGTTTGCTTGTTACTGCAGTGCAGCGGTTTACACCACGCTAATGCGTGTGAATCGTCAGAACGACATTTACAGTGGGGGGTCGGGGTCCGATCTAAACGTACGGGCTACATCATGGTTTGTTGACTGTGTGGCGTGATCGATGATTATACACCCTGGGAATCCCCTTTTTGTGCAATTTTTAAAAAATATTGAAATACGAAAACGCACCTGAACTCGCGGTGATTTCATCGTAGATATTGTGATACATGTAGTTTGTCCGTACTGCCAGTCTCAAAAGGAATACGGTTCAATATGAAGCAAACCTGCGATAAACAATCTCGATTTGCGTAACAGGATTTTAAAGAACAGCTTATAGATTTCACGATTTTAATTCGTTAAATTCCATAAGCGTGTTTTAACGCATGTTTGCTTTACAATTTAAGGACATGAAACTTGAACGAAAAGCGTTGTTAGCATGGTTTTTCGACCTTTGTTTCCTTTTGCGCAATGGCAGGAGTGGCGCGTGTACGGCATACCAATACAATAAGGTTGAGATGAAAATAAACATACCTTATCTACAAGGGCAAGCACTCCACAGATTTTCGAAGATGATGTGCTTCGTAATGAAAAACAAAAATTCTGTAAAATAAAGAGATACCCTTGTGTCTCGAAACCCCCGTTGACAAATAGTGAGGTCCGCACCCCCAACCTCGTATGTAGCCGAACATAAATGCATTCACTGCAGGTTTAATGAGTTAATAACTCAAACCGTTAAATCAGCGTAAGAAAACTACAGTCTCATCCTACAAAGCATTTCAAATCTTACTTGGAAAACAACGAATTATGACCTTATATTTATAAAAGGCTGAGTAAGGGGTAAATCTTTTATAATTCAGCGTGATGCCATTTAGGGAAGGCGCCTGAAAATTGTACACTGGTCAGATAAAAGCGATTAACTTTTCAAAATTTTTAAAGCTCGCTTCAAATTTGCTTCCCAAATGTTTCTCCACTTCGGGGCAAATATAATTTTAAGGAAAATGAAATTATTGCGTCGTACTGCTCACATCCAGTCAGCAGAAGACCAACAAAATCTCCACCTGGCCGCAATACGCAAAAAAGCTGTATGGCGAGTGTCGAAAAGAGATCTCGCATGTTTTTGAAGTCAAGACTATCGTCGACGTTTTGCGCAAAATGAAGGTTTGAACTTTAAAAATGTAACTGACATCACTAAGATTCGATCTGAAGTATCAACAGCTTTGAAATAGAGATTGGGTTGGGTACTACATCTTTAGTTGAAGGAATACTGAAAAAGTTAAGCCCACTGTTTCCGCTCGCTGACTCATGATGATTATAAGTGATAACCGCGACTTCTTATGAGTTAGTTGTTCAAACCACTGCTTGGCCGCACCAGATCTCGGGGCAGGTGTTGAGCAGCCATTCGGTTGTCTCATCGTCCAGAATCGTCAGTCCATGCAGTCCATGGGGAGATCGATGGATTGGACATTGGAGGACAACATGGTCGACGGTTTGTTCTGCGCCACACTCACAGGCCACAGAGGAGGCCAGGCAGGAGAGGAAACGTCCAACATCGGTGCGGAGGCGGTTAAGCCGGACCCAGGTTCTTCTTGGGAGGGTGGGTGCCGGGATGAAAATTCGGAGGCGTGTGGGATTGTCCGCCCACTGCGCCGCACGTGTGTTGTTATTGTCAGATAAACTGATGAGATGTGCGGCGGGTACAAATAGGTGTCGCGATTTGAAGCGCCGTGCATCTGCACTCGATAGACGGATGAGCGCTGAGTGGAGCAGATGTCCAAGCTCCGTGGCACGGCGCACTAGAAACAGTGTGGATCCATTGCGACGAAGATCAGCAGGTTGGATGCCTGCGAGGATAGAAAGGTTGTCCGCTGGTGTAGGACGCAGGCATCCAGTCTCAATTCTCAAGGCGCCGTTGATGGCAGGTCAATGAACCAGACAGGCGCGCAGTACTCTGCGGTTGCGGTTGAATACCGCGACGAGGTGGATCTACATAAATTGTCAATAGATGCACATTGTTTTTCATCCTATTATGCATAATTAATAGTCATTTCTTTGAGGGCTACACAACTTGTAGCCCAGTCGTTAACCGAGATATAGGAAAAATGGATGACAACCATTTTCCAGGATATGTCGACAAGACACTGTTTCACATACAGATCTCGACGATTCTTCATTTCAGAAGTAACTGAAAACATGAGAAGTGGTGGACTTGGTGTTGGAGGGTCAGAGGCAAGGTTGAAAAGGGGCCCTCTGATGACATCATCATGTTCAGCCAACCGTGATAAGACATTTTGATCAAGCCGAGTAGGCTACTCACACAATGCAGTTGCTACTGGGGGGCTCCTTTAAAGAAATATATTTAGGCATTATAGTTGCTATTGGGGTCTGACGGCCCTTTTAAAAGCAGAGTATCTGCACATTGCAGTTGCTGGTTTGGACCCCTTCGAAAGCAGAGTGGTCACTTACGATCTGCTTCGGAGTACATTATATGAATGGATACGTTTTTCACCAAAAATGAGGAAAATTTACGCGCGAAACACCTCGAGGGCGGCCCCTGAAAAGGGGAGCCCGAGGCAAGTGGCTCGCTTGCCTCCCCTCAAACCCGCCATTGAGTATGAGCACTAGGCGCACACCTATGTGTTACATATCCATAAAGAAGATGAGATAATTTCTTTGCGATAACAGAGAACTTTTTCTTTTGGTTTAGTGATGGGATTTTTTCCAGGTATCTGATAGACCGATTAAGAACATGGACGTTTAGCTTCGACAAACCATTCCACCACTATCTGAAGGATCAGTTTATACAGGTGGCTACTTCTTTAATCGTTGTGTAGTTTTTGTTGTGGTATTTGAATTATTTGGCTGAATTTCCTTTACCGTAAGCATCAACTGTTTTGAAGTTGCCGATAATGCTTTTCTGTCAAGACAGCGCCAAGACTTTCAGGCTATCTTGAGAATTGAGGCAATACTTCTACGAAGATTAAACGAAGAAAAGTTTGCGAACTGTGTAATATGTATTTTGCTTTGCAAAGTATTGCATATGTGAAGGTCTAACGTTTGAAGCCGTAACATTTATAGTAAAAATAACTGATTGATTCACTGATCGACTTCGATATTTCTCTCAATTCTCTTGATTGAATAATATACACATATTTACAAAGATACCCGCTTTTAGCCAGCTTAACAGTTTTTTTCGCGATGCTATTTATGTCCTGAGTATGACTTGCGACATGTGTTAATTTAATGTAATGGATTGTACGTAGATTGATAAGGAGTCCTTGTGAAGGGCACAACTGTTCTGGGAAGCTGCCCCGCTTTTCCACAGCATCGTTTCTTATGTACTGAAATAATGCAATCAGAAAAATCGAATTTGGATCCAATTCCAGACACAGAAAATCCATTACTAGGTGACATGGGTTTTGAAAATATCTTTTACGCTATCTTTTTTGCTGATTCTTTAACGAAATCTTCCTGCTGCCAACGAAATGAGTGCTTTACAAAAATGGTTAACAGTTCGTGCGGTTCACAATTTCTTTTTGTTTACTTGATGTTGCTTGCAGGTCTGCAGCGAATATGACAATTGACAACAAAATTTAATGCACAAATTATAGCGGCGTGAGTTCTCGTACGTTCACAACGCTGTGTCGGCGCAATATCATGTGTACTGTATGCTATCGACGCGCTCTTCCGCGGACTGACGAACATTTGCTCATGAGATTATGTGTGAGAGGGTTCTAATTCCATGGAATAGATAATGGTGTAACGAGGGGGGAAAGGGGGGCACAATTCCCCNGGCGCCGAAAAGTCACAAATACTTTCTTCAATACCGTACATTAACTTCCGAAAGACCTCATGAAGTTTCGAACATGGGGCGCGCCAAACTTGCTTCTTGCCCCGGGCGCCATCTAACCTCGTCACGACCCTGGATGTAACTATTTAGCATGGAGGCTGGGGAGGGCATGAGATCTTGACCTCAAATCTTTCGATGATACAATTGACGAAAATGAAAGAAATCGTTCACAAACCAAACACAGGCCGTAAGAGAAACTCCTTTAACTAACGCTGGCCGCGATGTTCTTAAGTAATTGTAACTGTTAGCAGAGAGGCCCTTCGTGAACAACGATTGTGAATTTCCATTTTTTTGTCTCGAGTCGTGTAATTAGTCAGGTCAGTTAAACCAGCGCATTTGATTATAAACCTGGTTTCGGTGTTTTTGAAAAAGATTCGGACGAGCAACTTAATAATACAGGGCATAGCTTGTATTCAATTCCAATGCAGTATTTATGACTTCTGATGTAAAACTTTTGCAAGCTTAACAATTAGATGTTCTTCAGCGCCGCATTTCACTTGCTTGTCGCCTGAAATTAACATCCTTTGGAAAGAATGAGGTTGAATCTTTCCCGCACGGAAATCGCTATACGCAGCACTTACGATAAAATACAGCCATTTAGCTAATTTAAGTTCCATTTGAAATACTGTTTCCGGTAGTCTTTGGAGCCCTTCACGTAACACTTCGAGATGCCCTGAGGCAAACACAATGGCTATTAGTTAAGTTTAAGGGCAAATTAAAGCGAATCATTACTTGCTTAGACGTTCACGGGCATATAATATTTTCTTGAATGCAACCTGAGCTCAAGATGTTTACCTCTTCAGATAAATTGGAAAGTAGCAATTAGGCTCACGGGTTTTTTTTGATGCAGGATTTTTTTCGAGACAACGCTGTACTGAACAATATGCAAGGAATGAGCTACACTGGATCATGGGGAAGAATTGGTGAGAGTTGCTTTTGAACGCACGGATATATTTGTGCTGTTCGAAAAGTTTCACTTGCATTTTTGTGGATACATTAGCGCTTTAATGTTTGCATTCTTATTGCGTGATTTCAAGAAATTCTCTATTCATGATTCAATGCAACGTACTTGTTTGCGAACAGTCCAACAGTTACACGTTAGCCTGCAAACCAGGGGTCTCAAATTGCACCGAGGGCCAATGTGGACTTATAAAGTAACCCGAGGGCCGCATTATGACACTGACGCAACAATGGCGATACCTGAACCTTACTAGAAACAGCTTTTTCGTCTTATTTCCTGTGAAACGTATCATGAGTTAAAGGCATACCATTTCTAGCCGTCTGTACGTTCTTTCAAAAGGAACTTATTCACTCGCTAGCCGAGCACTTTTAAACAGCGGTGAATGAATTACATGACGTAAATGTTTATTATTTGAAAATTCCCAAAATGTATCACGGACCGTTACAAAACGCTCTCGCCGGGTCACATGCGGCCCGCGCATTTGAGACCCCTGCCGCAAACCTACATCACTACAATATTGGTCGCTGTTTCCAGTTGCGCATGTGAACGCTCAACGCTCTTGTTTCACCGAACCGTTTGACGTGGACTGACTTCACATTCAAGTGTGTTGAAGATTTTGTTGTATATCTGAATATAATCGAAAGAGGCAGTGAACTTGTGCTGCTGGAGAGTTCTTAACGGGCAAAGTGATGAGAGCCTTTAGTTCGCCTTGCATTGGCTGGGCAACTTCAAGACGCCAGAGATGACGTCAGGTCGCGTAGTTGGGAGACTGACCTGTGCACCTGCAACTACAGTAGGTAACCCTTTAATTAGTAGGTATCTCTTTGGAATGGTAATCGACCGAAGACCCAATACATTCGGTTCCGCAACACACCAATAACCCTTACACCATTATTATCAGGTAAACTATTTTGTTTACCTTCCCGGGTTGGCGCGCGGTGTAACGTTCACCGGATCAGTTAACAACCATCTAAAAAACATACTGACTGCCGTTTTGTTCATGTTGTTTCTTCAGCTACTGGCGGATATGCCCGTGTGAAATGCTTAAATTTTGCCTGAGCTCTGGTAACGCTGGCCTCGACATAAACTGTGCAGACAAACCTTCGACAATTACAATCGAAGAGCTTCGCTGCACTGTAACTTCCATGTCATTCTTTGACAAGGTTAAGGAGGAAGGAATCGTGCGCGATAACGGCAGCATTTGCAAATGCTTCGATGAATTTCATGAGGGTATCACCATTTCTGATGAGCTGCGAAAGGCAAGTATGAAGCTATGTAGCCTACAAGGAATTAACCCACAAAGCTAAGAAGAGATTTTCAAATAAAGTTGGATATGTTGCAAAAGTACTACTCACAGGGGCCTTGGCCACCTTACTTTTCCAGATGTATAGTTTTCGCCTCATTGGAGAGAAACTCGTTTGCCAACATTTCATAAACTTTACGTGAAAAAATAAAAAGTTTAGCACTATCTTCGTTCACCAGATTTACAAAACTTCCCAAAGCGTGACTAATATGTAGGGCCAGTTTTATGACCTAAAAAGCTTGATATGACTTCATCTTAAAGAGAATATGATTTTATATGACCAAACAAAAATGACTGAGCTATAACATACAACTACTGTACAAATAAGCATTACCAGTGAAAAGAGGCACAAGAGACGGTAGCCCCACTAAAACAAACAGCTCAAAACATGAGCAAATTATATAGTTTGGTTTGAAGCAAACAGAAAATTCGCATGCACATTAGTTTAGTTATTTGGGGCAGCAAGAACATGCATTTTTAGGCAGTGAATTACATTTCATCCAAATAACTTGATTCACCTACGTCTTTGCCAACACTGAAGTTCAGTTTGCAGGATGCAGCTTAGACCTAGCGATATAGTAATTTCACCTGATATTTTGAGATTGCTTTAATGGTGTCCTTATTGAATTAGGTTGAAAATATGACTTTATGACCTAACATGGAAACTGACTTTTTATGACTTCATAACTTTTGTTATAGACTTCGTAGGGATGCGATTTTTGTTTTAAAATTCGTTTCATAGCTTCCTGAAGCACAGAAACAAATATGACTTGTGACTTTAAATGGCCCTACTAATAAGGCGCCAATTACGCCCAAAAGGCAATTCAGTCCATATTTTTATAAACATCTGTGCAAGACACTGGACAATTGTTATTTCGACTTTAAAATGGACACCACTCCCGTAAAGTGCGTTCATCAGCATAGCATCCCAGCGAACGACATACGAGCCTCCCCGCCGCATGGGCAGTCATTGCCGATTCACCAACCGAGTTATTCGCCTAGTTTGTACCATCCTCAGTCGGATTCCCGTCTTAGAAAGGATCACAGTACACATTTGGTTTGCGAGTCTCCTGCGCGAGGAACTATCACTTACCCAAATGTTTAACAGATACCCATCTTACGCGGATGGCCGTTGTTTCATCCCAATCAATGTTTAGTGCTCGCTCTCATATCGTTATTTATTTCCTCAATACATTTGATTCCTTGATCAGAAGCAATTGATATGCCCATAAGCGCAATTTTGTTATAAAATGTGAGGGGGGGCAGCTTGGTGTGAAACCAATATATTACGAAACCTAAAGAGAAAAATGCGGGGGGTATGGCATATTATATCCCCACTGTCTGAAAAAGTAGGGGGGACGCGTCCCCCGTGTCCCCCACCTAATTGCGCCCATGGATATGCCTTTGTTAAACGATACGCATCTTCAACCAGCTTTTTTATCCACTCCAATTGCTTGACGCTTTTAAAAAATCTGCACTTTTCTCCGTTTCCGTAATACTTCTGCATGACCATGACCTTGTTACGTACATTCGTTCTTCAATATCGACTACGCGTACCCAGGGTGGACATTAGAATTTAGGGGCCCGAGGCTAACTCTCAGACAGGAAGACCCAAACCGGACGCAAAACATCGCTACTGCGAAGGTAGATGTGTGGACTTAGAGAGGTTCATAAGCTTTAAGTGCGCAACTTCCAAAAGGGTGACCCCACTGCATCTCTGAAAAAAGGGGGTCCGAGGCGATATCGTTCGCCTTCCCTTCACCGCTGCGCGTACTACAACCAACTCCTACTGTGTGAAGCCTTGTGTTCCTTCTGTTCTTGTAACTAATGCAGTGGGTCCAAACCAATTTTAATGCAGTCCTCCCTTTGCTCATTTTGGTACTTTACATTCCTCCGCTGTTACACAAATTCAGCAAGGTGGCTGAAAGGTCATTTTTAAGTTGACTAAGAGCGCACGTTGTAGGTTGAACCATAATCAAAGTGGCGTAGTTGCGTCCCTTCAATAAGCCGATATTATATGATAATTACTTCTTGATACTTCAAACAAGCAGCAAGTTTAACTGTGGAATGCACTTAAACATCTAAGTAGGTATCATTAATGATATAATCATCAAATAGATAGCGCCACTGTTGATTTCGTGAAAAAAGAAGTACAGCGCTTACAATGAATAGGCAACTTAATAATAAAGTAAAATTCCTCCCTAGGGAGGAATTTCTTCCCGGTTGGGAACCACTGAACTTATGTGATACGGACCGTGTGTGGGAGACAGGCATGTAAACAAAATAAGTTGACATTTTGGATGCGTTCCCCGTCCGTCGTTTGCACGACGGATTACTCGGCCAACCAGGGACCGACCGAGTAACTTTTGGACAAGGGGGGACATAATATATTTTGTCCCCCCCCAACATTTTGTGATAAAAAGTAATGTGGTTGTGCAAATTTCATGTTACTTTACTGTTGGAAACGTTTCCCCAGCATAAAACCAAGGAATAAATGAGAAAAATTAACATGATCACTGGATTATCTGTAGACACAGTATACAGATTTCCTAGGTAAACTGAATTGTCATAATTGTTGAAAATTGTGTTGGTTAATTTCAATTACCGAATCGATGTGCACATGAACTTCGCTCAATCACGAATTCCTGCGCTGGTCTGTAGCCCGCAATCAGAATACGGTTGCCACCA
>JGI24021J15306_10000743_pt1 | contig 27824 bp, 14 predicted proteins | sample Ectturendosymbi1_FD_15306 | JGI IMG/M metagenome (IMG submission 15306) | reverse complement strand
TTCCTTCACCAAACCTTGCGAAGGCTGGGTGATTACCAGAGGTGGCCACTGATCCGGAGTCGGCTCCAGCAGGATTCTGCGTTTTACTTTGCGACCCGGACCCGGAATCAAAAATTTGTGAAAAACCGGAAGCGGATCCGGACTGCGTTGTCATTTTCGGCAGTAGCGGAGGTTTGCGTGGTCTTCATAAACCTCATTTCTAAGTAAAAGCGTTGCTGATTTTTGGTTGCATCGATAGTAACCGGAGTCCGAACAGGAGTCAGATTCTCAATTTAAAAAAATTTCCGGACCCGAATCCGGATTCAAATATTTTGGAACAGGAGCGGAGTCGGAGTCTGAAAATGTGGCTCCGGGTACTTCTGCCGGTTACCTTGGTCACTTGCAAGTTTTATTTGAGGTCTCGGAAAAAATAACGCTTTGGTTGTGAAAAATGAATATATAACTATAAACAGAAACAACGCGTGTCCCCAAGACCATGCCCCAGCTGGATTTGGCTGGTGTTTAAAAGTTTGTGATTTTACCGAACAACATAATCATCATTTTTTCAACAAGATGAAACCCACTTACTCTGCATGAGTTCCATGGTGGAGGTTGGATAAACCACATTTTTATTCCAACACATTGCGGCAGTCCATAACAGCCATTTTATTCTAAAACCGTGGCTAATGTAGAGCGTTTTTGCCTTTACTTATATTGTATTTACCTTGTATCTTGATACCAAAACGCAGAGAGAAAAGATTCTTTTCGTCTTTTAGAAACATGGTTAAAACTGTTTACATGCCTACCTCTCAGCACGAATTGGATTTTCAAAATTATTTTTGACAGTTGCACGTCTGGCCCACAATGCTCCATTGCGAATCCAAAAAATAGAGAGAACAGGGGAAGCACTTGTACATTTTAAGTCAAGAGTGAAGAAAACAGACCCAACAAGGAACGTGTTTGCAAGCAGTTAAATACTTTGTACATGCAACGCAATCAAAAGCATGTAACTGCAGAACGTACTCTGTCGTAACAACCCTAAGATCAGGCGCACCAACATTGCAAACGCATGTTTCGGTAAGTACAGTGTCTGCATTGCAGTCTGGTCAAACAAAGAGAAACAAAGAATCACATAAAAAGATGGAGGAAGTTTTATCGCATTTTTGACAAGTTGTTTAGAGTGTCTTCCTCATCTTCTTCCTCGTCGTCGAAAAATGATTCCGGAGGAGCTTTCGAAACAGCGGCTGCCTTCTGAGCCAGAAAATCATCTGGCTTGAGTGCCCTTGGCGGGGGAGGAACGCCCGACGGGCGTCGATTATTGTACCGCGGTGAATTGTGAAAAGCGGGAAAAGTACCGCCGATGTGTGAAGGACTTGACGAACTGTGCGAGTAGATGAAGTCCAAGGTCTCTTGCGTCGGGTGCTTGTGCATCGCCTTTAGTTTTTCTCTGTTTAAGGGTTCGACAGCGACGTTGAACGAATCGGAGCGTTCTTCGTCCTCGACAGTGTCGCCGTTTTCAGAGACGTCATTAGTTGGCATCGCTGCTGTTTCCTGTTGAGTTTCCTGAGTGAATTTGTTCACACATCCGTTTAACTGCAAGTCGTTGTCCACCTCGGGTAGGCTGCTCTCCTTGCGTTCCTGCTGGATAGGCGGATGCTCCAAGTCCAAGGCTGACATTCTGGCGTCACAATCGTTCAGCTCTGTTACCTTTTTCAGCGGTGAAACAACAGCCTTAGCTGAAAAATAGAAAATACAAAAAATCTATATTATTTTTGGAGAATAACTTCCAATTTAATTAGTTGAGTAATAAAATGTACCAACTTTAGGCAAAAAATCCTAAAGACAGTACATTTATCCTGGCATACTTCCAGTAGTGTCGTAGGGGGGTATGCGGGGGGCATGTTGTCGTCCCATCTTGTTTTAGAAATGAAGGTGTTCCCTGCTTTTTCACGTGGTGGGAACAACTGGCGTCTTTTTTGCCACTTTGAAGGAATTTTTATACAGAAATTACCCGGATTACGTTGCCAGTATTAGGGTACATCTTCATTTTGTTTGAGCGTCCCCCATTCTGCGTTTCACTCCACTGCATATATCTTATACCTACAGTTTTCGGCAATGACAACTGCTCTGCACACTCACGAAATATTAGGCATTTTCCATTTTTTAACAGTCACACCGGCACGTGTTTCATTGCTGAAGTGTTGAAAAATCCAGTGAAGTATTTCAAAGTGCATAGGTTTGGTTGCATTAGTGACGTAGATGACCGCTGCAGCCAGGCGAAACAGACGTCTTTGTAAGCAAAGTTGAACGTCTGACGACTGCTGCTGTAGGTCTTAAAAATAACGACAAATACCCTGGCTAACTCAAGCACGAGCTGTACGCATTGGTTTGGTTGACCTCATGGCGCTGCCGCAGAACTGCTACGAGGATGGCATCGCTCCTACTTCGAAAGAAAGGTGTTCACGATTTTCGCAATAATATTATTGTGCTAGACGAAAGTGATGAAAACATGTGAAAACTGCTTATGCACGGAGAGATCTAACGGAAAGTACTGTAAATACCCTCCACAAGCCATTTACGCAAACGTTTTAGCTCAGATCAGTGGTTCTAAGCATTTTTGGGTCGGGGAATAACGTTGCAGTCACCAAAGTTTTTGGCGGACTGAAGTTGCTTAAACACAGTCGCACCTAAACCAATTTAATTAGCATAAAGTCAATCAAGCGTTTCGTGGTTGATAACACTTTACAGAAAGCTTGTTTTGGCATCTTGCTGCCTTTGATAGGAGTTTGCGCACTGACTTTGACGTTTTTCAGCGCTTATTTGAGCCCGCGAAATCAGTGTTGAGAATGGTAGTTTGGATACTTAGGAAGTTGCTACGTTGCCTCTACAGAACGTTCATGTCAAATTTTACCGGAAATTTGAGAGTTATAACAAACACATAGGGCACATAATAAACGACTTTGGTTTGGTGTATAGCCCAGTGACTGAAGACATGGGCCCACGCGCAGCAGTGGGGCAGTTTGATGTTTAAGGGGGTCGATTTGAGAATAAGCTTCAATGGGACAATTTTAGTGACCGGTAAAAATATGTACTGGAAAAAGTATTTGTTTTGGTCTCGGCGTAAAGAGGAATAGGCGTTTCAAGTAATGAAACTTATTGTCACACTGGGGACATCACAACTTTGGAGATTATTATATGGGGCATGGCAAAAAACTTTGGGAAACACTGGGTAGCCTGTGCAAGGTAGCAGCAAGATCCCTGAACTTCATCTGGGATGAAAACCAGGTGAACAAACGAACAACTTACAAACGTTGTCGTTATACGTAAGGTACTGAACATTAAAAAACTCTTACTAATATGTAAGGTTTTAATTGTTTCTAGTTTTCCATTGATGTTTTCCACAAATGGTGATCATTTTCAGTCGTCCCAACATTTTTCTGAAAACGAGGGGCTGGTATGTTTTGGGGAAGAAGGATCATATCGGATTGTCACAAATATATCTTCAAGAAAAAAATTCTTTAATGGTGCAAGCAGAGTTTTGCTCAGAGGTAATGCGTAACACGAAACTTCTTTCCGCTAAATTTCCTCTTTGAAGAATTTTAGTCCAATTTCAAACTAATTTCGCGAGCAAAACATCAAATTAGCTAGGTGAGCTCATGAACATCGTCCTCTGTACAAACGCGTATACTCCAAGACGAGTTGTCAAAGATGAGATAATTCGAAGAAACTGCCATACGACTTATTAACTACACTCCAGTTGAGCAATAATTTATGCTTCAAATCACTGGGAATAGTTTGGCGGCTTTTATTGATCGGTTTCGTTCGCCCTGGTAACTGACGCATGTTGCCTCACACTTAAAATTTTCCAAAACGAACTATACGTATAAAATCTCTTTGTGCTCATCTTTTTCCTCATCAAACGAGAAGACCATTCCAATCAGTAGTTTAAATGGCATATTGACAATTGTACGTCTGCCCCGATCTTTGTTTCGGTTTCAACAATTGATCTGTGCTCAGTCTGCAAGTCTTTAATGCCGCTGACAAGCAATTAGCCTGGAATCTAAGCAAGTGTTCTGCAACGTTGTGCACGTTTGGCTTCAAATCCTCGTGGGCAATGTATTGGAAAATGAGAATTGCAAGACTGTCACTGAGTAAACCTGCCACCGTGGGCTTCGTACCCACTGTTACATAAATGCAAACAGCAGTGATTCCCAATCAGTTGAGGTTCATCTACAAGGGATCTGTCACATCAGAAAGGTAAAATTCAGAGGTCTAACACTTTGACGCGCACTTGCTATTTCAGTTAAGTTGATGATGTACAAAAGGCGTTTATGTAAACAACGGTTTTTAATCTCATTTTTTGCACAACGCGTATGCACTTATTTCTGAAAACAAAAATACTGTGATCCGGATTACGGGCTCTACGCCAAATGCCTAGCAGACCGCAAATGCATGTCTCGAGCGCTTACGAAGTCTAGTGTTAACTTTCGTTGCCAAGCTTTTATTCCTCCTGACTCAAACGACCATTTCTTTCCAGAACATCAAGCTTGCTGGGAGGCTGCCTCATGCCGGAGCGTTCTTTCTGACGACTGACGTCTGATTTGCGATGACAGTGTGCGCCGCGAATGAGTTCCGGCCGGTGAAAAAAATCATCGACTGCTTTGCCTGCGCCAAAAACACAGCACANAGGCCAACATTGTTCCGTATTTTTTCCGCACAACCGACGAAACAACTGTTCGATCGCTCACCGATCACAGCGCGACGCAGCATTCAAATTTGAGCAGCATGGATAGCTTCGCAACCGGACGGTATCGCATGTCGCTACATGTTTTAACTGACCGCAATCAAGTTCATCACGTTATTGATTTAAATCACAGCTCCCTTGTTCTGCTTTCGCCTCTGGATTTTTTGAAGTTGGACCGATTGACCTCACAAAAACAAAATTCGTAGGCAATAGGGAGTTAAAATAAATTCCCTGAAAGGTGGCAAAGAAATGAATGAAGTTTCTCTACACTGAACTATTCCAACGACGTGTACTTTTCAGCGATACAAACATCAGTGACTGAATCCTCTGAAAGCTTTCGTTTTTGTTTATTTATTTATTTTTAATCATTTCAACGGATTTTCCAAACTAATAGCAACGTCCAGACTTCCCTTTGCATCTCAGATGTGCTCAACTCACTGCCTTCCATCTCTTCATTCCTGCTTTGTTTAGTCTCTTACCTGGAGTGCAACTAAACCTGTCTGTAAAGGTGTAAGGTATGGGGAGAGCCCGATACAAACTACGACGTTGTGTTTGAACGCAGACACTCTAACAGCCTAAGCAAAAATTCACACGATAACACCCGGGCGACAGCGACGTTATCAACAGGCTAACAGACAAAAACAAATGCCGATTAAGCGCTTTGTTCACTTTCTCGAAACTTTTCTGGGAAAAAAGAAACCTGTCACTTGAGATCAGTTCTACGGTGAAACTCTCGCTGGTTGAAAAGCAGATTAGAAAACCGTGGCAGTGTTGTTGCACGAGGTCTACATCTACCCACCGCGATTTTTCTGTTGCAGTTTGTGAACATGCTTTCATAATCAGCAATGCTATGCTTTCGACCAAACATAATGTTCAGGTTTCTTTGAACTGAAACCTCTTTGTTTAACACACAAAGCAACAGCACCACGGAACGAACTCTGAGCAGTATTCTTGCTGCAAGCTGGCAGGAATCATTCGTTGCGGATTTTTGGCGACTACAGCAAAAGCGAAAAGCTCTGATTGATAGTTTGCATTTATTGAATTCGTTGCTGTTCCAATACCAAGAGAAAAAAGCAATTGCATGGCGTAATTATGCGCGTTATAATTTCGGATAGATTAAATTTTATAAGATAGAACACTCTTCAATACTTCTGTCGCAGAAAACTTTGCCTGCGCTTGGCCTCAAATGCCAGGGCGGTCCTTGATTTTGCAGAACCCTACTATAAGCTAAACCAAGCCCGAGTGCCGGTAACTTTTTCTCCACATAAAACTAGCACAGAAGTCACATCACTTCTCCACGTTTTCCGCTGCACTGGAAGGGAGGGCGTGTGAAGCAGCAACAGCTTGCCTGCAAACGCCCATGCTATCTACAGGTCACTTACAATGAAGCAATTGGACACATACCCCACTCTTCAGGCACCCACGCAAAAGTGAAATTTAACTTGCAAATCGGGGCAAGGCGCCACATAGCACAGTGGCACTGCTTGATTTTTTCAGAGAGATGCTGACATAATTTTTGTGACGATGAAGTAGACACACCATTTAATTTTTAAGTTTTTTTTTATAATAATTTATACTCAGAAACATCATATTTTCATGTTTTTTCTCATTTTTTCTATGCTTACTATACTTTTCGCTGTAAACGCAGTGACTTTAGTGAGTCTGTCCCACTTCGTTATTCCCTCACCAAATTACCAAACTAAGAGAACGTATTTTAGAAAGCGCGCCTGAGTTTGAACAACTGCCAAGTATTAAAATCATTGTCTGATGCCCGATGAAGTAAAAATTCATTTCTGAACGTAACTCAACTATGTTGTCCTGTTGGTTAGTTGTACTCTTTCAGTGATAGTGCTAATAAAATTACTGAATATAATACATTGGTAGGTTTGCCGCTAGGCGAAGGTTTTAGTTTGAAATATTTGTGACACGCAGGTCGAAATTCTCCTTTCTGACAAGGTCAGTTTTTTTAATAAAGCAACTTAGTCGTGGAGAAAGCGGAAAAATGATGTTTCCCTCACCCTTTTTGGAAAAATCTTGTTTTTGTGCTTTATGCAAAAGCATACAAGTTTTTGATATTCAAACGTCAAGCAATGGTCAATTTTCACGAGGTCTATTTGTCTTTAAATCTTAGAAAGATTGGATAATCTTTTCTTTGGATTAAACGATATTTTTTTCGGAATTCTGAAAGCTTATTCCTCATTTTTTCTGAGCGAAATAAGGAAACTCTTTAAATTTTAATTAGATTTTTTCCTTTGTTTTTCATGTAAATGTGTCACAGAATCTCAATCGATTTAACAGCCAATCGCAAGCACGTTAATCGAGTTCTGTGTGTGTGTCACGCTCAAACTGTCGTCGCGTCGTAATGCCGCTACGAGGCAGATAACGCCGGGGTCTTGCATTGAAAGCGCCATGTCAGCTACGACGTATCTTTGCTGCAATAGCAGCGAGTTACTTCGGCATGTCAGGCGAGTGTCGAGGTGCTGCTTTTCGTTGTTGACGTAAATTGTGGTAACTCTTCATGCGTGGCGAGTGTCACGACCGCAAGTTGTTTGCGATGACAGATGTAGCCTCGACAGTCAGTTCCTACGAAAGGATTAACAAAGCCGAAGATGGACAGGGCAATATATCCCCGAACTTTAATCAGTATTGTGTAATCTTTAATCAATATTGCGTAATCAGCTTTGTTCTTGCCAGAAAAACAGTTGGTGAAAAAATCTGATGTTGCGAAAAATAATTTCGGAGCAGCTTGAAACATTCTGCTTTTGCAAGGCATAACCGGGATCTCAATTGTTACGTCGATTTTTAACCACTGGCTCGCATCACAATCCGTGGCATTTCGTTTTTTACCGCAATCGCCTGAACTCAATGATTCTTAACGTGGTCCAGGTGGACCACCGGTGGTTCTTTTTGTTCATGAGGTGTAAGCATAGCAAAGTGACCCATCGGATACTTTTTTCGAAGATGTTCCATCGGCCAAAAAAGGTTGAAAACAACTGACTTAGCTGCTTTGTTTCATGAAATAACTCAAAACAGACCCGTTGAAAGTCACTGCACAGCAGGAGATAAGCACAAAACAGATCCGTTGAAAGGACCGCTTTCATTCGCCGCGCTTTTATTCCATTTCACTGAACAGTGCGTAGGCCACATTGTTTTGTTTACTTTAAAAAAAACTGGGAAATGCTTACACAGGAAAAAGGTTGTTTCAAAAAAACTGCCATTTCTTAATCTTGACTGAACGCTATCCAAATACAGACTTCCTCACACAGCGTTTCGTTTACAAGCTCTGTTAACTAACCAGCAGGTAGAAAATGCTCTCTTGTAGGAAACAGTCTTGCGAAAAATTGTTTAGTTTTTAACTTGCGTTCGTAAATTTTTTGTAGTTAGTCTTCGTAAAAACACAAAGAGAACAACGAAAGACGACCGCGTTTCACATGCAATTTCATGTGAAAAACCTTCGGTGAGCGTGTCGTAGCGTTTTCAATTTCAGTTTCCTCTGCGGTTAGATCTTAGGAAACAAAGGTCCTTAAAATGCAAAAGTCGGGTTAATACGAAGAATTAGATCCTCAAAGAGCCCCGAAGTAATTTCAGATTATTTTGAGTATGCTGATCCCTACCTTCAAAATAGGTCTGATTGACTATGCGTGCAGACTGCTGCACACGTGTATAACCTGCCTTAACAAAGTAACCAAAAAGCGTTTACTGTCACCTGTCAACGCAAGTCAGTCGAGCCAAGACCGCGCTTAGCGAAGAACAAGATGTGACCTGCTTGCACAGCTACGCGAACCGCTGCAAAGTTATGCAGCACTGAATGCGGCATGGCAGCTGGTGACCTGACAGGCTACAACCATTTCCTGCTGCAGACAGGTGACACCACAAAGGAACAGTACGCGCATGTACATCTCGTCAAGGCATTCGAATGACATCAATATGCAAAGTGGCAGTAGTCATTCTCGCCTTGCTCACAGTTGGGTTTACCATCCGCAACCAAGTTGTAAAAGCACCAAACATTTCTTTTAATCAGGGGTGTTTGATCGCACTGTGGTAGCATAATGCTTCCGAAATAGAGTAAAACAAACAAATAACTAAACAAAAATTTAGACGTATCCAGGACAACAGAATTGTTCTTGCAGAAATTAGCTGAACGTCTTCCGTACGCGAAGCACAAACGACGACTTATGAATCATGTAATTTTTGAAACTCGGTAACATACAGTAGCCGTGTTGCAAACATCTTATACATAATTCTACTTGAAATGAATTCCTTTTTAAACGAAATGTAATCTTCAGGTAAGCACATCATGTTATCGGGCTCAGTTAGGACACACTTTTATTTCAACATTTGACTTATTAGTTCTGTTTTGATATTCCAACAGAGTAGTTGCCTTGTCAAACACGAACCGAAACCATCAACTGCGCCTCATCTGAGCAAATTCAACTGCGCCTCATCTGAGCAAATTCAACTGCGCCCCATCTGAGCAAATTCAACTGCGCCCCATCTGAGCAAATTCACTGCTACCAGCTAGAAAGCCAACCTGCCAAATTTTCAGTTGCAGGAATCTCTATGACAAGCAATTCTGTTGTTCCAGCAAGTTTAAGATCAATCGCAGGTAATTGTAATGAACTGCTGTTGTTTCTTTTACTTTTCTACAGCACTGCTTTGGTGAAGAAGTTAGATGTCACCAGTGTTGTAGTGAAACATTAACCGAGCAATTGTTTGGCAACAGGTTCACGCCAGTTTATTTGATGAGATGTAATTAGCAGGACAACCGTTCCTGCTTAGCAAACGTTAAGGTGCCTTTTCAGGGCCACACGCTCTTGTTCTACAGCGACCAGACGACCTTTCTTATCACATAATGCGCAGTGCGTGTTACGAGGTAAAAGGCATTTTTTGTTTCGTACCCAAATTAATGTGGGCTTTGAACAAATACCTTAACTATGGTCGATTTTGTTGCTGCTGCATGCAAGGCAATGCACGACTACAGTGCCTGCAGGAAATTTCGTATCAAAATCTGGACCGCGAATACTGTCATTGCCATGGAAGGCTGCTGTTGCACATGATTTCATCGGAGCTGACCAAATAATGTTCTAGGTGAGTATAAAAAGGAGACAACATTAAGCAAGTCTAAGCCTGGGTAACGAAATAGTGTTTAATGCAAACCTGCCTAAATATGACGGTGATCCCGAAGGATTGTGATCACACATTAATAAATTATGAGCATTATCAGGTCAAATTACTGATCGTGCGTAAAGGTGCGCGAAATAGCGATGACCCTGTTTTCAATCGAAATCGCACAGCAACATACCGTTAGGAGAGAAGCAGTTTTGAGCAAATGTTCAACAACATGCAGGATAATCGAAATTGTTTGATCAAAAGTTATCGAATCCCGATTCTTTACTGTTTACTTCAATTGATCATTTTTCTAAATTAATTTTCCATCGTCGTTACAACAACAAAGGCAACAGCCAAAAATATGTAAGAAAAGCATATTTGTGATTTCTCGTCTGGAAAGCCTTGTCGACGTAAACTGAAACTTATCACTAGTTATCACAACGATTCGACTTTTCTGCAACTTTGTTTTCAAGAGATGAGACCAGTGGTGTAATGCCAAGGAACACTATTCCCCATGTTTTATAGTCGTTACTTGGGATACATGCCGTCGTTATTGCGTGATGTTGTAGAGATATCGATGCGGCCTCAACTTGATTTGCAAATACACAAAGAAGCGACCTCAACTTGATTTGCAAATACACAACCGCAGAAACCCACAGAAGAGAGGATTTTCATTCAAGTTTTATCTCGTTTGGCTGCCAGGTGTAACGTACGGTATATTTCAGAATGGGTCAACCGACAAACGTTCTCAAAGGAAAAAAAATCATGCAAGTTAGCTGTATCTGAGGTATAAAACTTATTTGTTACGATACAACATAGCAACACGGAAGCAAACACTGCTAGAGTACACTCGCAACCAGGACGCCGAAAAAACATGAAGTAGGAAAAAGCACCGGTGGCTTTGCAGCAGCGGTTTTCAAATCATTTCACAGCACGTGTCCCTTACAAAACATAAAGTTATCTTCAGGAAAGATTTTCTGCGGTTGTCTTTAAACCCCTAGCAGCCTTAGAGACAATAAAATCTCTCGAATCTCGCGTAAACGACTGTGGTAACACTGGAACAATATTTAAGAAACTTCCATCGTATTTTGTGCTTTTGCTCCAAACATTTCGGAAGATAAGAAAAAAAACACAAACGGGACAATATCAATAACCAAGATTGTTTCGGCAATATCTAGTTTTTCCGTTACAATATCAAACGATGAAAACAAAGACAAAGGACCACACTCATGCTTTTTGTGTTTGATTTTTCCCAAAATCTGACTATTTTCTGCTGCAGCAGAGCCATTTTCCTTGATGATTCCCATCTGTCCGATTTGTCTTAGATCAAGTTATGAAAGTGTTTGAAGTTTTGGACTTTCAGTTCCCACACTGCGGCGTTTTGTCACAGTGCTATGCTGCCTAACACCATAAAAAATGCATGTCTTGGCAATTGGCAAACCATCGATTTTGCTCTTTTCGCGATTAGTTATGCATAAAATGCTCCCTATTATGCCGGCAAGTATGGGAAAGGTCACTTTCAGTTCTATAAGAATAGCTTGCCTCTGTTTTTGAAGGGTTTAGTCCTAGTACGTTTGTAAAAAAAACTAAAACTGGGCCAACAAGGATTCAGTTTCTCGTGTATAGAATTGTAAACAGAGGTGCCAGTGGTGCCTTTCTAACAAATAATCACTGTCACTGGATGTAGACTCGCACCGTGAGCCATACTAACCCAAAACGTCATGCAATGCTAACGAGCTCGTGAGCGGGGCGTTTAATTACAGTATCTACCTAAAAAAGAACCCTCAACTTCAGAACCATGAAGGATTCATGGTAACCAAAGGCTTTATCTTGCCGTGTGATGATACGCTGTTAATGTTTTTCTTCTTCCTTACTCTGCTGTGGGATACAACATCGAGTTACTTTTCTTGAATTCGCGGTATTTTACGAAAACAGTGGCTTACAGCAAAAGGTAAAGGATTTTCATGTAGTTCATTGCTTTTCACAATTTAATATCTTTTTGCCACGGTTTATACCATAGTTTCGTATGACTCAGCTACTAAAAAGAAACACTACGTACAAAAACCATCATGTAAAGAAGAAAACAATCTTGCAACAAATATCTAATGGAATCAAACACATTGACACATTAATAGCAAAACTTGATTAGTTTGCTTTTGCTATTTTATTGTTCTTTTCATTGACCGGATGGAATTTCATTGAACGTGGATTTACTGGGTTTACTTTGCGAAGTAATTGCTCTGAGATTTTATGATTTACTCACTGGAAAATAATAATTGCTCAGTTTTCGCTTTGTATATCTGACTTAGCTTTTAATGACAATTATCGACCAATAAAACATTGATTTTTAAGTTTTCGCAAAGCAGCGGCTTTTACAAGAGGCGTCTAATACATACTCGACTTCGTGGCATAGGCGTAGCCAGGGAGGGTACAGGGGGACCTGGCTCCCATCCAAATTTTTAACTTAGCTAGTCATTTTGTGCGAAGCGCTGTCCCAAACAAAAATACTGCTGCTCGCCTAAAGTCAAATATTATGGCCATCCCCAAAATGTTATCTGGCTACACCACTGCTTCGTGGTCAACATTTTGCTTAAAAAACATCAAGGCGCGCAACTTCTGCGGCATCGATCAACTCAAATCACGTATGAATTCTTGTGCATTAGCCTCCCGGGGCGAAAGGGGCGTCACGGAGGCGCCGGTGCCCTTGTTGATTAAAAAGTGACAAGCAAACAAAAGTTTTCCGTTTCAAGAACTCGACGGCTGCAATACGCGATCCCTTCGCAGACTGCTGCTGCAATGTTACGTCAAGCAAGCTCTGCAACAGTTAGAATTCAAAGTCTTCCTTTGCAGAAACGCGAATGCACGCAAAAGGCATGTCCCGGGTTTAAAGCGATGGTGATTTGATAAAAGGCTTTAGAAGCTATTTCTTAGGTTACCTGTCAGGGCAAACTTGACGAACACTAGATTTCCCTTAACCCGGCATATGCTCTATTATGTGGTTGCTGTTTTGCGCTTTTCTTTATGGAAAAGCATTTATGTACAAAACTGTTTGCGTGTAGGACGAGTCCTACTTTACAACGCGCGTGGATGGCAGCAGCGCTTCCCACTTCCTGAATTTTATTCAATCATTTTGAAACTACCGCAGCTAATTTTTTGAAAGTACCGTTTCAGCAATCAGACCTGGATCTGTTGCTAGACAAAATCTGCTGTATACATTTTGCTTTAGGAATGTTGTAATTGAACATTCGAGAACTGGCCATGTCTACTTGAAATAATGTTTTTTGGTATTGTTTGGTATTTAATTTATGTTAATCATTTTGCGCAGTACTGTAGTAGTGAACGTTTTTCTTGTTAGTATAGAGATTTAGATGTACTACTGAGTGCATTCCTTGTGAAATTCACCAACTTTTACAAAGATAGGCTTTGATGTATCGCATGGTGCGTCAAATGTTTTCCTTAGTGATGCTAGCAACCTGGGGTTAGGCGTTCAGCTTGCGCTCTGTGCAAGGATCAGCATTTGGTTTCCTGTATTTTAGAATTTTTTTCTTGTGGCTTGTTCAGAAAACCACAAATGAAAACAGAGCTTAGCACACTTGGGCAACAGAACTACGTGCCACACAAGACTGTTTCTGTATTGTTACATTTTGTAAAATTACAACATTACTCAAGCACGCAAGAATACCGTCCAAACAAAGATCTTAAGTTGAAAGTATGCACGTTGTTCTACTGAGCAAGACATGAGCTATGTAATATCGGCGTAACCATCTCTATAAATATCTCTTGAACATTGAATGTGAAAAACAGATTTCGCACAATATGAATGGAAAGTCCAGTTCCACTTTACCCACTTTTGACTTAAAATCCCAGTGCAGAGCACATCGGATCAAAAGCTTGGCAACATTTTATTCACCATTCCAACAGGAAACCTGTCACATGTTTAAGCTTAAACAGACAGGAATTATTAGTACCAAAAAACCTGGTAAATTTTTGTACTTCACATTTGTTTAGTTCAAGATTGGCAATTTACAGCGTTCCTGCTTGAACACCTGCAGGTACGTGACTGCTGCACTGCGTCGTTTTCCCCGAATAAAGTAAAAAATGGTCTTGAGGTAAATAAACGACTACATTTCGATTTTACAACACGTGTGCCGAAAACAAATGCTTGCAAACTAATTTTTAGGCAACCTTGATACTCGTACTTTCAAGAGACAAGGTAAAAAGTTGATAGTGAGTTTAACTTCTTTTCTCTTCGCAGCATTGACACAAATCTTCCGCAGTTAAGCCCCACTACATATTTCTCCGCAAAACGAAAGTTGGCACTGTTTTCTGGTTCCCATCAAGGTCAATACAAAAATCTCGGCCTGAAACTCTGCTGACAGAAACTCTATCACCTAACCTTAAACTGCAAGTAAGCCCATGTATTGGTAATGGTGATGGTTTATTGTTTATTGTTATTCCGAAAACATTGGGCGTTTTGTTACGCTTACTAACGTCTGTGGGAGACTTTTTTCAATGTATGCAGCGAAACGTGCTAAGAGTCTTCGGTGTAGTTCAGGATATATAACGATTGTGGACTGCTGAAAATCTCCAGCCTTTTCATGCAGCTTGGGACTGCCACTATTCCTCACTCAGTGCTCACTTGAGCTCAAGGGAATAACCACATCGCAGGAAATGGTAGCTATTGTTAGTCCACGCTATAAATAGGGCAAGCACATTAGTGCAGTGCTGGTCTGGCCATGTCAAAAGGTACCGATATCGTTGAGCAGGTTTTGCAGTCTAATCACACGGCGAACTGGAACAGTGTTATAAATAGACGAGCATAACTTCTTGTGTTATAAATGTTTACCAATTTCATCGCCTTTCACCAAAACATTGTGCCGTCAGAAACGTGTACTGTGATCCAGCACCTGCACTAACAGGTATAGATAGACCTTTTACAACTGCCACGTTTACTTCCTTCAACTTTCTAGAGTTGCTGCGCATGTAAAGCGCTCGATATCAAACAGGCCACAGCGTTGCTGTGCGTCTTATTTCGTACGATTGAGGAAAACTTGCTACACTTAGTAATGAGCAGGCCGAAAGCTTTTCCAGGCAAAATCGTTTGGATCCACGAATATACGCGCTTAAAATTATAATCTACGCGTACGGTTCTATATTTTTCCGCGACTGGCAACATAGCCGTGTTAATTATCTGCATGTGCAACGCAAAAGCGGCAAACATTTTGAAGCTTGCTGGTGGTTGGTCTTTTCACTCCGCGCCGCGTTGAGTTTGGCGTCGCTGACGTTAGATCAAGTGACTTTTATAAAGGACCAGACCCTTCGCCACGGGGACTTCGGTGGTTTAGCGCCCCAAACAAAGCACCAAGCACCCACAAATTGAAATATGAAACACGATAAATCAGTTGAGTTTTTGTCATAATTTCAATGTCAAACTGCGCTGCGCAAACGTAAAACCCCCCTATTGAAAACTTTCTGGCGAGGTTCTGTCAAGACCTCTTAGAGAAAGAGGAGGCGTTGCTTTTATACCGTAACCCAGCTAAAACTGGAGTGGAATTTCTTGTCAGATTCGTCACGTGTGTAAGCGATTCGTCCAAACACTGGGAAAGAAACCTTTACGCAACACCAATATGGCCAGTGCTTGGCTTTGTATGTCCGGGAATCGCGCGTGGGTTTGGTTCATCGGTAGATTTAGGAGGTCGTCAAGCAAGATTGTTTGGAATTTGTCGCTCAAGCAAATATTATATGAGCGATTGCAAATCAACAAAAGCATGACTATCAACGCTGGGATAATCACGTCAGCCCGCTTCCTCTCGAAGCTTATTCCTGAAATGAAGAATCCTATTAAAAAAAGCTTTTCTCTTGCTAGAGGAAAAACATAAACGAGAACATACGGATTTTCAAATATGTTCTTTGAAGGAACCATTTTGGAAGTGTGGATTTTAAAGTCAGGAACCTGTCAAATCATCACAGATGTACCAGAAACTGAAATGAACCTGTACATTTCATCCTTTGCACAAATTTGGCTGTAACGTGCACAGTGTTGCGTAAAAACGTTTTGGTTCTAGAGAAAAGTGGCTCATTCAGGAATAATCTGAAGTAGAGTCGTCAGCAATGGAGGATCTGTGGTGCCGGGCCATCCCGCTAGAAATTGTAACCCGACTAAAAAAGGGTTATGCCGTTCGGTCTTTCGCGGATCCGGCTTTTGTCGCACTTATCAACCAAAAACAGGCGATACGTTTCAGCAGTAGGTGGTGGTAAGTACTAAGAGTAAGGCCATGTGGTTTTTAGATGATCTCGATTCAATCCAATCTGGCGTTGACCACATGAGCATCGATGGCCAGAAACGCACAGGCAGCAAAACGCGGCAATTGTGAGTTGACGTCATGCGGTGACTAAATTAAATGGCTTCGCATGCACGGTACACTGTAACAGCAACCCTTGCTTTCTTCGAGGGATCGGACAATGTGGGTTAGGATTCAGAGCCCTTGAGAGGAAAAAAAGTGCTGGTGCGAGACCTGTTTTGGGCCCCCTTATAAATTATAAATCATAACTGAGCTTAATTAGCCTTTCAATACCACAACGAGAAAATTTATACTGGATATGCTTTCTTTATTATTTTACGGTATAACCATTTACCAATGTTATTAGTTAATTTCAAAATATCTCACGCTGATCTCAAAGAATGCATATAACACAGTTGCTTTGCGAATTTCACAGCTATACATTNAATTTAATATTAGACTGTAGCAATTTTCACTTGCAAAAGCAAATTGAATTATTCTATAACCCTGATAAAGTAATAGAGGGACAAGAATTTAGTGAAAACTCCCTGAATTTTTACTTCTTGTCTTAATAATGAACATAAAAATGTACTAGCATTTCACACATGACAATGGAAAAAATTAAAATCAACTTTGCCATTTCGAATTTTAGTGCAACAGGCCTACTTTCATACTAACCAATAGCAAACGATATGTATAAATGCGCTTCTAAATCACCAGTTTGCACTTAATGCATGTCCAACCGTACAATTACAGAGATTTTCCCAACATTAATCCCGTGCATGATAGCATGCGCTTCACCATGGAATTAGAAACTTATGGTTGCATGCCCTTATTGCTGAACGTTGCGAATCTGGTATTTTTATCCGTATCGAAAGCCCACGCGCACAGGTCTGTTATATGGCAACTGGTCACGTTTCTTTCGGTGGCAATGCAAACGAAATCTTGTAAATTTGTTTTTGAACCGAGTCTACGCAATAGCCAGCTTTCACAGAATTATGCACAAAAATTTCCAACGTAGTAAATCTTTGCCTATGTGCCATGGGTTTCTTGGGTAGATTTTCTCGATGATTGTGCGCAATTTTTTACACAGACTACACACACTAATAACCCTTTTTACCAATGGCTACAATCTAAAGAAAACATACAAATATTAGTAAACTATTAGAAAATCACTAATTTCATTAAAACTGATCACGACAAAATCTGCTGTTGTTTTCCCAAATAAAAAATGGCTTTCACCTGAAAACAGAACTTTTTTCCAGTCTTACAGCTGAATATTTATGTTTTTGCCCTTTCTAATTTTTTACTTCTTCATTTCTTGACAAAGAAGCTTCCCTTTTACAGTAAAAGCGCTTTTAGCCTTTCTGCCATCCTCCAGTAAGCGGCGTAGCACTTTTGCGAACTCCAGCATGCATCAAATCCTTCTGTAAATCAAAACTCGTCTTCCGTGCATATTTTCTGCCATTTGCAATGTCTGTTTGGATATAGTTTCAGTGTCCCGAAGGCGTGAAATTGTGACTCCGCTTCCTATAATACTGTATGCGTGATGTCTGCCTCTGAAAATCACAGAAATTCCAAAATTCATGATTGTTGCACAAGACTGTATCTATAAAACTATAACAATGAAACCTTTGTGCATAATTGCCCATTTCAAATTTGAACGTTGTGGTTCATGGGCTCTCTAGGTTCTCATGGACCCCGGGGGGCTGCACCACCCCTTGTTGGACCTGTTAGGATTTGTTTTTCTCGGTGAGATCTGCTTTCATAATGAGGCCAGTAGCCAGGTTTCGAGGTTTGGAGAGGCAAAAAAACATTTTAAGGGTGAAGTATTTTTTGTTTTATTATATATTCGAAACAACTTAAATTTTTTTAGGCACAACAAAATTTGATGGGCAAAAAAATTTTGCGGAACACTGCCCTCGTATGCTCCCCCGTGGTTACGGGCTTGTTCATAACTCACGATCGTTGAGCAGCCTACGATTTCGCACCATACACAAGCGAAGTTAGGATTGAAGCATTTTATTATTGCAAACTTTCTCGGAAGGAGTGTTGTCTGTTGCAAAAGCGCTCGAAGACTGTGTAAAGAGGCTTAAGAAATCTATTATTCTTCTCCTGTGAAACAGAAGCATGAATGCAAATCATCTGTGAGTTGGATTCCGGAATTTGTGACGGACTGGAAACCTGCTAGTACGTATTTTTTCTGTAGCGATAAACCTTCACTTGAACAATGGGTGGCCAACTTTGGGAGGCACAGGCGTCACGCACCGAATCTGACCGCGGATCGCCCCAACGGTTCCAACAAAAGTGAGTGGGGCTGTATGTACAGGGGGCACGAAAGACAAGCGTCTCAGAGCAAGGTGAGTCCGGGACCCCAGTTCTGGCTGCTGTCCCGTCCAACGCAGCAAAATATGGCGGCAGGGCGGAGGTTTACTTCATCTTGCATTTTTTAACAAGCAACCTAATTAGTTCCCGCAAAGGCGACGCAGTCCAATCAACCAGACTTTTTTAAAATAGGAAATCGATTTCAAGCAACTCTACGCATTCTCCAGTCCTGAAATCTGCCAGAAGTCGTTCATTGGTGCAGTGATGAAGGATTAAACAAGAGCTGAGAAGGCAAGCAATCTCAAGACCAAAATCAATAAATCAAGACGCAAGCTGCGACAAGTAAAACATAGAGTATATGCTATTCTCAATTTATTGCTTTCACTACATCTGAAAAGCTACCTTACGCCAACAAGAATCTTGTTGAGTTGATAACAAAAATCTTCGTGTGTTTATGTAACAAGAATGTTTTTGAGATGTCAGATTTCATCTCTTGAAATTGGTTGCATGTATAAAAAGCGACAGCATTAACTGGATTCCAACCAATCCTCAGCACACTCTGTTTTGCTTTTGACACTGAGAACTAAAATCTTTGCTTAGTTTCTCTTTTAAGAAACATCTGCATTCTTCTGGCCGTATATTCTGCAGATACATTCAAATACGAATCAGTGCTTGAAGCTAACCTCGACACTTGCAGCGGACATACGAACCTAATTTAAATCCTGGTGCCTTGTGTTGAATGATAGCGATAAAAATAATTTTTAAAGGACTTGAGTGTGTGGGATACCAGCAGCGCGCATGCAGCCTGCGATTGGCCGATGAACAGTCAATGTTATTGTAGCTAAATGTCATGTTTATTGTTGTAGTAGGCCTTACGTGATAATTAAAAGCTCTTGATTTGCTGTAAGGTCTCGTGGAATCGGCCGGCTGGGCTCTGCCATCTTCGCTTTGCGATGATTCAAACTTGCACATGTCTGTATTCAAGTAACTAATCTCCACAAAGGCATCGGATTTGAATTAAATCAACAAAAATTTTTGATAAGAAATCGATTTCACGTGACATTACGCATCCTCAGTTCTGAAATATTATTCTATTTTAATAGAATAAGAATAGAATAAATTTTATTATATTTGAATAAGGTTTCAGGATTGGGAACGTACAGCGTTACGTGAAATCGATTCCTTGTTAAAAATTTTGGTGATGCATGCAAACCCGTCGCCTTTGTGTAGAATGGTTAGTTGTGGCCTTGCTTGAGTAATCTTGGTTTAAGAAGCAAAGTAGTCTAGGAAAACGTTTTGCGCCTGTAACTGAACAAGAATATTTGGCAGGTAATGCAAAGCTAGGATTATTGCCATTAAACATGTTAGCTTCATATGCTATTTCAGTAATTCATTTCTTGGCTACTTTTTGCATAGTCTACGCAGTGGTGTCAAACGCAAATTCACAGTGGTTCAAAATAAAAAAAACTGTTCAAGCCGAGAACCGGACTGGTTCATTATTTATTCAAAACTTGAAATTATTGCATAAATTGAACGTTTAGTCGTTAGGTAAAAGGGGTGGCTAAAAATTGACCACAATCGTTATTTTCTCACTATTGCTGAATAGTGAAGATGTGGGCTTGCTGCACTGTAGCGTACTCACCCTTCTTCGATGCACACAAAGCACTCGCAATGTATTGTGGGGCTTGTAGTGTTATGTTGGTGCGTGCAATTTTACGTGCGGGCCAGTTGTAATAATACTTACATATCGTCCCACACGCCAAAATTAATTCATTCGCGGGTTTGATTTGGCCCGCGGGCCTCTCGTTTAACTCGTGTGGTCTACTACAGAATCATACAACTGCAGCATGAGTTCTATGAAAGAGTGTTCGTAAAAGGTAACGATGCAGCGTTGGTTGTGTGCACATATACAGCCTTTAGCCATTTTTGCCACATTTTCATAGATTCAATCATTCCTAACAGCATTCGCACAAAAGGACGCACCAGAATCTACGAGAAGCGAACAGTGTGTTTCTATTTTGTTTTTGGTGCATGGCACAACCGAATGTTTGTGTTACGTATTCAAACTACGCAACCGAATCCACAAGGTGCTCCAAGTAAACAAAACAAGAATAGATTTATTCAGTCAAGATCATCGTCCATCATTAGGGTTATAGAAAAATTGCGATTCTAGTCGTTTTGCACCTGAACTCCCTCTACTGTCCATGAAATGGACGAATAACTTTTTCCGAATTTCAAAGGACGTTTCTCAGAACAGCCAGTTTGAACAGTGATATGGTTGAGACTAACCTCAGCGACAGGGGCCTCATTCAAATTTCAAGACCAAGACTAAGACTCTGTCAAAGAAATGGAGACGGGCACCGGAACATCTGTAGGGAGTTACTCAAGCCCGACTCCATGCTTAGCGAGAATAAACACAATTCTGGATCTTCGTAGGAGTCTTTGACTATGTCAGACTTTTCTCGTGAATGATTAAGATAAGGTTATCTGCACTTCTGAGTGTTAGCGTGGGCGAATGTTCTGTTTTATTAATTTCTAGGTTTTTCTCTTCTACAGGATAGGGCCAACGGGCACGAGTTTGTGCTGCTGGGGAATTGCTCAGCCAAGTTCATGGCACAGTCCTAGTCTCGATACACGGGGATCGAAACCGCGACCTACGCCATTTGAGGCCGAGACCTTCAAGATCGAGATTGAGACTCACAAAAAGATCTCATTACCCCATCGCTGCTTTGCGGGAAATGTTTAGTGCTGAATTATGTAGATGAAAAGTTTTTTGAAGCACATTCATAAAAGGACTTCATAACGGAGGAAGTATGATTATTTTATTAACGCTTGTGTGATTTACAAATATTCAATTTCATACTAAAGACTGCGAACAAACAACAACTTCATGTTTAGTTTGTTTTACCGAAAATTTTCATTGCTTCTGTATTGGTATTTACCATAGTAGTAGAATGATTGCAATTAAGAATGGCATGAAGATATTTTGGAAAGAGAAAATCACAGCATTTCGTTGCTGATATCAAAAAACGAGCATTTATGAAAGATATTCCCTCTAGTGTTTCATTCAATCAAGGTAACATGGGTTGTAACATATTCCAACCAAAATGTGTTTCGTGTTTCAAGGTGTGCTGTTAATTTGCAAGATTGATATTTCAAGCATTTCACATGGAACAGGAATGGCGTAAACGACGTTTGCCTTTCTTCAAATAAAAAATTGCTGGTGTCCACTAGTTTGTGGTTGTTTGAGTAAGCAGCATCCCAAGTTATCTGAAACCTTGAAAGCACTTTTCTACTGCAGTTGTTCATATATATTTTCAACGAAACGTTGGTTGTGCACATAAACCTATTTGCAACGAATGTACATGCACTGACAGCAAACAATGCTGGCAGTCATTCACTTTGAAAAACAACCAGGCTATATTCAACACTGTATACCTTTACGTTAAAGCAATCCAACTCTATAGACCTATCTGTATATGCTTTTCTGATATCTATTAAGAGGCTTTGCCAGTGTGGTGACAGTCCACTGGGATGACACTCCATTCGCTAATGATGCCAACCTACTGGCAATGTTTGGTGAATGTTTTTGTTTCTATGAGGTCTTCTGCTGATAATGGCGGTCCATATATCTTTTATGGCCCACTGACCATTAAATGTTGGCTGCGCGCTTGCATGCACCTGAGGCTTTGCATGCAACATCGATATGTGGGGTACTCGCCGAGGCAAGGTGCACATTTAAGCAGCTTGTTTGCAACTGGAAATTATTTAAACAATCAGCGACACAGATGGAGGTAGTGGAACTGTTGTCCGGCTGGTGATAATTACAAGCACTAAGCGTTGGGCTAATAGGACAAATGCAGGAAAACAGGATTTTAGCTGCGTCAAGTCGAAATGCAGAGTGTGATTAGGGCGTAAAAAAAACTTATTTTTCTGGTTGTAAAAGCAGTCATGAATCTATACCATCAGAACCAAAAGTAAGGATTAAGTAGGTTAGGGGTGGCCAACCAGTCAGAGACCAAGAACCACATTTCTTTCTGTGTTACAGGAAAGAGCCACATCGTACATGGGCACACATGAACATCACCCCATCTCTTCCGCTCGCGTGTGTATGTGCTTGCACGAGCCACCAAGCACACTTCCACGCAATGTGTGTGTATGCAGTATCTCGTGTGTAAGTCGCACCCCGACATTAAAGGTGAAAAATTGATACAAAATTTTGCCACTTTTGTGTACAAGAGTAGATACGGTATATATGGAAGAGCTGCATGAAACCGGGTAAAGAGCCGCATGCGGCTCGCGACTCGCGGATTGGCCAGGCCTGAAGTAGATGGATCGCTCCTGACAAGCGACTTAAACAAGTACTACCGTTGAACTAAAGAAACATACGACGAAATATAGCCTACTTTCATTAACGTCACAGCAGCTTTGGCGTGGTCAAAGGGAATAAAACGTAGTCAAGGATGAAGAGCCTGAAGTCAAAAGAGCTACTAACGAGCAACGATGCTTCAGCAGCAGTGGGAAGAATAATTGCAAAACAAACAAACACTACAATTTATTCTGCATACCCTACGTGCCTGGGCAGCGTGAAAACCACACTTTTTGCAATGACTTGTAAGACAAAGCGAATTGAGTACATGCTTTGAGTTGGTTGTTTAGCATTTTCAGACCTGTACGGATTAGATCTTTCAGACTATTATCTTAGCACTAGCAAAAATTTAGTAAATATGAAGTGACCTGTTGACTATAACCAGCACGCTAAAGAAATTTCCAATCCGTTTGCGATGGTGTGCGACGGAGGATATCAAAAACACTCAAGCAGCAACCCAGCGCTAATCAACAGGAATGTTGCATTTATTACAAAAACTAATACCAATTTTATGCATTCATTATGGCAATAGTGCATAGAAGCGACATTAAGCTGTAGTCTAACAAAAAACTGAATGACAAAATGGTCAGAAAACTATGAAGCAAAGTTTAAATGCGGAGTATGTCGCGTGATGTTGCATTTCTAAAGAAAACGTTTTTGCACTGTTGCTGAAACACATCACTTTTATTGCCATGTGTGTCAATTTTGTTGCAGATTCTATTAATACAGACTAATTGACATGTTACATTTTCAGGACATTAAAAGGAGGCACAGAAACAATTCTTTTGAAATATTCCCAACATATTCGTTATTAAAAGTATGAGAAGATCTACCCTAAAAGTTTCTCATGCGGGGTGATAAATCGTATATTGCCTTAAAACCACGCTATTAGTTTGGTATTGGACTTTTGTTTTTTTGCGAAATTAGAAAAAGAATGCAGTAGAAAACTTAATTATAATGGTTACCAACGCATGAACATGCTGGTTGATTGCGACGCTTATAGCTGGACACTAAAATATGCCACAACCCTGCTTTCTGACAAGAGCTTGGGTTTTCTGAAGAGGGTTAAACTGTTTTGCCAATGTATCGGGTATTATGAAAACCCATTCATTTATTCAGTTGGTTGTCATCGCTGCTGATAGTCCTGCTTGCTTATCAACATAGCACTCGCAAAAGAAACTCTGTGGCCATTTTCAGCCAGAAGTAAGGACTGCAAAGATTGCCTGTTCCAATGGTGCATACTGCATCGACAAGGAACTTTGAATTGCATAGTATATGGCTAGAAAACCTTCAGTTCAAAGCTGGGTTTGGTACTAACCGTTGCATCTCAGGCCGTTGCCAAGAACAACTGCAACGATTTGCGTTTTCATCAGATGCGAACCTCAAGCATTTACTCTATTTGTGATGCCAAAAAGTTACCTCGTTTACAAAAAGGCTTTGAAGTAAGGAAAAGTTCGGTTTCATACTTCAGGACGGCATAAAACGTCGTAACTAACTTCTTCCTTGCACTCTAAGTCCAACCTTGTTTCCATATTTTGCGATAGTCAAGGTTTATTAAAGTAGGGTACTTACAGATATAAAGAAAACGTCGAATGCTCGTAATCTCCAGTCGGAGAACTCTGAGTGTACAACTGAATCTCGCGAATAAACACTGACCCTTTTTTTTATTTTTTGACTGCCACTTCATCCACAAACGATGTCCAGCGCAATAAAAGAAAAAACAAAATTCACCTTCAGTTGCTCCCCGACAGGCCGGGTTTTGGTTCTTCACAGTCGGGCGAGCGTTGGCTTTGTTTATTTCCACCACCCGCGGCGTTGACGTTGCACAACCCATGGTAGCTGCGTCAGTAAACTACAACATAAAGTCTTTCAACAGACTAATGAAACCGCAGGGTTTGTGCGCATGCCTGGAGTGGATCTGGGAACAAAAACAAGTTATGGTTGCGGCAGCAAAACCTACAACTCGCAAAAGTGGAGTTGTTTTTCGTTTTTAACTTAACAGCGCCACCTAGAAGATTTTTAATTTTTTGACATTTGCAAAACTGAATATGTGTGTGAAAACTACACAAAAGGATCATCTGCAGCGCCTAAAGATTTTGGAACTTATTTTTATTTGTTGCATGAAGTATTGTGTGCATTTGAAATAAATATTTTTACAATGTGTTATTGAATAACAATTAAACATAGAACGTTGCTCCAATGTTTGATAAAATGTAAGTGATCACTTGCAGATACTGTAGCGTTCCACCTCGTTTGCATTGGTCACAAATTTTGGCTTTGGATCATTCTGAAACTGGATCAAGCATGCAACAAAACATGCTGCTTTGCTGTTTATGCGCAATCAGGCAAAGATCAATATTGGATAGTTATGAACTTCAGTAAATTATCAATCACTAGCAGCTCTGGCGCCTAGTAAGTTTTCTAGAAAAACCTATGTATTGCATTTGACACACTGCGGCCGTTACTGGTGTAGTCACAACACCGCATTTGTCACTTGTCAATCACTGCCGTCAGATTATTCTCAAGTGGGCCCCACTGATTTAACTGCTTTGGCACTTTCAGTCATTGCATGTAACTGCACTTGAAGTGCTACCAAACTCGAAGGAGCTGTTTTCAAAATCAGATGGTGTTTGCGAATAAGTTCCTCCGGTTGCAGAGTTTTCGAAATCCACAAAACTTTGTTTTGATATTTTGCAACAAAAGCGTATCCGACCAACGCTGCAAATTTATTTCGAGGCTCTTAAAGGGTGTGAAGTATTTAAAAAGTTCAAAACCACGTCATCTGCTGGTATTCGCTTAAACACCTAAGTTGTTTGTCATCGTTCGGACATTTCCGCCAAGATGTCAAGCAGCATCCGCTTACAAAAAAATCTTTTGAGTTTTGGAAATTGCTCTGCCATAGCATTTTGATTCCTGCACAGAGTGATGTTAAAAACGGGTTGTGGCAACGTGTGACTTTAATTTTATTTGATTGAACGTGTGGCTTTAAGAGTAGGCCACGTCTTTCTTGATGTTCGTTCAGTTTTGGCAATAAAACGTGAGCATAATGTTTGCTTGCAGCAGCATTCATGACAGTCTTTNGTAATATTTCTGTGTAAAATTATTGTGGTCATTAACAGTAGGCAAGCTNAAAATGGTTTGGATTGGATTTCTGGCTTGGCGCATGCAAGATATCAGCGAGAGTGNGTGCGCAGTTGCAGCACGGTTTTGAATTNGCTTCAGCAAGAGAGTGATGGAAGCAATGCAAGCAACTGACGCTCTGCGCAAGTTGTCAAGCACCACGGGACAAACGGCCAATCTACAGTTCTACAATGAGGACGTGCCAGGAGTTGCCAGGGGTGATCCTTTGTTTGTTTTGTTGCGTCGGGTAATTCTGCGCTCGTGCACGGCTTGGCACGGCAACTCCTGGGCGCAATGAAACAAACAAAGAATCGTGTGCGGCTACTCCTGGCAACTCCTCAGTGTAGATTGGCCTTTAAGGGTTCTGCGTGGGTTTTCTACTGTTGGTGTCAGTAACAAATACCAACCTTAGAAACCGAGTCTTTTGAGCCTTTGATTGATTTTCTGGGGTTCCGCGTTCAAACGTTATGGCCTAAAAACAACAAAACGATTATTTAATCCTCTAATCAGATAAATCATTATTTTTTTGTTTTTAGGCCATAACTTTCGAACCAGAAACGCTAGAAAGCCGATCAAAAATTCAAAAGACTCGGATTCTGACCTCGTTCCAATAAGAACATGAGCACATTACTTCCATCGAGCGGTTGGGCCCAGGGCCAGGTAAACTGAGCTAAAATGGCCAAAAATCTATCCCACTTATAACGCCACTCACAAAAAAGCGAAACCCAAAACAAAAACATTTTTTTACATTGCAGACACGAAGACATGCCGAATATTTGGAGGGTTTGTACCGCTCTCTAGCATAGTCGACGCGCGAGTTATGCAGTTGCAAAGTGGCACGAAAATAGCGGCTCATGCGGCGTTTACAGGTACGATATATTTGTGCACGGGCAGCGAAGGTGTTAACACAATAGACACCTGTTGTGGTCTAGCATCATGCGACATCGGTGATGAGGACCCAGCAAACCTCTACGCCTATTTCAATCTGCCTGCATTTAACTTTTGCGCGACCCTGCATTCAACTACAAGTCTGTTGTCAGCTTCAAGCCTTGGAAAAAGATATTTACATGCTGCATAGGGGTGCTCGACGAGACAATCTCTTCAGACAATTTTCCCGGCGTCTTATTTTTTGACCTTAACTCAAACTGTTTGGTATTTGCGTCATTGAACTGAACTCAAATCCGAAAAATACAGATAATTTCTATGACATTTCAGTCAATATTAAAACGAATTCACCTGCTTAAGCAGCTCTTTAATTATCCAATTGTTAGAGATTTCGCTGCTAATATAACATGTGGGAAGTTCACATGTGACATTTTCTGTTGCCAGCGACCTTAGCCAAGAACCGCTTGATTTACTGGCGAGGAAAATCTTCACAACACTTTCTCAGCAACAAACTTGAATATACAAAAAATTACAGCTGAATAAGATCATTTCTCTTTGGTTTAATTAGTCTTTGCCTCCGTTTTATCTTACAGAATAAGTTAATTGTAAGAATGGTTAACGAGTTTCCACAGGTCAGGAACAACTACACAGGGACAAGTGACAGCGCGCAAGCGCTTTTGTATCACCAGCCGAGTGTACGGTTAAAACTGAACGACAGTAGGCAATCAGTGAACGAAACAAATAGACAATTTACACTACATTTTCGGAAGGTTGTATTGACGTTTAGCTTCAAATCTTCACAAAGGCTTCTCATTCGAAACGCAACGATATTATTACGGTTTTATTATTTGGTTTGTAACTGCTTGTTTTTTTAACACAAAACCTGAATAATATGATCATTTGAGACAAATCCTCTCACAGATGATCCACCTGTTATTCAAATACAAAAACAGTATTTCTAAATATGGTACCCTACTTCTTTTGTCTTATTCACTGGCAATTTTTAAACAAT
>JGI24021J15306_10000740_pt1 | contig 27848 bp, 21 predicted proteins | sample Ectturendosymbi1_FD_15306 | JGI IMG/M metagenome (IMG submission 15306) | reverse complement strand
TTTTAAGTTTTAGACGAACATCTCGTACACGAGCGTTGCATCAATCGCTGGAACCCGAGGCCCAGAATTTTCGATCTGTCCGTTGTAGAACACAGGAGTGTGGTGAATTTAGCTTGTCGCCAATATCCTGGGCGACTGAGACGAAGAGCAAGAAACGTTATTTGCAATCGCCGAGAGTCTCTGCGACTTACGCCCTGTTGCAACACGTCAGACTATGTTTTGGGGGGAATAGTGAAAGAAACTGTCTAGACTTGCTAAATTATAACAATAGTTTTAAGTTTGCCACGTACTTCAGCGTTGTCCTTTATTAGGCACCAACACCTCGCTTCAGACCTAAGGGTCGCAGTACTCGTGGTTGCACCCAATGAAGTCAAAGTTCAGAGACACAGAGGCAAGTGCATAAAACATGAAATGTCTTAGTTGATTAAACCAGCATATCCTTCTCAAATTGAGGTTGTTGCGTTTTGTATGTTTGTTTGTGGCTCTGTTGGTGATTACTGCTTATTTACTGATCTGACTGAATGTTGCCAAAACAGTATATTTTCGCAATCATTGTTGACCAGGCTTGCCGCAAAATAGTCCGTTTTTTCCTCGCATCCTTTTGTCTTTCGGATCACTTAGGGACGTGTGACATCCTTCGTACGTCATTGACCTTCGTTGCGTTTTTCTAATCCTGTTACAGACTGCCTTTTCGAACCTCATCAGCAGTCCGAACCCTTTGGGTAAATACATTCCACCATCCCTGCCCCCGTGTTTTTCGTCGCTGGGAATCACGTTAGACACCTCACGATGCTCGGAATGTGGAGATGCTTTCCTTTTGAGGCCCAGTCTGCGGCACCATTACGAACGTAGAAGTATCTTGGTGAAGGTTCGTTTTGTCCTGTTGTCTGATATCTGTCTTTGTTTGACCTAGGTGATAAATATGTAACCAATCGCCTCGAGTATACAATAAGCCTCTTGTTGGTTTTGCGTTTGTGAAACGGTGATTTACCATTGACTTCTATTTGAACGATACTTAATGAACGATTTGAAATATTTTACGTTGTATTATGTCAAGCAGTCCTAAACCGCCCCTGCCGTAGTTGTATACACGTTTTGTTTGCTAGCTGATTCCCATGGTTCTTTCAAATCAAGAACTATGCCAAAAGCTCCCTTTGTAACTGCATTTTCAGAAATTAATTGCTTTCCGGTACGACCTTCAACAAACATATTTTTGCAGGTCCGGTGCGTCCAGTGCAGTCAAATGCTTGTGTTTTTCAACAAATGCGAAATATTACGTCATGCTCGGGAGCACAGCGAGCGCGGTGACGTCATGCAATTCAATGGCGCTCAACTGAGCCCGATTCCCCTCTCGCTGTGCAAGCCTAGGACTAAGGACTACTTTCTGCGACTTGCTGAAGATCGAAACCATTCCGAAGTTTCGTCGCTCTCCAGTGGTGCTCTGGTAAGCAGCGTATGAGTGCAAGACTTGGACATCGTGAGGTGGCGATTTGCATAGTTGCGATGTACAACTGTGTTGGACGTATTAAATGTTTTGCTTGATGTTTGATAATAATGATCTAATTTTTAATAGGTGTTGTGCTACCATTTATATTTTATTGTCAAACGATTACAGCAAATCGCGTTTAAAATGCGAGTATTTTGAAGAGAGATAAACTTATTATGGTGGTTGTTATCGCTACCGTGATGTCAGTTGCTTGGACTACGACGGTGAATTTCATTTAAATCTACGGTGGAAGAATTGGCATTTAGTAAAACATACGTAACGCACAGTTTAAGCTAGAACTAGGAATATGGTGTAAATCGTTAGAATTGTCGAACTAAAATCCACGTACCTGTTAGAACCGCAGCTTACAAAAAGTTTTGTGTGTGACTATGGTTTAGCGCAATAAACACGCTCATCAGGCGCTTATTTTAAATACAGTTAGAACCTTTTGTGGATAAGATACCAATTACAAGGTGCAGCTCACTTACATTTTTAAGACGTTTTTGGGATAGGCTCTACCATGTTGTAAGATACTGTTTCATTTTGTGAAATATTTTGTCTGATTTCTTGTATTTTGAAACTGCATAGTCACGTAGACGGTGAAAGCTCAAGTAAAGTTGCTCGCCATGCACACGCGCTGTTTGGCTGCCGCACTGAAGCTCCCGAAAAGACATTTACAGCGAACTCAGCCACGCCTCGATAATCAACTATTTTTGGAACGTGATGTTCAGACAGCTCAAATGACATTGTATCAAAGCACTCGTGCTTTTGTCTGTGTCGCTTTTCTACCTTGGTATTGAACGTCTGATGAAGCTTTCAGATATTCTAAATATTTATTCACAAACTTTCAGGTCTGCAGCGAATGTCAGTTTATGGGTGATCACCATTGTTCACTTGACGAGCATTTTCAGCGAAAGGCCGTGGAAGGTGGAAAAACTTGTGACATTTGTAAGCTGTACCTGGTCAACAACTGTGCTTTCTCTGCGCACATGAGAATGCATCGACACCTCGCACCCCATACTTGTCCGGAATGTGGTGTGCTGTTTGAAGAGTGAGTTTGTTGAAAAGTTTTGACTATTGTGTTGAAATAAATACGGCGTTTTTTTCACGCGGCACACTGACCGACTCTGCAGCAACCAGGGCTGTGGAGTCGGTACTCAAATTTCAGGCTCCAGCTCCAGCACCGGGCATCTACATTTTTTGACTCCGGTTCCGGAACAATTTGGTCCAAAAACCAGAAAAAATATTGCATTGTATGTATAATTTGCTTGCCTCACAAACTATCCCTGTGGAAGCGGAACTGAAATTTCAGGCTCCGGCACCAACTAAAAGATTTTGGCTCCGGTGTCAAGCGAAATTTCTGACCCCTGCGAGATTTCTGACTTGTTATTGTTTGTCAGTTATTTTGCTTCTCAGAACAAAAAAATAAAGTTTGGCAATTACTTATTTGATGTGTGTTGTGTAAATTAAAACTTTTTGGTTAGATGTCACATACCACAACAAGCTATAGTGCTGGAAAAAACTCTAACCACTGAAAATTTTTTGGACCAGGTCCTCAATTATTCTTCTTTTTCTCACTCAAACCCTAACCCGACACACTTACCTAAACACGAATCCTTAAGCCCTAATCATCAGTTTTCTCAGCGTATTTGACATGTATAATATTACTCTGTGCATGCGTACGTGGCGTGAAGTCAGAAATTTCGCTTGACACCGGCTCCACAGCCCTGGCAGCAACCCGGTTGACTGTCCCTTGTTTCGCGATCCGTTTACACTGCAGTCGATTTATTTAATTCAAGTTAGTTTTGTCTTGAAGGTGGAGTACTGAACTAACCTGCCTAGGTCGTTCGCCGCCCCCGCACTCATCGCTATAAATAATTTGCGTGGTCTTGCCGCTGACAACAGTGCAAACCGCTATTGAATAATTTTTGTTTAGTGGTAGGTCCCCGTTGAACACTGTTCCGTTAAAGTTCGAGTTCCCTATTCTTCGTTATAATTGTAGTTTCGAAGATTTAATAATAAGCAATAGATTTTTCGCTGTAGTCTTGCTACAGGCACTTTCCAACGCAAACAGGTATGTGTTAGCACACCTCGTGAAATGCAGTAAAAGCTAAACCGATTCTGGAAGTAGGTGTATAGGTTCATTAAAGACACGATTTTTTCTTTTGTCCAAAAGGTTGGATTCTGCGAAAGCCATGCATTCTCTGGTTTTTCACAAACCGGTGTGCTGTTTAGCTTTCTCTTTTACAAAAATATCTTTGGATGGATGCAGACTTAATTAATCTGAGATGTTCATTAAGAATCATGCAAGCGAGATTGTAGCTAACGTTACATTTACATCATACGCGAGAAATGTTCATATTCGCGTCTAGACATTGCTTTGCGCAAAATTAGCTTTAGGTTGTTGTATACGTTACAACAATCATGGGTATTAAACATACTGTATATGCGCCCACACATACTGCCCTAAGGATCATTACATGGTACAACAATCACCGAAATCAAACACATACCGTCCTGAAACTTCAGCCGCGCAACAATAGCAGCCGTTGATGAAGTCTTAGCGCGGTATGTGTTTGGTGTCCGTGATTAAGACGTCAGCAGCGCTATGTCAGAAACCGTTTTCATTCCGAAACAGTTCTGATGCTATTACACCTATGCATGTACCAAAACGGTTACGGTTTTGAATTGACTTGTTTTAGTGATTATTGTAGAACTTTCGGATAGCACAGTAAAACTGCTCGCTGGTTGTAAACGACGGATCATCAATGTTTTGCTTTGTTGAACCGATTTCGAGAGTAATCGCTGCACTTGGCATGTGTAATTCAACCTTCAGAAATGATGAAAGTCTGTCCCACATAAAAATAAGTATGCAAGTTTGATCTGAATACTGATCATATCTGGCACGTTTGGTGTTTCAGGTTAAATTTCAAATTAATGTATTAGATAATTTTTGGACTCTAGCAAATAGTCATAAAGGTCTGTTAGTGAAAAGCAAAAGCGGTGCTGGTTAGTTAGACTTTGTAAAATATATCCTTGATAAGACCACAATAAATTGTTGAATTTACGAGAGAGATTGTTTTGTAGAAAACGGGTGGAAGCTCCTTGCACTTGGGTTAATGTTTGAAATTCTGAAGGTGTGAACCATCATGGTTATCGTCAGTCACTCTGTTTTTAAACGTTTGATTACACGATGAGAAATTATACAGCTTTCTTCTGTCATCCTACCACACAACAGGCCTGTGATTCAGGCCCTTGGGAGTTGCTACTGCTTGTTTTTTTGCTAAATTTAGTGGAAAAGAATATACCTATTTGCAAAAACAACGGTTATTTGTGTGGTATATAGCTGTAGCGTTTGGAAAATAGGTCGAATTTTTGGGTCAGATTACGAGTATATGCAAAAGTTTTGAAAATCGTTTTTACGTGGAAGTTTGCAGATGCCACTTTGTCCTCCTTCACTGCGCATTTATATGATGCATAGCTTCTGACTAGATAAGAGTTACCAGGTTGTTTTTATTTGAAAACCTTTATTGGTGATTGGACTGTGAACGAGGCATATTTGTGTTTGGTTTGCTTTTGCTGATTATTCTAATTTCTACTATTCCTTTTCGCTTGTGAGCAGCCACTTGTATGACAAAGATACCGAGTCGCAAACTGTGTAGTGTTTTCATGTCAAGGCGAAAGTAATGAACGCTTCGCAAATTTTAAGTAGCACTGGAAATGTATTGTGTTTCGAGCGCGCATTCTCTTACCCCGCAACCAGCAAGCTTGTCTGGGCCTCCCATCACAGAGTTAGCACTAAGATTCCTGTCACAGGTTTCGACAGACAGGCTTTTCGTTTGTTCAACGTCATAATGTTTTCTCTCATATGGTTAGAGCGAGATACCAACGCAGTATCACAGCATAACGACATGCCACCCACCGAATTGCCCTGAGCCGTGAAAAGCCCCTCAGTTACAATGCGCAGGAATGAAACAAAATTTTCATCGTTTGTTGCGTTGTGGCGTAAAGAGCGTCAACAACTATACTTTCAAGAAAATCTTCACTGTCGGCGATGGGATCAGGAATTTGATTTGTGTAGATGGACTTGTTGAAAGTTCTATCAAGCTAGGAAGCAGTGCAAGCCGTAGAGCGATTGCGGTCCAATAATATACTAATGGGAGAAAAGTTTGTTGCTGGTTTTCATTATTTATCAATCGTCTCTTATCCCGTGATGTAATGCCAACAAAGAAGTGGGGAACGCACCACGAGAATGAGGCGCCTCGCTACAATTTTTTTGTTCAGAGTTTTATATACAAGCGACAACCAAAAAGCTCTTGTCTTGGTACAACATCAAAAAGTAAGGGAACGTTTTTCTCCCCTTCAAGAATAGAGGATGGCGTTGCTTTTTGCTGCACCATTGTTCTTATCAACTCGCTTGAAGATCTTCGCATCGGCAAACCCGGCAGTGTAAGCCATCACGTAACGATCTTGTGTTGCTCAACGTTCGTACTTCCTGAAGTTTGCGTTCGGAAGTATTGTTTTCATGCGCCCGTTGCTGATATGTTTAGGCACGCAATGGAGTTCAACCTTCACCTGCGCATGCAGTGCTTCCACTTGAGCCGCGTGTCTTGCTTCAAGTGCAAACTGTGCAATTTGACTTTCATGACGAATGATCAACTCAGAAATCACCTCAGGGTAAGCGTTTGGTTGATAAATGCTGTTGAGCTGCAGTAATAAAATATCTAACGTTTGGCAAGAAGAAGTTTTGTCCAATTTGCTCGAACGTTACTGTTTTTTCAAATTTTCGGAAAAGCATCTGGACAAAAGCAGCATTGTGCCCGAGCCACATTTATCGCTTGTGTGTGACCGCACGTTAACCTTCTGGCGCTTGATCGTTGAAGACGCACAGCAGTATTGACCTGTCTTGTTTTTCACGTCCATGGGTGTTGCATCTATCCCCGTACGTCACATCGCACAACCTGCTGGTCTTGAATAGTGTGGCGACGTCCGTTCTGCATGCTCGAGCGTTGTTTGTCGCTCCACTTCTGAATGTACCACGAGCAGCTCGTGTTTCAAAGGTATCCTGGATGACTGCATGTCGATTACTTTTTTCAGCTAAATCACGTTCAGCTCTTCTACAAGTGCAGAGAGTGCCCGATGGCTTTCAAAACGACGCAAAACATCGCCAATCACCAACGGTGAGTTCTTGCTATTTGGTTACCGGTGCCATTCAATTCTTGCAGGTGCTGTTGTAATGTTTAGGTGTGCTTACCTGGAGTGCTGAGTCCCGAAGCGCTTGTTTCCGCTTCAGCGAGATTTTTGAATTGTTTATCGCTGAAGTGTACGCGGAAAGATCAGTTCGAATTGCTTCCGTCCACCAACCGTGCGTTAAGAAAATGAGTGCGGTTTTGTTGCGACTTGTTTGCAGTCATGCGTACAGTGTCTTATGCATATACGTTTGGTTTTCATCAGACGCATAAAACGTGAGTAAGGTGGGTTTGGTTTCATTCATTCGGAAGTGCGAAGCGCTCGGGCAATGCGAAAAACAGTTATGATCTGCTTCAACTTTTTATTGACGGCCGGCTATTTTGGACCGATAAGACTGGTTTCACCCAATTCAGTCCCAAGCCAGAATGTACTCGTCATGAATATAAGCAACACATATTGATACAAATCGGATTCAGATCTCGTGGAAAATCGAATATGTTTATGAATTTTTACAAACTCTGTTGTGGTTATTTGCACTGCTATGTTTTGAAGCATATTATGCTGTTTTTGAGACAATCTTCTCAACTGCGTGACGCTGACTTACGTTGGTAATGTGCGTGGAACGACGAGTTAAAACATGATGGAACAATAACTTTGACAACACAAGCAGGATTTTAAATTTGGGAAAATGCAAAATATGAATTTTACTTCAAAGGCGCACCATCCATACTCCCTCATTTCGTATTTATTCAGTGTGGTTTTCCGCTCAATTCTCACAATCGTTCGCTTATTGCTTGTGAAAGTTGAAAACGAAGTGTCGAGAAGGGTTTGTAGAACTGTTGCAACAAAACTGGGGAACCACAAGCGAAACTCAGTGTCGAATGCCTCAAAAGTGTGGCCACTTCGAACATACAAGTGTTTGACTTCGAACTCGTGGTCACTTCGCCTTCCCTACTACATACTGTACTGTCCTGTAAAGCTTTTCTATTCCCACATTTCATTGTGGTTTTTCTCACAGGACGGCGCACAACTTAACACCAGAACCTACCAACACACTCAAGACTATTCACAAGTGTCCATTGTGTGATACGGTTTTCACGGATTCAAGTCATTCGCAGCAACTCTTTGTGTTGCACAAGCATTTCGATACACACATAAACTCCACGCGCATCACTGCGTACAAGGTAGGCAATGGTTTGCTTTCCCCAATTTATTAAAGTACACTTTCGTACGATTTTCCGCACAATTGTAATCCCAGCCGTTGTGTCGCTCAGCGCCAAAAGCAAATAGTCCTGACTGGAACGAGTGCCTTTAGTTTGATTTAGCCGCGCTTTTATGGTTTGTGGCCACCTCTGCTGAGAACATAGTGAATGGGACGAAAACGGCGTATGTTTAGTAAGACGATACTGTAGAATCTGTAACAAATGTTATAAGTGTAATCCGCAATGAGGTTAATGTCTCTTTCGCTATTCCTGCCAGATTGCGCTTTTGGTTATGTTGATTTTATTGACACTCGCGTTGACGTGGGCAGAGAAATGTATGATGAAGAAACTGGAAAGTATGCTACTCGGCTTATGTGTTTGCAAATATTTTGGAAACTATTGCGGTGAGTAAAGTTTCAATTATTTGTCTACTTTTCACTTTGTTGCTATTCCTTTGTCTTGGTAGTGCTACGTGTGCGGCAACATTTTCGAGCAAAAAGCTGTGCTGCGTGAGCATCTGCGAGAAAAACACGACATGTCCTCGACTACGGAGTTGATTGACGACGCTGCCTTCTCTGCTGCTGAAACAGTACTTGAAGAACGCCATGGCGACGGTGATTTACTTCCACATCTTGTTCTGCATTACTTAATCGACTCTTTAACTGGGCAGCTTGTTTACATCGTAACTGGCGTCGTTCCCACGTTTTTTACAAATTTTACATAAAGATCTAAACTACAATGGAAGTCGGTGCTCTACGCATACTTCCATAAGTTTGTACGACTCGTAAAATACTTTTGGCAAAAAAGTCAGTGCTGACGTCCGACTTGCTGTTTCTTTCATTCCAACTAAGTTGGAATTGGGTTGTAGCGACCCAGTTGTTGACATCTGAGCTGTGTGGAATACACAAAAGAATGTTTCTGTCTCAGCAAAACTATGCTAAGCCAAGCCTCAGGCGGAAAGTCTGCCAAGTGGGTTTGCGCCTGGTGGACAACCACTTCCTGACTTCTCGATCATGGCTTGGAATCGTGTAATTTGCCGCTGGTTGAGAAACCAAAAGCTCATAGCGATGTTATAAGCAGTTTAAGCTCGTCGTCAATAGCAATAATGCCTACAAGTCAGAATGTCAAGTTCGGTAAATCAGAGCTTGGACTGAGCTTTGTTGCGAGGTACAGTAAAGCGTTTACGGTCTCAAGAAACATCTACAGGTTTAAAGCGTCGCTTTTTTGTATGCTATATTTTGTTGTTTTTGTCATTCCAACTTACAACAGTGATTTTTGGTCCGAGTGTACCCGTCATTTGCGAGCCGTGCATGCTACTTCACGGAAGAAGTTTTTTGTTTACATGTTTGTGTGGGTTTCACGAACCGAATCTCCTCGAAAGTGCTTTGTTTGTAAGGGAAAGCTTCAGGCTCATCGTCATAGATGTCTAATTCAGAACTGAAGCGACAGTTTTTGCACCTCACGCAGCAACAACGCTTATTGATAAGCCGTGTGGTTTGTACAGAGCGGAAGCGACCTTTGATTGATGCGAAACGACAAAGCAAACCTGCGAAGAGAATAAAATCGGACCAGGTATTAGCGGCGGGCTGTGATGTTGCGGTAGTTTCAAGAATTGCCGTGCATTTGTTTACTGATGAACGCACGTGCTCTATGTGCATGGTAAACGCAGCTACGACAGCTGATCTTCTTTACAGACGATGCTATAACGCTGCCTGACTAGGAGGCACGCAATATTCGCTTATGTGTAGTTTAATAATATGGCGCAACAGTGTACAGGATTTAACGTATTGCATGCGATATAATTCTTTCAGTTACTCTTGTCTTCTTGCTTAACAATTTCGTTTGTAATATTGGTCAACTAATCCCAAACTTCTTAACCCGCTATGCAGGTTGTTCTTTGTTTTTTTGTAAAATTCCCAACATATCGCAGTGATTTTCATTTTCAGATCAGAGCTTCCTTGATGAATCAACTCTCTTCTCGCAAAGCAAATAATTCGCTCTCAACGACAAATGCGTATGTGAATGGTTGTATACGTTTGTTGAAATCAAGTCGTAATTTTGAGACGCTACCAGGTGTCAGTTGCAATTCAAGGTCGCACAACAGCACTGCTTCTATGCGAGTTGCTGTCCAATCCAGAGTTGTAAATGGGCCTCAATTTGAAGCCCGAACCCGGCCCGAGCCCGCAATTTATTTTTTGAAGCCCGATTTGGGCCCGAAAGCCAAATTTCCGAGTGAGTAAAGATATGCGCAACTGCGGGTTGTCAAAAAACGCGGTGTACGAGTATAGCTGCAGGTACATGGTTTTATCACATCCAAAATAACAACCACCTTGACCAAAACATTGGCTCAAACAATCACGAACTTAACTTGTTCAGTCAATGATAATGCTGCGGGGCGGAATGTAATGCTTCTCAAGAAAAAGAGAAAGTATCACGAAACTATCCACGGTGGAGCTATAGGCATGAAAAGGCGGTTTGTAGGTCATCGTTTCGTAAAACAAGCCAAGAATCGTGTAAGTGATTGATCTCTTCGACGCAATGCCATGGCGTGCTAATTTCTTTACCATGATCACCTTCTCAAAAAAAAGAACGCAGGTGCGTTTGCAAAAAGAATTAACTGAAGAAAAATCACAATCACTTCACTCACAGAAATGACCGCAATGAGTACAACAAATGTAAGTCACCAAAGAAAAAAAATCGTTACGCTGAATGTTATAAAATTTTGTATGCAGGCCCGAAATCGGCCCGAAACTTTCGACAAACTTCAACCCGAAAGCCGGTCCGACCCGAAAAGCCCGGCCCGACTTACAACTCAGGTCCAATCACAATTCAAAAATTGTGGTCGCAACGTGGTTTGTGGTCTTGGCCTCAGGAGCCCTTCCTTTGACTTTTAGTCTTCGGTGATCTTTTAGAACAAATCATTAAATCAGGGGTGGCGAACCAGTCAGAGACCAAGAGCCACATTTCTTACTGTGTTACCCCAAAGAGCCACATCACAAAACTTACAACCTTGAGCTTCAATCCAGCATCATACGAAACACGCTTTCTCTTGCACGGCACTGCGCAAGGTTTTTACGCTATAATTCCAGGCAAGTTATCCGCACGTGCAGAAAACTGCACGTATGTCCGCTCCAACACGTTTGTTTCCGCTTTTGTGTTGTCTTTTCTGCGATTACGTCCACCCGCGCATGCACACCCATTTACGCGCGAACATGCGTCGCGTGAATGTTATCGATTGTGTATATTCTTGCGCAAACCACAAAACGCGCTTCCACGCAACACAGTAACTAACACGTGTGTCGCTTAAATGCGCTCGCGTGTGTATGTGCTTTTACAGGCCACCAAGCACGCTTCCTCGCTATGCGGGTGTAAGTCGCCCCCTGACTTTTAAGGTGAACAAGTGGTACAATATTTTGCGACTTATACACGAATAAATGCGGTATTTGCATGAGAGCCGCGTGAAACCGGGCAATGAGCCGGGGGTTGGCCAGGCCTGCGATACAGACTTAGATCTGACTCGTATTAACTAGTGTCTTTGAGCACGAGTCGTGCACAGGAAACCAAGTTCAATTCACAGTAAGGAAATAAGCAAATAAGCATGCCAGCATTACACATCTGTCCATTTGACGCTACACGTGGGCATAGGTGAAACAAATTACGATTTGTAGTTGCACATTTACGACAACTTTGCGGTCCACACGTTTCATTAAGCAGCTTTGAAGCTGTGAAGAAATCACCACCTGAAAATACTTTGAAAAGCTTTGAAGCTGTGAAGAAATCACCACCTGAAAATACTTTGAAAAGCTTTGAAGCTGTGAAGAAATCACCACCTGAAAATATGTTACGTGAATAAATCACCACCTGAAAATACCAAGTTAACTGCAGGCCGCTCTTTTTGACAGATTAGTTGGCTTCTGCGACAATGCTGTTTCAACATATACCGCATGATTCAGCTGTAACGTAAAAATTAAAACAAACAATTTTTTGACTTTCTAAATACAAATGCGTGCGGACTGTTGCGGGTGCGGACCGTGGAGAAAAGTTTGAAATTGATTACTGGAAAATTTTTATTTGCAGTTCACTCAGACAACACGACGATGGCAATTCCGACGACTCTGAGTCTTCTGCTGATACGAAAAAGAAACATCGTCGACCTTTCAAGATTCGAATTAAGGGTGGGTCTTGTCACGTAAAAGCTAATTGGTCCTTCATGGCTGGTGGCGAAGAATAGAGATTAACCGCAGCTATAATTTTTCGTCAGCCTTTTTTCCCGAAAACAAAGCGAGCTCTCAACAAGTTTCTCCACCTGAAGATGTTGCTTCAGCGTGCGTCAATACGGAAGGGAAGAGAACTTACACTTGCCCTGAATGCAATAAAGTAAGCCCGGTGTTTTGTGAGCAGTCTATACGTACGTACGAGTGCTTGTTAAGTTCCCGTCAGGGTGTTGACGCAGCGAGAGTTTATATAAATGCTTCTCCACTGACCGAACTCATATTTGCTACACAACTTCGCTGTTACGTGGGTGTTGTAACAGAGAACCAGAACTAAAACGAAACTTTGCTAGGAAAAATCAATTTTAAAATCAGTGTTGTTCCATATATTTTTGGAGTAGTGTTAGATCTCAGAACACAGTTAAGTAACCGACTATAACTCCTGTAAGTACCAAAAACTAAGCATTAAACCCTGTTCACACTGTGTGCAACTGTCTGATTTTGAAATTTGATCGAACATCATGCCTTCAATTCCCAACCGCCCCGCTTCTTTGTTACACTTCAGTGGATCTTAATCGATATGCATCTGCGGGAAGTCTACAGAAATAACCCTGCGGTTGGATGGAGAGTTAAGTTTAAAGTACTTCCATACGTTGTGATGGAGCTGGTTTGTAGTCAACAGGCCGAGTCTTCCATGTTTGCCGAGATACGACGAGCGCAGTCACAATCCAAACAAATCGCACCACAATGAGCTGCACGTCGCGCCGAGAATTAGGTTATTTTGAAAATATATGTTTGAACCCTTTGAGGACCTTCATAGACGCAAGAATCTTGAACGAAAACGCACGATCTTTTGCAAGTGATATTTAAAAGATGAATTTTTTCCCGAATTTACTGCCTGTCCCCGTATGGGTCATTTTCCTCAGGCAGCGACCGCCTGCCTCGTTCTCTATTCCACACTGTGAACCAATTTTACTGTTTCTCCCACATAGGTTTAACTTAATAGTTGAATTACGGTTTGTCAGTTCCAACTGAGGGGTGAAATGGCTAGCGGTTTCAGGCAGTTGCTGGATGGGAAACCGAGCAGGGCGCCCTATTGCGTTTCACTGCAGCGGATTCATGTGGGAACAACTAAGTGCTGAAAAAATAATTCCTTTTATTCCGGTGCCACGAACTTGCAAGTTGCTTGACATTCACGTGAAATGTGCCACGAATTTAAAACGGTCGGTACACTGCACTAAAGACTAGAGATACGATGACTGGGCGTGGAAAAGGAGAACAGGGATTAGGAAAGGAAGTGCCAAGCGCCACTGGAAGGTGCTGCGCGACAACATCCAGGGCACCAAGCCGGCTATCAGGCGCCTGGCCGTCGTGGAGGTGTCAAGCGAATTTCTGGCCTCATCTATGAAGAAACCCGCGGAGTTCTAAAGGTTTTCCTTGAAAATGTAATCCGTGACGCTGTACGTACACTGTGCACGCCAAGCGCAAGACTGTCACCGCTCTCGATGTCGTCTACGCTCTGAAACGCCAAGGCCGCACCCTGTACGGATTCGGCGGTTGAGCGTCTTCTGGCTGGCTCGTCAGAGCATCTTCAAACGGTTGGGAACCACGTCAATGTTCGGAATGTGGCCTGAAATAGTAACAGACCCAGGGATCCACGCGTCGTGCTGGTGTGTTGACTCACTGATCCACGATTCGCGTTTCCCCTTCAACCACAATGAGCAAACACGCACGTGCGTTTTTTACATTTGAACGTTACAAGAGCAGCAATTATGCGCCTCGCATAGGCTTATTATAAGTCCTTGGTGTTGCGCATCTTATGAAGGTATTAGCTGTTCTCACATATGGAGTACTTAAGTTATCTAGTTGTTTTGTTCAATATTAAAGTTACCGTTGGCAGCTGCCCTACCGTGTCTCGCAAAAGACGAACAGCATTTTGCAATATTTTCCACACAATGGCATCCGTTGTCCAAGTTTTGTAGGCGGGAACCTTGTTCATAATTTTGGAAGGACCTGTCTACAAGTTAGGTGATAATGGAGCAAGCAAGGTTGTTCTTGAAGCTTCGTAGCATCGCCTTAGAACAAGCGTGACGGACATGCGACCCGCAAAAGAATTTCGTGCGGCCCGCCAAGCATTCAGGCGAGACCAGCAGTCTTGAACTAACAGGTTGCATAGTATGACTAAAAAGTTGTGCGGCCCGATTACTCAGCGGTAACTGACAAAGTTGCCCGCGATAACAAATAGGTTCGTCACCCCTGCCTTAGAACCAAGTCAACAAGTTTCATGCCTTCTTTTTCGGGATGCCACGGTTGACAACTGCTGACCGCTTGCGTTCAGTAACACTGTCACTTTGCCGTTGCTCTGGGGATCAACAATGATTAAGTGCAATTGTGAAACTTATAAGGTCGCAGAAGTTACTTTCTAGCCATGACAGGCCTGCCTTTACAGCATATACAGTATGGCGATTGTCTACTTCGGTTGTGTTGAGCTTGGCGTTTCCCAGGTAGTTTTTCTGCAAAATTCCCCGGGTGCTGCCGTCGGTGGCGGTAAGATCTTGCGCTGCCCAGTACCATATTTCTTCAACCATGCCCCGTTTGTTGTCACGTGCTATGCGTCCAGTGATTACTCTCATCTGCACATTGCGAGAACAAACGATCGTTTCCACCGCATCTGTGTTTGCCTTCTGCCGACGACGAGTGTTTCTTTTTAGAAATGTTTAAACACTTTGCTCAGGTACTACACATAATGATCCTGGTGTCTTTTGTCCAATTAATTTACAGTCAATCTAGGATGTTTAGATGGTTTGTGACTGAGCGAACTGGTTACCAGGTTTGACTTGATGCACTCACATGCAGACAGCCGATCATGTGTTTTGCGGTCATGGAACACGTCAAATTATGCGTTTTGTTGTACGCATACCTAATGATTTGAATATTGTCGGTTGCAAGTTATTGACGTCAAGCATACGTCAAATGTTCAACTATTGGCAGTAGATATGTGTTGTTCGTGTGAGTAAGTCTGAAGTTGCCAATTTTTTCGATTTTGGTGAAAATGGCTAATTTTTGTGTAAAAGTGCTGCGAGCGTCAAAGACTAATCACAAGACCTTCTGATTGGTCGTTGTTTAAATGGCGGCTCTGATACAGGATTGGACAAAATTGGTGCTCTATAACACATACGCTTTGCGACGTTTGGCGCTAAATTTCAGATATACAGGGTTCCCACGGAGTCTTGAAAAATATGGAAGAAGGTTTGGCCATTTTCCAGTCTGCAAAAATGGTTTTGGTCTGTCAGTATGGAAAAAGAATATAACTTTCCAGACTTGATCTTTTGACATGCATTTTCATAATATTTCATTCAAGATTGATAATTTTACTTTCATCGTGTTAGCTATTATATTGTCTGTTTTTGACCTCAGTATGTCATTCAGAAAAGTTTAAGTCTGGAAATTTGTATATTCAAAATTGCGTAGAAACCCTGGACATAGAAAAGATAAAAGACCATTGGAATGGGAAAAGACAGACAAACTATAGCTTGTATGGGCGAAAAGCTTTCAGAGTGTGTGTACATAAACTGTCTCGGAATTGACGCCACGTCCAATGCGCATAGCGCGTGCCCGGCTATGAAAGTGGTGACAACACTGTAAACAAGTATGTGACTTCACGAGATGATGCGTCCGTGCAGTGGGGTCCGTAGAAATCGTGAGCTGCCAACACTTTGCAACGCGCAGTGAGTATGCCATCAGCTTATTAGAACTGCGCGTTTGTGTCATTTATTCGTTACTCAGGAAACAAACCAACTGAACAGACGAGCCACATTTTGAAAACAAGTCCCTGCAACGATGCTGTGAAACCACAAGACCATGTGTTGTGAACCTTACCTGAACGGAAAACAGCTTTGACATCAATGCTTTGATAAACAATTTCGGACCTCGGCAGTTCAGGTCATTAAAAGGCAGACACCGAAATACAATATTAACTTAGAAATACAATATTAATTTCCTAAAGAAACGAACGAAGGAGCAAAAGCCGCAGCATCGAACACTACACTACGCGGAGTAAACTGCCACAATCACTGGGCGACATCAACAGGCAAGCGTTCGCAGGAATGTAATTGGCGGCCCAGGGTACAACCACACGTTGAGAGAATAGAACACCTGTTGTAATTATTAACCACTACACCACGTTTGCTCCCGTTGATTCCTTTGCTTGATTATGCCCAATGTTTGACTTGCACACATGCATTAAGTACTTGTCATGTACATCGACTAGTTCATTGAAGATCGTACATAAGTCACTTGAAACATACAGGGTGAATTCGGTATTTTACTTGGATTCCCCAGGTCTTCGTGTCAACACACAGCCGCTCAAGTCACGTGCGCATCGTTCATCGAGGCATACGAGTCATGTACTGCTGTCCGCACTGCCCACGGGAACGGGTGAAATTTGCCAAGAAGATCACCCTTGTCAAACACTTGGCTAAAGTTAGTTGCTTTTTTGGCATGTAATTGTGTCTTGCTGATCGATTGCATTTTGTGCTTCTTGATCTTTGTTTGTGCCGTGAATGTCTTTTTGATAAAGATTTTTATATAGCTGGCCTGCACAACTCAGAAAGCTCGAAGGGCCAAATTATCAACATAAATTTGCATCGGACCGCAAAAGACTATTTCATATCGATGTAGATATTTCGTTGTAGTATGGAAGAAATTATAGAACAACAATTACTTATTCGAGGTTGAGCTTTTGCGGCATTTTCTACAATTGAGAAAGCTCTCGCGGGCCGCACGAAACGCTTTCGCCCACCGTATGTTGTGCAGGCCTCTTATAAAGCACGTAGTAATGTCCAAATCGTTAAGGAATGGCGTGTTGATAGGTTAGAAGTGATGAATCGTGAAGTATAGTCTTCAGTTTTTGTTGACGCTTTGTATTTGTTTGCATGTCTTGTACGGCAAAATTGCGTGGACAAATTAGACGGTGTTTTACTTTTGACGACATTTTCAAGTAGTTTCTTGCAGTCTTAAATTTTCATGAAATCTTCTACCATAGTGTTGCGATTCCTGCCGATGAATGACCTGATTATTCGCTTATCAATTTATTGATTGTTGACTTCGTCCAGACTTCAATGACTAATGAAGCATCCCTGATGCAAAAGCAAGGTTGTGCTAGATGTCAAGTCCTATTAATCTTATTTTCGAAAACAAATCAAACATAAATTGCATGTGCATGACCGGTGCCAAATTGCAAGTTCAATAAATGTATCGTAGTTTATTTCAGCTGCACATCCGCCTGACTCTGACCCAACTTTTTACTGTACTTCCTTGGCAGTTTTAAAATTGATTGTCTCATTTTATATTAGCGAGCATTTTAATCGTGGATCATTCTTTGTGTGGTTATTTTTTTCTACGTCACTGCCCTCAACTTCGCTTCGGCTCAAGTTGCATCATAATCTGCTACTTCATTTGATTTAGACATTGCAAAGCAGGTGTGGGAAACGGCGTATTCATTTTCATAAACTCAAATTTTCATACAACATTTTTGAAACAGGATCATCAGATCGTCAGTCCGCAAAAAGAAGACGTAAAAATTATTCGATCACACTCCCCCAACCCATCTCCAACCAGCAAGTTAAAAGCTCTGGGCGCGGATCTAAGTGCCTCGAAATCTCTTCCTCGCCGCACATCAGGTAGTACCTTCATACGTTAAGCTGTGTAGTGGCGTTTAAGGAGTGGTTCCACTAAGTTCAAATCCGCGCTTTGAAACAGCACGCAGCGGTAGTGCCCGTTTGTCGCCCCTGTACGTTGTATGTGATTGTTTTTGTTTTTTTTTTGCTAAAGAATGCTTTGTTCTAAACCTTCACTGATTTTGTGCTGAACACGCATTTCCCAGCGAAGTTTCTCGCCTCTTATTATTGCTTGACTGTTTTCGCGCAGATCAAACAGAGGAGCGCCGCTTCCCCCGGAAAAAAATCACGACGCGCAATCCCGTGCGCGCCCGCGCCCGACGACTCGCCGCGGCTTCGCAGCAACGCCTGAAAACAGCGCGTCGTCACGCGGTGAGACGTCATCCGTCGAGCAACAATGACGACGAGAGCGATGAATCGTACGGCGAGGTNGACGAGAAGACTGTCGAGGAGGGTTGGAACGTTCCTGATGTTATGGATGCGGAGGTATGTGTTGGGGGTGCAACGTTCAATATTCATACACATCTTAAGTTCAGTAGTAAATCACAGCAGTGACCACACATCAAGCGAATCAGTTGCAATTTATTTTCACCAGGAAACTAGTTTCGTGTTAAACACATCTTCAGTCCTAAGCGAAGGTTGACAACGTTATTAGAAAACCACGTACTGTTGCTAAGAATAATTGGTAAAAATAAATTAATGAAGCCAAAATCAGAACTACTCCACTAGACCGTTAACAAAGCAGCCAGACGCCGATCGCTAAACGGCTGTACACAGCTCTCCGATTTGACAACGGTAGAAACGTGGGGAAAAACCCGTTGTCAAATTGGAGAGCTGTGTACAGTCGATCGGCGTCTGGCAGCTTTAAGCGATCGGCATCTGGCAGCTTTGTTGTTCATAACTGCCTGGAACAGGCGGTTACTAGTCTGATGTACCATTGTAAATACATCAATAGAATAGTTTTGCTTCAGCAAAAGTTTGCTGTTAGGTCGTAAATGTATTCAATTTTAGTGATTTTGACCGATATCGTAGCACTTAGATGACGTCAGGCAAGAAACAACCATCTTCGGTTAATCCGGATCTTAGCCTAAACCGGACAAAATCGGCGGTCAAATCGAATCCGGATTAAGCGAGGTTTTCTATGCAACATTGAAAGCACGTGCTATGTCTCGATAGTTCAAAAAACAATATCGAAATTTCCAGAACTCTGACTTCGAAGGCGAGATCGACGTGAGCTCCTTGCACTTACCATCAGTCTACACCTGCGTCAAGTGCGACTTTCAACATGAAGACAGGCTGACCTTTCAGGTACTGCTTGCGAAATTCTAGCTGGGCACGTGCTGAAATGGCTGCTTACAGGTGTTACATTTTATTTTGGCCAGATTTTATTGGAATACTGTGTCACAGAGTCTGGTTCAACCAGCTCTAAACGCGTGTTTTGCTAGAAGATAATTTTTTGGCCCATCGAGTTTCGTTCGGTTTTGCAGGACCACATCGTTGAGCACAGCCAGTCAGTGGAGTCGGTATCGAGCGGTACCGCTGCGGTCCTAACCATGGTGCAGTGCACCGAATGTGGCTTGTGCTTCGCTTCTACTGCGTCGCTCGACAAGCACTTGTATATTAAACATAAGGTAGGTTTTCATCGATTTACACTAATTGAGAAACAGTTGATGCTGGCTGCTGCGATTTTCAACAATGCTTTTGCTGATTAAGCACAAACAAAAACAGGCGTTGTAAGCGAACCATGTTGTCGGTTCCACAACCGTAAATTCTAATGAATATGGTGCTGACGCCACAAGAGCGTTGAAGTGGCGTAATATATCTCAGTTTTTGTGTGTAACGTCAGCAAAATGTGACTGCACTGTTGAGACCTTACGGACGCCTGTCTATGAAAGACCAGAAAGAAACTATTGTGAACATTCTGCTTGTTGCAGATTCGTCACCGCAAAGTTCTTGAGCGCTACGACGCACGCTTGCGTGAAGAACGGGCCAAGTCTGGCCAGAGCCATTCTGCGGCCTCGGGCACCGGGTCGTGCATTGTGCCAAAGCTTCACCGTTGCAAAGTCTGCTTCCGAAAGTTCGACACCGATACCGAGCTCCGGACACACATGCGCACGCATGGCTTGGCCTTCGTCCGTTCTAAGACCAGCTGAGTTAAAACCTTTTGCCACCGCCAGAGTGACTCTTGCCGTAACAGCCGGGAATCCAGGGGGCGGGTTTCCTGCTTCAAATAGCGCTGAGCGAACAGCTGAAGCTAAAAAACGGTCATTTACGCAGCTGTTTCCGCCGTGGCTTGCTTCGAACGAAAGATAAACCTTAAATACGCATCAACGTTTGACTTCTGCGAAAATGTTTTGAGTGTTTCGTCTCTGAGTCTCAGGTGAGCGTCTTTTTGTGCCACACGCCTTTGTCAGAGTAAAACATAAAAGTTTCTCTCTTTTCGTTCGCTTGAACTCAGTGCATAGTTGTCAGTTGACTTAAGTGGCGCAGCGCGTTCAGATTTCCCTCAGTTCAAACTGGAGGTGTGACTTGAATGAATGTCTTACGATACGATCCCTATGCACTTGTCAGTGGCTGATTTAGATCAATCTGGTTAGTTATGGTTACGCGTGCTACGTCTCTGCAAAGCACTTCTTTCACTTCTGTTGATGAAACCGCGCTTACAAAAGCGCCATAGACGCCTTAGATTTAGTGTGGATCCGAATGCGTTTGAACTGAAGAAGACTTGCTAATGTTTCTGCTTACCGAGTGTAGCAAAGATTAATGTCGTACACATTCATCTGCATTGCCATCGAACCCCCGCACCAATGCGGCATTTTGATGAGATATCGTCAAAGAACGTGAGGAAAAGTTAAAACGTTCGCAGGCTGTTTTTCTCATTTTGTCGTATTTCTTCGGTTGCGACCACAAGCGTCAGTGCGCCCCAGAAAAAAAGTGAAAATCTCACCAACATTCAATCGCAACTGTTTGCACTCAGCCTTAACAGTGTAAAGATCTTTTTTGCAACGTTGCTGCGAAATTCCTGCCATTACTTTGTTAACGTCTTGCGTTCGCGTGTGTATTGTTTTCACCAGAACTTGCTTATACGTGCGTTCATGCTAATATTTATAAAGTCGAGGAGGTGCTACTTATTTAAATTATCTTGGGGAGTTGATCATCTCGCAGTTCGTGCCGTTCCCGTGCGTTGCGAGCGAGTGACGGTGACTTACACATGTTAGTTCTGTCATGTCAAACAGCAGCAAATTTGTCAGTGTTCGAACTTACCTCGCTCGCGCAATCGCTGGGATTCTGTCGTAATCAGGCACAGTATCTGTGAACACTGTTCTTACACACGCACTACGGCCACGCCTTGCATCGTTCGCAGTTACTTCTTTGTTGTTGTTGCTATAAGTTGTAGAGAAAATGGTCTCACAGTTTTGTGCCATGGTGTTAAACGCACTGTTTTTTTCCTCCCGCCCCTCAGTCGTCATCTCCTCAAGATGAAGAAGTGAGCGAACAGACGCGCTTGCTTCGTCCCTATAGCGACGATCTCGTCGCGATCGGCCCTGCGACCATCAAACGCGCAGAGAAGTCTGTATCTCGGGGACCAACTTTATGAACTCATCGCGATTGCGTGCTTCGTCCTCCGCCCAAACTGCCACTTCCGCACTTTATTCCCGACTTGCTCTGTGCTCCAGCGCGCTGCTTCATTTCCGACCCGTTCACAGCGACGACTTCACGAGGTGGATGTTTTCACTGTCGGGCAGTTTCAAAGCCTGGCGTGACGACACATTTGTTGGTATCCAACGCGTCCAACTCAACCGTACGTTGTTGAGCGTTCCAGCCAAGGCTGAGTGTATTTTGACGATTTGCAGTGAAGAGGATTACGTGTTCTTGACCAAGAGTTATCTAATATCGCCACGTTCAGTTGGTGAAGTAAGTGGAATCGCTGTGCTTTGTTATGGGTATCTTACACTGCGGCTGTGCAATTTCAAGCGCTGAACCAGGGTGGTGGTGATAATAGCCTGTGTGCGCCCTCCTTTGCACGGCGTTTGCGAAAATACCTGCCACTAGATGTTGCGCAGTCCCCGCTGTTCAACTGGAAAGTTGCAAAAGTGACACGAAGGAATTAAGAGCGTTTTCTGTGCCGGAAATTCGCGTTTGCGAGTGGAACTTATTTTTTTACAGTCACTTTCTATTCTGTTTTTTTACATCGCGCAAGTTTTCATTTTCGATCAAATCAGCATTACGTTCAATATTCGCGGTCGCCGCAGACTTGCTTGAATCGATTGTTGTTGGCGTTTTGCGTGGCATGTGCAAAAGGAAGGAGAGCGTGGTACCTGTGACGTGTGCTTGTGGAACTTGCAATAGTACGTAAAAACTGAGTTGAAGTTTTGGTGGCGTATCGCGTGCTTGTCAGATTCAGCCAATGGCGTAACGATAGTTAAGGACAGATCCAGACACTCTCAGGCTCAGTGTCCACTCGACACCAAGGTGTCGTTTTGCCGTAAAGGAAGTCGTGCCACTGTTACTTTCGTCAGTCTCATGTCATAAAAACACATAGGCGTTGAATGGAGTAACATTCGCGGAAGCTTCGAAATTTCACAAAATCTTTTTTAATGGATCGTGGTCGTGGTTATCACTTTATCCACCTCTGTACGGTTCCTGGGTATGTTTTTTTTCAGAAATGCCACAAGATTCAGTGATGGTTACTATCGTATAAACAGGGCTGTGGAGCTGCAACTCAAATTGAAGTGCGAGGCATCTTATATTTTTTAACACCGGCTCCAAAACGATTTGGTCGAGTGAAAACCGGAAACCACTGTTTTGCATAATTGAGGTTCCACGAAATCAAGTTATTAATCTGATGGAACGGGGTTTGCGTGGAAAGAAGGTTGAGAAGCCGTGATTATACACCAATGGGAAAAATAATTAATGTACACGTGCTGCAATTCTAGTATCCATTGGTGGTGTCAGGATTTCGATTGCCCCGTTGCATTGAATGTAACAAATAATATGCTCTGCATTCAATTAAACAGCAGTGAAGCAGAAATATTGTTGAGTCCGGCCACAAAATATCCAACTCCAAATATCTAAAATTACGTAGACTCAGCTCCACAACCCTTCGACGAATTCCGAGTACTAATCGTAGCAAGCCTTTGCATTCGTTGACTGAGTGATGACCAGTGCCAGTCTTGTGTAGCACTTGAAATATGTTAGCGTAGGGGCAATTTTTGTCTCTGACGGGCTGCTTTGATTTTGAAAAGTTGTTCTTTTGCGTCACTGTCTTTACGAAGGCTCACTAGTTAAAGTTGTAAAGCTTTGATTTGTTACCGGGAGTGTGTATTATGGCCAAAAACCGATAGATACTGTTCAGCAAGTTAAACAGTATGGATTCATAGGCAAAGAAAAGTTNTTTTTTTTATAAAGGCTCTGAATATTGGACAGTTTGTTTTTAGGGTAAATATGGGTCACTGAATCCGAAAATACGCTTAGTTTTACTGAATTGGCTTTAGTTTTTTATTATATTGAAAATCCCATGTTTCTAAGGTCCCTCCAAAGTGACACCCCAAAATGTGTTTAGTTAGCTCTTTCTCCCCGGGATGTTGGCCTGCTGCTGTACGAAATAAAGCAATAAAGGCCAACTTGGCTTCGACTGGGATCGAACAGAAAATTTCTTGATAACTCGCGATCGACCGGTCGATAATAAAGTCACAAGTACGAAATGTCATAAAATGCAACGTTTTTCTTGTAAATAATTTTGTATTCACCATCGAGAGCCATATTTTTATGTTTCGGTTAATTTGGTACTTCACAACCGTACACGAAAAAACAACCAACCATTGATGGATAATTTTCATGAACTTTCTGGAGTACTAATTGAAAGATGTTCTTTTACGTGTCTTGTCAATTCAATGCCAAATCAAGCGCGATCGACCAACTGGGACTCGACGATCAACCCATGGCCGGCCTAAGCCTATGCGGCTGCATTGGGCCCCGCGCCTCACGGGAGCCCGCGCCATGGCGTTTGGGCAGGTTGTTCATTTTTGCCAGGTATTCCTTGCGCACGAGAATTGTAAAAAGGCTTGTAAATCTCATTGTTAGCAAATAATTATATCGTTTGAATGAACGATTAATTTCCTCAAATTATTGTCGAACGTTGTCAAAATGCTCAATTCTTATGCTGAGCGATATATCTGCGCTCCACCCAGAACCGTCGCCAGAAAGTCTTCAACAGGGGGTCTTGACACTAAAAATTGACAAAACTCAACTGATTTGTAATTATTCATATTTCAATTTGGGGGGCTTGGAGCATTGTTTTGGGGGCTTAGACCACCACCTCCCCCATGGCGACTGGATTGGCTTCAACACGTCCTACTCTTCGTGGATAGAATTTGTTTGTTGCTAGTGCCAGTTGAGACTGAAGTGGACCTACAGACACTGCGAACAAACAAGGTGTGTAGTGATCCAACTCTCAATGAACAGGTCAAGACGAGTGTCTGTCCTATTAACTTTGATGGCGGTTCTGCTAACGTGACGTTATTCAGTTCTCGAAAGATTCTTCTGTATCGGAAAGTTTTTGGTTGATTGCGGGTAATCTGCATTTTAATAAAGGCTTGCAATTTTCTTCATGGAAGATTTCGACACATTCTAAAGTAGGGGTGGGGAACCTATCGCTGTCGGGCCGAAAAAAAAAAAAAAAATTTATCCTAAAATTCTACCTTTACCTAACTATGAGGAAGAGTGTCTTCTCTTGATTTACTATCTATGTACCTGCTTATCATGGAGCTTCGTTTCGACGCGATGTTGTACAATAACTTGGGTAACGAAAATTCTGATGCGGGCCATACCAAACATTCACGAGGGCGCAGGTTCCCCACCCCTGGTCTAAACACTATTATTTTGTCAAAATAAAATTAATTGTACCACATTGAAACAAACAAAAGATGAGAAGTTGGTGGTCCTGTGGAGGCCAAAAATCTCATGCAAATCCAGGGAAAATTTTGTGAAGTGAACACTAATTTGCCTCCTTTTCTTGTCCACAAAATTATTCGGCGTTATTTGTCGGTCGTGCAACCACTTTTATCATTTGCTGCCCCATCAAACTTTTATTGTGATTTGCCTATTTGCGAGCCTAAGTAGGTAGAAACACCAACACTGCAAAGTCCATGCAGGTTCATAAACGTAAAGGACACTTAAAGCTGCCCTGCAGCTTAAATAGGCAAGGCAAAAATTATGAATGTCATCCAGCATACTGGTTCCAGTTTATCAGTATATTGGGCGGCTATACGCGTCTGTTTTCATTAATCAACCATGCGTATTATGTATTGCGTTTGATAAATGTTTCTGCAACTGTGACCTGGTAGTTGAAAATCTTTGTTCACTGCATTTCTAATTCATAAAAAAAACAGTTTGCATTCCAAGTCCATGCATAATGAGCAGGCCCGTAACCAGCTTGGGACATTAGGCAGGACGAAGATTTTTCTGAGGGGGACCAAAAATTTTAAACAATGTTCAATAGTTTTAAACTATGTCCAACATATTTTTTCAGGGGTGGCGAATCCTCCCCTGCGCCCCCTGGTTACTGGCCTGATAATGAGTAAATTATATTGTAAACTTGGTCTTTGGGGGAACTTTGGGCGGATGCATGTGTTGCTCTCTTGTGAAGTCTGCTTTTCTCGTGAATTGTGTCATAAAGCGGATAGTTGATCATGGCGCCCAGAGTTTACCTTTATGCAAGAACGCGTGTGCGATTGTGGTTACCGAAAGTGAGATAAGCAATCAGTTCATGTTAGCAGTTTTCTCCAAGTCAGTTGTTCTTCGAATGAAAGTGTCGTTCAACAAGAGCGCAATAATTGCATTGCAAGTTCAATTCGCTTGTCAGGTCGGTTTGATTGACGTGACTTTGCACTTGCACCCGCCGCTTCATTGCAGAGCTTCCTTTTGCAACTTTCGACATGATTACGAGTGGTAGCGGTCATGGATGCAATTTTGTTGTAAAATGTGAGGGGGACAGGTTGCTGTGAAACCAATATATTATGAAACGTAAAGAGAAAATGTGGGGGACATGACATATTATATCCCCACTGTCTGAAAAAGTGGGGGGATGCGTTCCCCGTGTCCCCCACCGAATTGCGGCCATGGTAGCGGTACATTGTCTAATGTCCACCACAGCAGCATGCTATTAGTCATAAACACAGCCGTACCTGCGGGACACATGAGCTATGCCCACTCCCCATAAAAGAAACTATTCTGTTATTAGGGCTGTCATTTAGGGCCATCTTTTATGTCCTAAAATAAGTCATTATATGACTTTATTTGTCAAAAAATATGACTTTGTATGACCAAACAAAAATGACTGAGCTAGAACATATACAACTACTGCATAAAAAGCATTACCAGCAAAAATAGGCATAAGAGATGGTAGCCGCATGGTTTGTTGAAGCCCCATTGAAATAAACAGCTCAAAACATGAGCAACACATATGCATGGTTTGAACTTTGAAGCAAAATTTCATCTAAATAACCTGGTTCACCTACGTCTTTGCCAACATTTGCAGGGTGCCCAGTGGGTTCAATTTGCAGGATGCAACTTAGACTTGTCGATGTAGTACTTTCACCTGATATTTTGAGATTGTTTCAATGGTTTTCTTATTAAATTAGGTTGAAAATATGCAAAATATGACTTTATGACCTAACATGGAAAATATGACTTTTTATGACTTTATAACTTTTGATGCCGACTTCGTAGGGGTGCTATTTTTGTTTTAAAATTCGTTTCATAGCTTCCTAAAGCACAGAAAAAAATATGACTTTAAATGGCCCTAGTTATCATGTAACCTACATACACATCAACTCCAATAATTTGTAGAGTTGTAAGTCGGGCCGGGCTTTTCGGGTCGGGTTCGGGCTTAAGTTTGCCAAAATGTTTCGAGCCGTTTTTGGGCCTGCATACAAAACTTTTTTATAACATTCAGAGTAACGATTTTTTTCTTTCGTAACGTACATTAATTTGTTGTACAGTACTCACCGCGGATATTTCTGTGAGTGAAATGATTGTGATTTTTCTTCAGCTAAATCTGCTTGCAGTGCAAACACAGCTGCGGTCTTTTGTTCTCTGCTGGGATTAGTCTCACACTCTTTTTTGAGAGGGGGGACAGCGCTGAGGAAATTAGCACGTGATGGCAATGCGTCGAAGAGAATCAATCGCTCATGCGGTTTTCGGCTTGTTTTAAGAAACCGGCTTTTCATGTTTACAGCGCTATCCTAGCAGGGACCCGACATGGGAAAGTGCCGCCCCGGGGCGAATCGAAAAGTGCCGTCCTCCCACAGTCAGTGGCGTAACCAGAGGTTTGAGCCAGAAGGGGGAATTTTCTGAAGGGGCCCGTTAGCCATCGTGTGGCCATGTAATAATTAGTTCCTGAAAACTCACAAACGTTATATATATATGGGCTTAAGTCTTCATTTGTTCGCGCCACATGTATATGGTTGTAAGTCTTCGAACATACCCCATTGGCAGTGAATCGCACATTCAATGACACGCTAACCGAGAGGCTGGAACAAGGGGCACTCGAATAACACAAAAATGGCTATATAGCGAAGTACAAAGCAGATGTTAGATTGTAAACACAAATAACACAGGCATGGGCGTCTGCAAAAATTTTTCCAGGGTAGGGAAAGTCGACATTCGGTTGTCCATTTCAGGCTGCTGACGACACAAATGCAAATAGACGTTTACATAACGCTTTACCTTTGCTACACTACAAAGAAAATTACACACGTTACTGCAACAGTCCCAAAAATGCGCTTTGTTGGCAGCAGTGTTTCTTTTCACACCGTATAAAACTCGTTGGCAGCAATATTTCTTTTCAGTTTTCACATCGTATGTTTCGTTTGTCTGCGTTCAACAGTCACATGCAGCAAAACGCCTACTGCCGTAACTTTGAACCTTTGTTGCCATGTTATTGTTACGCGATGAAGGCTAATTTTAAAACTATCCTGCCCCAAGTTTCGCAACCTGCCTCTGCAGGCAATGTAGCGGATTTAGTGAACTGCAAGCTCATCAGTCATCACTGCATGATGCCCGAACAGTGAATCCGGCT
>JGI24021J15306_10000738_pt1 | contig 27863 bp, 17 predicted proteins | sample Ectturendosymbi1_FD_15306 | JGI IMG/M metagenome (IMG submission 15306) | reverse complement strand
AAATTATTTTTACTTCCATTTACTTTTCATTGCTCAACGCAAAATATCGGTTTTAGCGACTCCGGTTCGTCATCAAACCTCCGCAACCAAGAGTCAGTATCCTAGACAGAGTTAAGAGTAATGTGGAAGCGGATGATGAGCATCAGGTTGGCCGTACCATGTTTGAAATATAATGGTTTACAGCTTGAGCACTGCCTCTGATCTATCGCTGATATGACAAAAGCTGCTTGTGCATGATTTTAGAATGATTTTTTTTGTTTTGAAAATGCTGTGGTTGAAAATCTGTTCATTGACATTTGTTTTCCAGGCACAATTGTGATAGGTATGAAGTGAACGTAAAATTTTTGGCAGTGGCTATACGCAAGTGGATCATCTTGAAATTTAAAAACTTCTTCATACACCACCTGTGATGTAACAGCAACGCACGACGAGAGTGCACTAGGCTTGGTAGCAACAAAGTAAACAAAAAAGATAAACTCTAAACCTAACCCTAACTTTAACTAAGCCTCACCGTTACCGTAGCCCTAAGCTAAGGCTAACCTAGTATCCCTAACCTAATGCTAACGTAACCCTAACCTTAAGGCAGTGGCTATAGATAAAGATGTGCCAGGCTATAGATATTAGATATGCCTGTGGGTCTTGAAATTTGAAAATTTATGAATACGCCACCTGTGACGTAACAGTTACGCACAACGAGAGTACAGTAGGCTTGGTGGTAGCAACGAACTAAATGTAAAAGATAAACCCTAAACCTAACCTTAACCCGGGTCTCGTCTAGTGTAAGTCCGACCATTCACACTATTCTCACCACGCGCCACTCGCTGCCTCTCGCTGCCGTCATGTCCGATTGATTTGTTGTCACTTGTTAAAATTGGATGAATTTTTTAAATTCCATAGGGCTAGGTCTGTGTGCTGGAAGATAAAAAAGTGTCAATTTTTAGCTGAACACCAAACTGGAAAATTGCTTTAAAAACATCATGGCTACTTGCTAACATGCACTGACAAGGACTGAAGGAGTGTGCACAAAACTCATCGGAGGTGAGTATCTACGAACTTATGCACAATGAAAAGTTCACCTTGCATTTAAGGTAGTAAGGTACCCTACCTTAAACATTTTACCTGCCATGGTGGTGGCAATGCTGCATGAAAAGTGCTGAGTCATTACACCTGTGGATGCAAGGTTTTAGCCTAAGGTTTTAGCAGGTTTAGGATTACGGTTATAGCGTTAGGGTTTTAGGATTAGGGTTTTCGGGTTAAGGTTTAGCGTTAGTGTTTTGTTTTTTTGGGGTTAGGGTTTTTGAGGTTAGGGTTTTAGGGTCATTGTGTTTAGGATTAGGGTTTGGAGTTAGTTTACAGTTGGGATTTAACCAGAGGTGGCCGGAGTCACATTTTCATACTCCAACTCCGTTCTTGTTTGAAAATTTTTGCATCCAGGTCCCTGTCTGAAAATTACTAAATTTTGAGAATCTGATTCCTGTTCAAACTCGGCTACTGTATCAATGTAACTGAAAATTAGCAATCTTTTCACTCAAGAACTGACATGTATGAAGACCACGATGACTCCTACTGTCGAAAATGATAATACTCTGGATCTGGTGTGTTTTTTCACAACTTTTTGGCTATGGATTAGTGTCCAAATAACGCTGAATCTTGCTGAGTCACTCCAAATCTATGGCCACCTCTAGATTTCATCTGAGCAAGCCAATGACTCAGCAGTTCTCACGAGTATTGCTGACACCATGTTTGTAGCTGTGCATGGTTGGTGGAGGTAGGCATACTTTTATCAGGTAACATTTTCATTGCGTGTTACTTCATAAATACTCACCTCTGAGTTTCATGCATTATGTTTGTTGTCAGTGCATTGTAATGAGTCCACCAACATGTTTATTGTGATTGTTTCCTGATGTGGTGTTCAGCTAAAAACTGACCAAAAAAGTTAAAAAGTATAGATTCAACGTTGAACCTGTATCTATTTGTGATTGTGATATTTTGTAGTTTTGTAAAGATTTGGGTGTGCTAAAAACCTCAACTTTATGGGTTTTCTCCATTTCTTTTCTTTATCCCAAGCTGACAACCTTTGCTCTGCAAATGTTTGTTGGTACCACCTGTTTAGTGTGTATTTTGTAGTCAGCAGCAAGAGCACTTCTAGAGCTATAGTGCTATTAGTTGAACCCAACTGGTTGAATTGCTCATGTGACACGGACGATACGCTAATCTAAGCATATTATCCTTGTCTCATGACCTAAAACCCTTACCCCTATCCTTAAACCAAAGCCCTAACTCAAAATACAAACTCGTGTCTGGTTTTCAAAACTTTTTTTAAATGAGAAGAAAGAACACACATAAGAAAAACAATAACATAATATGTAACAAAAGTATCCACAACAAAACAAATTTTGAAGGCAGTCTCTAAGCAACTGTATCTGGTTTTTCCTTTGGAAAGACAATAGAAAAGGTAGTGTCTAAATGACTGTATCTGGTTGTCTAAAACTCCTAACACTTTCATGTCCAGTCAAAATCAAACGGTTCGCACCAAAACAACTAGATCGCATGTGGCTTTGCGCATGTAACTCTGGTGCCGAAAGTGGTAGAGAGCTGTTCAAAGGCTCAAAAAACGGGGCGTCTTCTAGTCTGCACTCAAATCTTTTTTGGTTGGAGGGTGCGGATTTTTTGTGAGTGACGTCAGAGGTGGAGGACGTTTAGGCCACCTTGGCCCACTTCAGCTGGCCCTGGGCCCAAACCGTTAAATGGTAGTATTTCACTGAAGTTTTTATTGGAAACTAAGCTACAATCCAAGTCTTTTGATACTTTGGATGACCTGCTGGGGTTTCGGGTTCAAAAGTTATGATCTAAAATAATAAAAATATTTGACTAATTAGTTGATTAGATAATTAATTAATTTATTTGTTTTAGATCATAACTTTCGAAAAAGTTGAAGTCTATCAAAGGCTCGGACTCAAGTCTAGTTTCCAATCAATACTTTACCGAAATACTTTGGCCTAGCGGTTTAGCCCTAGGCCAGGTAACATGAGCCAAAATGGCCCAAAAACTACTTCACTTATGACGTCACTCACAAAAAATCCACAACCCCCACCCAAAAAAAATTTTTCCGAATGCAGACTAGAAGGCTGGCTGATCCGTTTGAGGGTTTCAACAGCTCTCCGGCGCAATCGGTTAAGGAGCTATGGCTTTGGTAAGGCAACTGACAACTGCTGGTTTAAGGACGATTTCAAAGTACAAATATATCGTACCCTGGCTCTCAAAGTGTTAATATATGCAATATTTATTATTGCCATAGTTATGTTTCATTTCAAAGGTTCTTTTGGTTCTGAATTTGGCTGTAAATTTTAAATAGCCTTGTGGTAATCACTAATACACATACTGTTTTCTTGTAACAACGTTTTTAGTGGGGATTCTTTTGATCTGCGGAAACATTTTAAAGTAGCTCATGCTTAAGAACTTGTGCAATTTTTAAAGTAAGCATATCTTTATTTTTGGTGAAGCTCCAAGTGACCTTTAAAACTAAAAATGTAAGAATTTGGAAACATGTAGTCCAACTGCAGGTCTGTGGGAATGCTGCCCACAGCCAGACTTTTTAAGGCTCACGAGCTTTTTTAAACTTGATTAATTTTGTGAATGTTACAGTAGGCACTTTCAATTAAAACAAGCAGAGCATCTTTAAATAAAAATGTATGCATCTTTAAATAAAAATGTACAATATTAACGACATTAGACTAGACTGTAGAAAGCTTCTGGAAATTAGTCAGCGCAGATAGATTTCCCAAACTGAAAGGTTTCGCACTGAAAACGCACTTGATGTTGGAAACACATTCATGCATAAGATTACGTTTTCTGCCATGAACCAAGTCAAATCAAAAACAGAAATTGAATGCCAGATGAAACACTGCACGTTTGAGCTTCTAGATTGGCTAAACTCTTACCAAACCAGTTATATTCATTATTGCTTGCTACTTCATGCTATTTGTTTGGTCACATTTTGTGCATTAAATAATGCAAATCTGTAATCATGTTAGAATTTATCAAAATAATGAGCAAATTTGGAAAAGTTTAAAATGGACGTGTTGTACAAAATGACCTATGTGTGACAAATGAATTAGACACCTTACAATGAGAATTTAATGGACATTAAAGTTAAACCCCTATTTTTTCATGAAAGTCTCTTTGCCTCATAGTTCAAACAAAGGGACTAGCTAAATTATTTTTGGAAGCTGTAATTAGGAAACATTAGCAATGATTATTTCAGAATTATTCTGAAATGTTAGCCATTCAATGATTAATGTATAAGAAGTATCATTCATAGTGACAGAATTAGTAATTTCCTGACAAATTGTTATCCTGTTGAGTTGAATCTTCACAACACATCCTCAGTATCATCATTATGATAGGCCTACATCAAAAATTATGATAATTTTTGTTCTGCCACTCCTAATGAATAATTGTATAAGAATAGGAGTCTGATAATTCTACACAAGATATTGTGCCTTTGTCTTATAGATCGATTCGTCAAAATGAGTTCTGCTTTTCAATAAAAGTCCATGTTTCTCCCTCAGTGGACAGTTGTGTTTCAGTAGCTATGTATATGTATCTATGCATGGCATAGCAATACATACATAATGTTTTACCAGTCCTAGTTTTCTTTTATGCATTATTATATGTACATGACCAGCGTTTTGTTGCTTTCTGTAGGTCATTGAATTAGACCTTGCTCAGCTTCCTGATGGTGAAGAAGTTCTGGGTATTTTGAAGCAGGAAAATACTACACTCAATATATGGATAACTTTGGCAGTAAGTGTTGTAACCAATGTTGCAATTTTGGAATTTGGTTAAGATATAACTCTGCTCTCTCCAGCCAGCCAAACACTGATGATTTCCTCTGATTTACCTGGATTTGTGAGTTGAAATACAAGTGTATTTAAAGATTGACGACTACCTGCTAACTCTTTTGCATATTTTGTGGCAAAATATTGCTGCTGGTTTGTCTAATATTTTCTTACTTTAAATTGAGTTCTAACTGTTTTTGTAGTTTGTTTGCTGTGTTATTACAAATTATATATAGTATACACATTATTACCCTACATTCTGTAGTATAGGTTGCTTGTATAAAATCTACATAAATGTTTTCCCCATCATGATACCAAGTCTTCAAAATTTGTTTTTACTTCCTGTAGGATTACTGAAGTGTATGTTCTTAACCTTTAACTGTGTAATTAAGCAAGCATGGTATTAATGTCCTTGGAGTAATATGGTTTCTTATGTACTAACACCTAACCTTCCTGTAGCTTGGACTAAAGCAGGTGGAAGGTTTGATTTCAGTTAATTGTTTGTTAAAAGGTTTGTGTTGAAGTTAAATGAAACTTTCTGAAAAGGGTTGTGGGCACTGCAGTGATAACATCAGGCCAGAGTAGGGAGCAGAGCCAGTTTATGTTAGAGTCGGTTCTGGTTACTGTGGTTTAGTCATAGAGTTGAAATAAAGAGTTGTTGATCAAGTTTTTAATATTTGATATGGTACAGCCATTTGTTTTTCTGACTTTTATTTGTTGCTGTTTTCTGTCTTATACAGCATTTCTAAGTTATTGTTTTTTGTTCTGAAAGTGATGTTTTCTCTTTTTACGTATTACAATGTTCTTTAAAAAGGATTTGAAATTTATATCTTGACAGCAACCAGGCACAGAATTATTTCATTGCAAATATTTAATGTTTCTTTATCTTTGGTAAAGTAAGCTGAAATGCTGTGCCACAATAGCGATATTACCTCATATTTCAAAATGCATCTCAGAGTCTTCAACAAAATACCTTAGATATAGTGCTCGGTGTAGCATTATTCACACTATGAAAGGAGCATTGGAATTATGTAATTAACCAAATACGGCATAGGCAAACTAGGAAATTTAAGTAGCCAGTCTATGAATTATTTTCACACAAATCCAAGTCTACTGTACTATGTATAATAACTGGTCTAATTTTTTAGGTGATATATAAGTTCATCACTCAAATTTTTTTATCACTGTTCAATAAAAGTGTACATTTTTCATATTTATAATGTATGTTTGTGAGAGAGGATGTAGGTGGACTAGAGTGAATTCACTGTCATAAATATGTAATAGTCTGCTTGTTACCTTTTGGGCTATCTGCTTGATTTGGGTAAACCTAGGAAATATGCATTTATGTCAAGAAACCTTTTTTCTTTTGTGAAGCTTACATTTTCCTGTTATGTTGTAATCTGCTTTTCACAGCCTGAAAAGTTAACTCAATTATATTTCCTTTCTAACGTCTGAAAAATGTGTTGGTAGCTGGAGTACTACAAGCAAGAAAAGATTCAAGACTTCGTCCAAATATTGGAAGCTGCACGTACCAGTGCCAACTTGGAATACCCAAACCACGAGAAAGATCAGGTAAATACTGAAAACCAAAGAAAGCACATAACCTTGGCTGCCATGCAGTATCTACAGTAAGGCGCTTTCACAATTTTGCCCTGGGTAATGATGTGGCTTTTGTGACGTTGGTGGACCTGGGGTTGCAGATTGTATGTACAGAATTGAAAATGACAGTTTTGCGAACAAGTTTTTAGATCAAAACGGTTGCAGAGATTTGCTGCTAGTGAATGCTGTTGAAACAATTAGACTTTTTTCCACTTTTGTCGTGAGAGTCATTTCTTGTCAGCTAAAATCTGACTTGCTTATTGCTTCCTGCCATGGCAGTAATAATTGAGAAAAAAAGCGTCGCGTTTGTTCAAATAGTCGACATGCATCGGCGCTTGTTTGCGCCACTGGTGTCTACGGGTGCACGGGCGCTCGTCATCGACCTGAAATGAAAACATCTAAACAGTCTCAAAATCACCCGATCCATCTCTAGCGCTTAAGAATTTGTGGTCCGGGCTTCAACGCGCATCAGACTGGAAAAATCTGCTATTGGCAAGCGCAGATTTCGTGAAAACGGTAATGTTTTCAATTGTTTCAGATTTAAGGCATTGGTTCTTTTTCTAGAAAGTTTTGCGCTATGTTTGAGGATTGAGCATTATCAGAGAAGTGCCTAATTCACCCACCCCTAACTGCAACTTCATTAAATTCAAAATGGCGTTTTTCTGCTACTGCCTTTAAATCTGAACTCATCATCCACTCTCAAATGTTTTATGGTCAATTTTACCGCATTTATCTTTGGTGTTTGCCACCTTCTGTCATGTGGGCAACTTGCTTTTATCACATGCATGTCAGATGACTTGCCTTGATACGCTTGCTGCGTATTACGTTGCACAAGCAAGGCTGGAAAAGAACAAAGACAGGCGAACTGAGCTCTTCATGCAAGCGACACAGTTGTACACGATGGCTGACAAGATCATCATGTACGACCAGGTAAACAACCTTCAATATCGCAACTGGTAGCATACGTAGATATTCTGGTGACGTCAGTGCAGTTGGGATGAAGTTGCATAGAAATGTTGCTAAAAGCGTTTCCGGTTACATCTGCTTAGACGACATGGACGTTGATAAATTGTTCGAATAAAACCACTAAACTTGGTGCAGAACTTCATGCCGTAACGTGTTTTCCTTTCAGTCTGGATTGGTCGATTGTTGAGGGTGTTGTTATGCAACGTAACGCTTTTCTTGTTATTGAAATCTTATAGCAAGTTGAGCGCGGTGTTAACAGAAATCGCCGTTTCACCCGAAACGTCAAGCGCTGCATAAAAACCTCTTCATTAAGATTTAAATTAGATTAAATGGTCAAATAATTTGACCTAATTACGTTGAAAAACAAACCTTTTCTTCGAAAGAAAAATTGGATTTGTGATTCACAGAGTTGTGGTATCTTAACCAGACTTTCAATCTATAACGAAGTTTATGTCTAAATATCAAATGGCGTATAATCTATTCTTCTGCACCACACCTTGCCCATCACTTGCAAACATTCCCTCCGGTGAATAATTTTTTTTCGAAGTCTTCTTAACCTGCCGAATGCAAAATGAGAATCGTGGAAGTTCATCGGTTGGATGCAAACAACTCGCAGCAATGGGCCGGTCTGTTTATCGGATATTCAAAAATTAACAATTTAAACGCTTTCGTTCTGTGGAACCATTACGAGCAGAACGTTTAAAAGCTTTTTCCTTTCGAATGATTTGTTAGTTAATGTTTTTCTTGCTTTACTGCAGAACCATCTTCTTGGACGGGCTTGCTTTTGTCTCTTGGAAGGTGACAAAATGGATCAAGCTGATGCTCAGTTCAACTTCGTGATGAACCAGTCGCCTGACAACATTCCGTCACTTCTCGGCAAAGCGTGCATCTCATTTAACAAGAAAGACTACAAGGGCGCTTTGGCATACTACAAGAAAGCTTTAAGAACCAATCCGAACTGTCCAGGTATCGCTCACTTTGGACGCCTTGCTTTTTTCCATGTAACCAACCGCTTTTAATGTAACCGTTCAGAAGTGAACTACATTGCGGTTTTGTTCAAGCTTGCTGCAGAAGCTGGTGGAGAAGGTTGAACGGATTTTCGAAATAAAATCCTCGTTAAAATCCTGGAAAACGTTCGCGTTTTTCCTCGTGCGCCCGATTCATGAAAAACCAGCAGTTGTTGGTATTTTCTTCATTTGCACTAACCTTCTTTATTTTGATTAACAGCCGACGTGAGACTTGGAATGGCTCACTGCTTTTACAAACTGAACAAGCCAGAAAAAGCGCGTCAGGCGTTTCAGCGTACATTGGATTTAGATCCGAGCAATGTGGGCGCTCTTGTTGGTATTGCCCTTCTCAGTCTCAATAACAAAGACGTGAGTCGTCTTGTGTCAAATATTTTTTAGAAACTTAAGGCTTGAAAAAACTCTTTGAAGCTATTTTTCCATTAATTTTCTAGTAAGCTTGGAATTGCTGTTCACATCACCGCCCATGCAGTGGTGTCTCGCAACTTCACCTATTTTCAGGTTGAATCGATCCGGAATGGAATAAAACTACTTTCGAAAGGATATCAGATAGATCCCAGTAATCCAATGGTATTGAACCATCTGGCTAATCACTTTTTCTTCAAAAAGGTAGGCGGTCATACATTTTCAGTTGTGTTACGACGAATCCATGTATGCGTTCTGTAGTTAGTGATAAAAGTTTTGCAAACGAATAAAAAATTCTCATATTTGCAACATACCAACAGACCTAAGGTAAGATTGAAAAAAAACTACTATTCTTCAAGGAGGGGTCCATACATGTCTTAATTTTGTTTTCGTTATATCTTTCTACTGCGCAAAGCAACATCGCCAGCAGAAGCCGAGATCAGACTTTAACACTGCTTTGTGCATATTGGCATGATTCCGTCGTTAATATTTAAATAAAAAAAAACAACAGTTTTATAGCATTTCAAGCAATCATTTTCATACGATCCTGTCGCCATGGCAAACGTGATATCAAATAATCCAAATCGTTTTCTGTGCTGGTGTTCATTGTTTTCCAAACGGCTCAACACCAGGGAATCTTCGGCATCGACGTAGTGCATGTGTTTTTCAGGACTACGAGAAAGTTCAGCATTTAGCTCTGCACGCCTTCCACAATACCGAGAACGAAGCGATTCAGGCAGAAAGTTGTTACCAGTTGGCCAGAAGTTTTCACATCCAGGTAGCTTTTAGGGCTCGAGTGAAAATATGTATAAAATGTTGTTTGTTGACGTTCTTCTGCTGTTTATTGTAAGAAATTGCTAATCGGCTTTAGTCTTACGTATTCAACTGATTAAATTTTGTAGCAGTATAAAAAGAACTGACAAAAGTCAGCTTTTTGGCTGCGGCACAAGCAAGTTACCAACACGTTGATGATCGTGCACAAGGTATAAATTTTTTTCGATGCAAAGTTAAGCACTTTGCTAAGCTGTCAAGCAACGCAGTGTGCTTTCCTAACCTCTCTTGTGGTTTCGCTGCACACACCCCTTCAATTCCATCCGACATGCTGGAGCCACATCGCACGATGAAGCATGTGCTAGCGCTACACGCAATATATATGCGTGGCGTATGTGGANGTTACTTTTTTATAAACGTATGAAGGACATGTTCATGAACGGCTAAGCGTATTATGCAATCCGAAACAGACTTTAAAGATTAGCGTNAGAGTTCCTAGCATTAATCCTTNGCGTCGCTCTCCCGTGCAATCTAGGTTGACCTGTGTCTCCTGGACAGGATAAGATACGGAGCGTACTCCATACCAAGCTTGTGTTTATGCCTTTGTTGACTGATTTGAGTGTCAGGACAACTGCCACCCGGAAAACTGCCTACAATGCGACTAAGACAAGTTGTTCTTAGCAATTCTTAACTAAGAATTGTTCTTGGCAACTGTACGTAGTTTTTCTGAATTTGGTTACAACGTTAACATTTGCTAGTAACTTTTTTACTGGCTGCGCAGGACTGAAGATGTGTTAGACACGAAACTAGTTTTCTTGTGCAAATTAATTGCGATATGATTCGCTTGCGTGGGCCACTGCTCTGATTTCACTATTGTTACTGAATGATGACAAAAACCTTGAATCATCGCAAGAGGATGAAAGCAGGACCAAGGCAGGAGATTCTTCAAACAGCTGGCTGCAAAGCTAGAGCTCGTTTAGCAGGTCATGTCATGATACATATGTGCATTTGTATTTTGTGCATTGCAAACGAGCGTTTCATGAAATTTTGTGTTGTAAATTGGTGCAGCATACTTGTTCGTGAACAGCTAGAAGAACAGCTAACAGTTGATATAACCTGCTGACCTAATCACCGCGATTGGTTGCTGTTTCCGGTCGTTCCTGTTATTGCTCAACGCTGCTGCTCGATCCCATTCGGTACTTACGCGTTTCATGCTGCCTTGCTATGGTTTTACGTTCAAGTGTATTGAGTTTGTTCTATAACTGAATATAAGCAGGGAAAGCAATCAAACTTCAAAATTATTTTTTTCGCTGAGACATTTTGGTCATTTGACCCGTAATAATATCAACCTCCATTAACAGTTTTCACTATAGCCTATACCTTTTCGGACATCGTTACCAAATTGACTTAATGCGGACGTCGTGGCTGAATTTTTTTCGGTCATTTAAAAAAAAATTCGATCTATGACCAAAAAATGACCGAAGAGAAACAGCTTAAAAGTGTTTGTGGAGAGAATTAACGGATGTAGTTCTGGGAGATTTTGTACTGCTTTGGCTTGACTTGTCAACCTGAAGGCGTCAGGTCGCTTAGTTACAAGACTGACCCGCGCTCCTGCAGCACTAGGTTGACGCCTCAACTAGTAAGNCTCCTCCNAGGAATCGTATGCTACGAGTTCCATACACATAGTGGCCCCAACAACGCTAACAAGCGCGGGGCCCCATCAGCGGAGTTCGGACATTTTACTATTGCGTTTAGATCCATGCAAAGCATATTGCATAAAGTGAAGTGCTTACTGGTTGCAGGGTGCTTGGTTCACTGTGATAAGTTGCTCTTCGTGCTTCTGGTTGGTTTAAAGCCATGAATCGAAATTGCTCTGACGGTAGCTGGGCAGGCATGCGTTACAGAGTTCAACCTCTCCTCTGTTCAGGGCGACTACGATCAAGCTTTCCAGTATTACTACCAAGCCACTCAGTTCGCGTCGACTACATTTGTTTTGCCTTATTACGGTCTCGGGCAAATGTACATCTACAAAGGCGATGAGCAAGACCGGGAAAGGGTGAGCCTTGAAATCGTGCGTTCATCGTTCAAATCGATCATGTCTGTGCTGATCTTCTCCATTTCCGTTGAAAATTAGGTGTTGTCTGTTGCGAAATAAGAGCACAAGCTTTTCACATTTTTGCTTCGGTGGTACCTCTTTTTGCAACTTTTTGCCGTGCTGCATGAGTAGCATTTCTACTAGCTTGTTGTTCGTTCGATATCTCACATATCTGCAGCATTTCTGTGATGAATTGCATTCGCGGTGCAGCGTGCTGTTTTCTTATATATTGAAATATCAGCGCATGTTCATCCCTTACAGGCAGCTGAGTGCTTTGAGAAGGTGTTGAAAGCATATCCGAACAACTACGAGACAATGAAGATCCTCGGGTCGCTCTACGCTCAGTCAGATCATCCTGACAAGCAGGAATTAGCGAAGAAGCATCTGAAGAAGGTGTCACTTCATTCTTAAAGCGCTTGTAACAGAGCGAACAAATGCATTTGACCTGATTAACTTCGTTTTTCATTGTCTTTTTTTCGGAAACCTTATGGTCCAAGTGTGGTACTGCTGATGTGCTTCTTTCCTGAGTGTTGATAAAAATGGGTTTCCAGTCAGTCGAAGCATTGGCTGTCATTGCAAATCGTATGCAATGCATTGTTTCTATGTGTTTCTGTTGTTCGCAGTGTTGGTTGTTGTTGCGTGGATCGAACTAGTCACGCAGTGATACCACTGACAAATTCAATTTTTGAGTTGTAAGTCGGCTTGATGTTTAGCCGGGTTTAGGCCTCAAAGACTGTTTGCTCGTTGTACCTCCCAGGTGACGGAGCATTACCCCGATGACGTAGAAGCGTGGATTGAACTGGCCCAGCTGCTCGAACGACAACCCTCGTCAACCGGCAGCGGCGGGACGTCGGACGGCGTGCAAGGCGCCCTCTCTGCGTACGGAACCGCCACGTCCCTAGTCAGGGACCGCGTGCAGGCCGACGTGCCCCCCGAGATCCTGAACAACATCGCCGCTCTTCATTTCCGCTTGGGAAATTTAAATGAGGCCAAGGTTGGTGGCATGCAGCGAGTGCTTAGTGACTTTAAATCTGTGAATTATTGTCGCCGGTGTGTTTTACGGTTTGTTTCAGAATTGCTGTTACATGTGCGGATAATCACGTTCGCTTTAATACGTGTACAAAGCCAGAGAAATGTGAACAATAATTTTCCAGGAACACTGGCAGGATTACATTCAAATCTCATCCGCCAACATCATTTTATTTACTAATGTTAAAATGCGCGCAGCCCTGGAGGAGGTAAAATACTCCGCACGTTTCCTGAATTTTGTAACCAAACTTTACAAATGCGAAATGAAAATAGCAGCTTAAAAAATCATCTCGTACCATTTACCTAACAGGTAAATTTTTCTTTCCCTCATACTGAACTTGCTTTATACTAATGTGTTTGTTAACGGTTGTGATAAACTTGATTTAATTCTTGTTAATTTTTTTCTGCGTGAAAGAAATATTACGAAGTGGCGGTCAAGCGTTGCGAGGACGAATCGACGCACGACGCGCTCTATTACCGTTCAATCATGGTCACCATGCAATACAACCTCGGTCGCCTCTGCGAAGAGATGTACCAGTTTGAGGACGCTGTCGATTTTTACAAAAACATTCTTCGCGAGCATCCTAATTATATTGACTGTGAGTATATTGGTGGCATATATATGTGTCTGCAACGGCTTGTAGTGAAGTAGCGCGTCAAATTATTGTGCGTTATTTCATCAATTTCGGGTTTTCAAACCGAAATTTAAGGGAATTCTTAGGGTGATTGATTTCCGATCGCCGCTATCACCTTTCCTAACAAATGGTTCATTTATAAAATCTTGGTTTGTTTTTGGAAAGCATCGTTTTTTTTGAAATAATGCCACGGTAAATTTGCATTCATTGATAGTCTAATATCTGTTGCCTTAAATTCAAAGGTTACTTACGACTGGGATGCATGGCAAGAGACAGGGGACAAATATATGAAGCCTCGGAATGGTTCAAAGAAGCCCTCCAAATCAATCAGGTTCCATATCGTTTTTATAAATCTGCAACATGAAATACTAGAGCTGTCTTACGCATTGCAATCAAACTAATTTTAGCCTTAACATCTCAGCGCTTTTGTGTTTAATTTTTTAGTTTTATGGTAGGAGTTCAACAGACCGGCATTAAACGTTATGTCTTGAAAGAGGTGCTCCCTGTCATCAAATTTTGCGTACTTAAAATTTCTTTTAAATGACGAGCAGTCCTGGATGTACTGTTGTCAAGATTTACTCTACGAGCAATCAAAGGAAAACTCCACTGCGGTTATGATCAAGGATACATTTTTCGTTCAATCAAAGGTAGATTAGATGATTTGCAGTGACGAGTCCAGTTTCATTTACAAACGATTTTTCGACTCCTTTCGGAGTGTCACGAGTGGTCTGCGGCCGCCCATCTCCACTTGCTTGCAAGTGGTCACGCGGCTATTTTCGTCGTGAATGCTGAACTGGTGGCAAGTCGACGGCAGCACCGCATATGAACCGTTTCCTTGCACCCACCTATCATCGCCGAGGACGAGACTGAACAGGGAACAAGAGTCGTTTTTCAAGCATCAAATCCTTGCAATACAAGACATCCACCAAACCAGTGATTCTTAACACGGACCCTAGTGAAAAATCTGTGGATCCCAGAAGAAATGACCAACTGTTTTCTTTCAATCTTAGATGCACCAACAACGGCCGCTACTTTTTGGCTAATGCCATAAGCGCAGACGAGGGGTACCAAGCCTGTATCTTCAAGAATACGGGTTCGAAGGGTTTCGAACGACCGTACTAAACGTGGGTTCCCAAGCCTGGGACGTAGTCTTTCCCAGCGCTGAGTATTGTAAGAAGTTTCGTGGTACGGTGTTTTGCATCAGTGCGATGGCGGTATTGACGGTAGAGTATGTGAAAAAAACCTTTGCCTGCAACATCTGCGTGTGCAAAGGCATCTGAACTCAGCAAACATAACTTCCAACCAATCAAACAAGGTCTGTTGACCTCTGCCCGCAGGAACACGCGGACTCGTGGTCGCTGATCGGCAACCTTCATTTGTCAAAGCATGAGTGGGGCCCTGGTCAGAAGAAGTTCGAGCGCATTCTGAAGCACGAGTCGACCCAGAACGACGCTTACTCGATGCTGGCATTGGGTAATATCTGGCTGCAAACGCTGCACAACCCCACCCGCGACAAAGAAAAGGTGCGTGGTTTGTTGGATTGTTGTTGAAATAGCAGTTTAAAAAAAATTTTATTTGTAACTGCGAGTTGGCGTTTGATATACCAACTGGTTGCGCCGGCGTCTCAATGGATGGTTGTAAGTTGTTTCATGGAGTTCGAATGCAATTTTGTTCGCTTTGTTACAAAATAAAAACACTGCTTCTGGTAAACATATTGCTTAACATGTGACTTCGTAATATTTCCCCGAAGAACTTTGTATACCGCTGGTAACTCATTGTTTGACTTCTTTAAATGGAGTTCGCAAAATGAGAACGTGCGCGCTAGCTTCCCGGTGCAGGAAAATTTTTCCCATAGCTGGCCGCGTCATGTCGAAATCCTGAATTTCATAAAACGCGAAATCGGGAACTCAAGATTTTGGAACACAAGACAACGGCACGCGTGCTTGTACGGTTGACGGTCCTCAATAACTTGTTCATCACTGTGCAGGAAAAAAGACATCAGGACCGTGCGCTTGCTATGTTCAAACAAGTGCTGAGGAACGACCCGAAGAACATCTTTGCTGCCAACGGCATTGGTGCCGTTCTCGCCCACAAAGGCTACGTCAGAGAGGCCAGAGACATATTCGCGCAGGTAATTACTCTTGATCTTTGGCTTTGCGGCATTCATTATGTGTCCTCACCGGTCCGTATCTCCCCACTCTCTCGTTTAGGGGTCATTGCTTTACTTGCAGTTGCTGTTCATTCCGGTTGAAACCCGTATTTCTTCTCGCGTGGGGGGTGCAGCCGCCTTTCCAGGCATCGAAATACCTCACGGTCCACAGCAACCTTGTTATTCAGGGCTATACCAAGTTTTACCACAGCCGCGATTTTTGTCGCGTGGGTTTACCCCCTGAACTCTTTGTAAAGCTCTCATCTTTGCCGCTTGTACTTGAGTTTTCTCTACAGGTTCTATTAAACATCACTCAAGATTCGTGACCATAGATGAAGATTGGAACAAAGACAAATTCAAGAACTAAAAGCTCTGCGGTGTTTGAAAGCTCCCGTTTTTGACCATGGGCAGTTGAATCTCACGCAATACTATGTTTGCTTTACCGAACCGTGTGTCGGTCTCTTGTTCCACAGCTTCCATCACTGTTGAAAACCACCCTAAGCTATTTTGAACTTACGACTTGCTGCAGCGTGCACTGCCTTGGTTTTTGAGAGAAATAATTCCTCGGTCTCGTTCGTGCGAACTGTCATTCCAGATTGGTCGCACGCAGCTGGAAACCGATCAAGTTCATGTTGAGGCCCTGTTTAAAAGATGCATGCAACGCCAAACCGCTTACAAAGAGCAAACGGTTGATCTTGTGGCTTCTTACAGCGACACGCTCGTTGAAACGGCCCCTGGCCGCCTGTCCAATAAATTTTTAGTAGTGACGACAGCACCCACCATTGATAACATTTAACACCCATGGCGAATAATTTTACTAAACGCAGTTGACACGGACACACACTTCTGAGCAGGAAATACAATGAATTGACGGACAGTAACAGACGGCCGTTAACAAGCTATTCCCCAGCTCTCCCCACTTGAAACTTTACTCGAGGGACCCGGTCGGTCGTAGGCTTTTTGAAGCCTACAAAACAAGTGTAGGCATCTTGACATGTACTCCAAAGATTTCCAGAAAGTTTGTTGGAGAGTGAAAATTTTGTCTGCGGTGCTTCGCTCAATGTGCTTACATGACATTCACGAAACCCACAATAGAAATCACTGCAAATACGGATTTTATACTTAATCAGTTGACAGTAGTCGCGTTATGGCAATGATAGCTGCTATTCAAAATCTGAAACAGCATGAACGTGAGGGTGGTTGTTAAAAAACCTTTCACGTATAAAGTAATCAACTATCCTTTCCACTACTTGGAAAGAACGCTTTTTTCAGTCGCTGCTCTGCAACATGCGGGTTCACGAAGGCACTGCCGATGTCCCGGATGTATGGCTGACGATTATTTTTCCACTACATCTGTCGAAAGAGCGCATTTTTCAATCGTTAAGGCTGGAATGTTGCGCTGCTCAGTATGTTGAGGTCAATGTAACTTTTTAGTTTAGAAAAGGGTTGAAGTAATATTTTAACTACGAAACAATTCACTTGTTGAAAGTATCATGAACATTGTGTATTTTTAAACATGAAAGTTTAAAACAACATGCAGATTGTTACATAGCTGCCACTGTCCAGCGCAAATGCGAAGTCTGTCTGATTGTACGAAAAAAATACACTGTATTTTGTCAATACTTATAAATTATTGCTAAAATCACATTTATATTTTTTCTACTGCTTTCGTGGAAAGAGCGCATTTTCAATCGTTGCTACGCAACATGCAGGTCCGCGAAGCCACTGCCGAAGTCCCGGATGTTTGGCTCAACCTGGCCCACGTTTACGTCGAGCAGCGTCAGTTCATCAGCGCCGTGCAAATGTACGAGAACTGTGCGAGAAAGTTCAAGAGTCGACGAGACCCTGAGCTCCTGCTGTACCTTGCCAGGGCCTACTTCAAATGCGGCAAACTGCAGGAGTGCAAGAAGACACTGCTGCGGGTTGGTTTTGTTCTGTGGTGGCAAGAAGTTGCTTCTTGACACAGTTTTCGACCTTTTTTTTTCATGTCGGTAACACTGAGTTTTGTGCATTAACTCAGTCCATGCTTTTTGTGAACGTAACAAATAACTTGATAGGACAAGACTATTGGTGCTCGGTTTCGATTGAAATTAATGAAAGCGATTTGCCTTGAATAGTTTATGTGAAAGACGTTTCGTAAGTTGCAAGACAGCTGTGAATCTCAAAAAGAGGTTTCCAGCATACAAAAGCAGAACGGTTCTTGTGTGCATAAGTTTATCCGCTTTTCGCGTCAAAAAACATTACCTTCTACAGTTTTGAACCATGAAAAAATGTAGTTTTTACGACGCTATTAGTCTTCGTATTTCATCCTAGCTTAAAGATACGTATGCAAAGCATACAAAAAACTGCAGTTGTCATCGTATGCCTCTTCTTACAACTAGGGTTGCGGAGTCGGAGGTAAAATGTCTGACTCCGACTCCTAGCTTCCGAAATTATCCGACGTTTCTAAAATTCCCTACTCCGTCTCCTCAACATAACGTGAATGAAATTTGACTGTCAACAATTTTGCAGCAACTAGCAATCAATGGAAATCGTGGTGCACAGCAAGAATTATCTGTTTCAATAAAAGTTTCAAAACAATTGGTACCATTTCAACGAGTTAGGACGTATGTAAAATGAGCCAGTCAATAGTGTGTCGTGCGTGGTGTGTTGCAGGCGAGACACATCGCGCCCCACGACACGTCCGTCCTGTACAACACGTCGGTGGTCCTCCAGCAGCTCGCCACATCCGCCCTGCAAGATGAGCGCAGCGACTTGAAAACGGTGTTGGGAGCAGTATCCGAGTTGGAACTCGCTCAAGGGTAAGTCCCGCGCGCGCAGATTGTCACGTGCGTGGAACAAGATGGCTGCGAAACGAACAGGCCTTGTGCTAGCTCATAGAAATGACTTGTTCTATTAACGTGGACAGACATCTATTCGTGATCAGAGATTAAGGTAAGTGCCAGTAATAGGACGTTGCTGCAATATTTCTTTCACTATTTGCACTTTTAAGTGACTCGTCTAAAAGTTGTTTTATTTAATAAACGACATTCGAAACGCGTCACCTGCTCGTTTTTCTCAGTAGATCTTTTGGAGATCCTTGTGATTTAACGTGTTTTGGCAGAAATTGCCTGGTTTTAAGGATTTTGCGGACGACACATATTTGTGGAGTTCATCGACATCGTTTAGTTTTCATTATGTTCTGAGTAACCTGATAGCAAAAGATAAACGTTTCTCGGACATAACTGTTACATCTTTTCTCTACTCCACGTAGTGTGCGTGTCACAACACAACCTTGAGTTCAACAGTAAAGTGTCAGATATTTCATGTCTTGACCTGTCCTCATGCGAGTTGTTTGGATTTGAAGCTGCTTTGCAAGAATCACGTCTCAAACTTGAAACATCCCGACCTTGTTTAGTTGTTGTTCAGTTCGTGGACAAAAAAAATTGTTGAATTGTTGCAGATATTTCACTTACCTGAACAAGCACGGCGACCGAATGAAATTCGATCTTGCTCAAGCCGGTAAAGAAGCCAGGTAGGTTGAAGGAAGGGTTCACTTCGTGTTTCGATTTGTTGGCTTTTCTAAGATCTATCACTTTCACCCTAACAGCAAGTGCAGAGATTTGCTCTCGCAAGCGCAGTACCACGTATCACGTGCCCGTCGCCAAGACGACGAAGAGCGAAGAATGAAGGAAGAGCAAGAAAGAGAGAAGGCGCTGCTTCGCGAAAAGCAGCTCGAGGAAGAGGTAAACAGTCAAAAGTTAGCGTATCGTCTCAATATTTTCTTGGTTGCCGAATTTGACGAAGCAATGGGTAAAGGTAAAAGCACATTTGTTCACTGCGCCCTATCTTTGCGTGCGTTAAATCGCAGTTACCAGCAATTATTTGCTCATACAAAGATCACATTTGATTTTATCGCCGTTTGCATGTGCTTGTGTGTACAGTAGTGCACGACGCACGAATCCTGTACTGTTAACCAGATGACCCTCGGGGGTTCTCCTTCGAACTTTCCCATTACTCGGCACGCGGCCCAGCAACTTGCTAACATTTCGACAGCATCGGTGTAGGTTTATGTTCCGATGACGATGATTTAAAGCGAGATACGATTTTTCCTGTTGCTTACGTGTTTGCCAGTAATGCCAGCCACTGTTTCAAATGCCTGGCTCTGAAACTGTGTCACTGCGTTTAGATTAAATCTGAAACGGACAAACTTTTCTAACGCTGGACCAGAGTTGTAAGTCGGGCCGGGCTCGGGCTTACGTTTGACGTTTGTCAAAATGTTTTGGGCCTGCAAAAAACTTTTTTATAACACTCAGAGTGACGATTTTTTTCATTTGTGAGGTAGATGTGTTGTGCTTACCACGGTGAAGTCTGTGAGTGAAGTGATTGTGATTTTTCTTCAGCTAATTCTATTTGCAAACAACTGCACAACTCTTTTGTTCTCTGTTCGGATTAGCCTCACACTCTTTTTGAGGTGACAGCGGTGAGGAAATTAGCACGCGATGGCCTTGCTTCGAAAAGATCAATCACTTAGCGATTCTTGGCTTGTGTTAAGAAACGACAGTTTTCAAACCGGATTTTCATGCCTGTAGCGACATACTAGATAGTTTCTTTTATGCCTCTAGCATGATTGTAGATAGCTTCTCGATAGTTTCTTGAGAAACATTGCACTCCGTAATATTATCGTGGACTAACAAGCTTTTGATCAAGATGATTGCTATTTTGGGTGTGATAAAACCGTGTACCTGCAGCTATACCGTACACTAACGTGTTTTTGATACCCCACAGTTGCGCATATCTTGGCTCACTTGGTAAATTTGGCTTTCGGGCCCAAATCGGGCTTCAAAAATAAATGTCGGGGCGGGTTCGGGCTTCAAAATGAGGCCCGTTTACAACTCTGCGCTGGACCACATGTACCAAATTTCGATAATCTGCAGAAACATTTGCGCTGTTTTTTCTGAAGTTGTGGAACGTGCGTCTTCCTGATGTTTTAGCATAAACAAATGAACATCAACCAACAAAACTTAGCTGAACCTTGCAGACTGACTTCTCTGTTGACTGGTTATCGTGTTGAATAAGCTGCTGAATTAGTTATAAATGTGCAGTACGCGAAACCGTGTTCACGCTGCTCCGAGCATTCGCACGCAATTAAGTGGTGTGTGAATCCTGTTGACCGTGTAAAAGTGGGTCTTCCCCGATCCATTCATTCCTTCTCTTCCGCGCCTCAGCAAAACCGCATCCGTGCCAAAGAAGAGAAGATGCGAGCGCTGATGGAGCAGAGAGCGCAGATCCGCGACAAGAATAAAGCGCTCATCCAGCTCGCCGAGCAACAACAGGTGGACGAGACGACGAAGAAGAGAGGATCAGCCAAGGTTCGTTCCACGTCTCCAAACTGTAGAGCTGCATTTCGAACGGTGTCGTGGGTATGGTCTTGCATCTGAGTCTGTTGAAAACAGACCATGCTCTTCCTGTCACACGTATGACTGACTTTAAATGTGATAGGCCCAGTGACTTGTCGTTACCTTATATAACGAGGTACAGGTGGTAGTGAAGTCTCAGAGTGGAATTGACGGCAGATGGAGTTCAAATCATAAGTATGTTACTTTCCCAATGTGTCTTGCCCAGTATTAGTGGCAGGAAGGCCAGTGCTAGACTGTTAGAAAGAACCAGCTTCCTTGTAATGTTATGCCATTGAGTTATTTACTGAACTAGCTCAGTTCGATGAGTGATGGCAGATTTCTGACTGTCAGACATTTTTAGAAGCCTCGGAAGAAGAAAGCGAACGATACGATTGGTAATACGCCGAAGAAAGCAAGAAAGACAAAAGTGAGAAGTTACTCAGTGGCGCGCAACGATTTGTTTTGTAGCACGGCGTATGCTTCTGAGTTGATGACTTTTATCTGGAGCAGTTGTTTCGAGAAAAAGGTGTTAGAGAGTCAGGAAAGCTGTTAAGCAGGAAAAACTATAACTATATTTAGCAGTGTGTACCGGCGCTAAGGCTCAACTTCTGTGGCCTTACGCGTGTTGGACGTTTATCCCATTTTCGAAACAAGTCTGAGAAACATTCCTGAATTTCAAGATAAATGAGTTTTCTCTTCCCACATCACGTCACCCATGCAAATTTCCTGAACAGCATAACTGGCGATATGCTCTCATGGTTTGCTGAAGATCAACGAGTGATTCTTGTCGAGTTTTTTTCTCACGTCCCAGATCTCCAGGCACTTAGTCCGAACCAGCATGCGCAATGGCAACAGTAGAAACGGTGAATGTCGGTGTAATCTAAACAAATCCACATTATTTCTTCTTTCGGTTATAGAAGGTGATGTTTATAGTGAAACAAAATTCAATGTGAGAGCAGATTTCATAAAAGTGAATCTTTTGGAAAAGGTTTGAAGTCTGTTTATCGTACTTGGATTTAACTAACATAAAAATACGACCGTTTAACACGGAATAGTTTCATTCATTAAGAGAGAATGAAGATCTTTCGCGGTTAGCGTCCGTTCGGTTGCGATAAATTGCTCTATGCGCGTTACACTTTTCCCCCATTTTTTCTATCCCTGTAATTAAAAGTTAACTCTTCGTTGCGTAAGTATGCGTTGATCAGCGCAGTGTAGTGAACAACCGCGTTTTCGCTGTAGCGAAAACCGAAAGTCTTGGATGAATTTGTGAACGACGGTTCGAGCAGCGACGGCGTTGCCCCGAAAAAGAAGAAGCTGGGAGATGGGCAGGCCTCCAAGAGGAAGAGGAAGCTGAAGACCAAGAAAGAGCGCGGTGACAAGCCAGCGTCGAACGTAAGTTAAAAACTACAGACTTCAGCTGCTGCTTTTTGTTTTTTCTTTTTTTATGCTTGAGATTAACGGCGCTTGACTGTTTTGCTGTGGCTTTCAACTCAGCGTAAATTTTGCCGAAACTAAAGTAACCCGGTAAGCGTTTGGTGCGGTTGGTTTGCAAGTCTACTTTCGCTTGGATGCGCGGGGCGAAGAGAGGCAAAGAAAAAAGGCATAATAACTGCACCGTAATGGAAAATATCGTAACAATAGCCGGCCCTGGAAACAATAAATAATACTGCATGGTGTATTAGCTTCCGAAAATTATTTCATGCAGAAATGTATCACTTTGATGAAAACTTGCCGACTTACTTGCGTTTTTCGCAGCCACGACCGGTCTCCAGCAGATCGACAAACACTAGCATTCCGAATGTTCAGTGTGTGCTGAAGGAAATTCAAGTGACGCCTTTTTAACCTTAGACGTTCTGCTGTAGTTTTAATGCTGCGAATAGTTAAAACACTTTAGGGAACGCGAGAAAAAATACCATTTGCGTTCGCAATTATTGATTTCGTCACGATACGTTCTTCTGTATGCGTCACAGTGGTCCACTGACTTGCATCTTTCAAAAAATTCAAACAATTTTGGGCATGCGTGTTAAGATAATAATCAAGATAATAATCGCAATCACAGTCGAACCTTTCTCAACATAAAGTTTAGTAAACAATCCCCCTTCCTTCCATATTATGTCCTGGTGCGATTCTCTTAACGTCGTTGACAACGATGGCTGACAGGGACAATCGCTTTATTGTCTTTCCGTTGCCAGGACGACAGCGAATCGGACAGCGAGGCACAAACATCGAAGCGAGGCAAAAAACCGCCGAAACGTCAGGAGGTGCTTAGCGCTAAACAGAAAATGAAGATCAAGTCGCGAGCGTACATTTCCGATTCCGACTCGTCCATGAGCTCTGACAACGCGCAGGTTTCGAAGTACGTGATTGACACACGTTTGTGTGAAAGCGCTCTTGCCAGGGAACGCTATAGAAGCGCATGACGTAACGAATTATTACAAGCGAATTTTATGCTACTTCCAAAAGCTTGCTGCTGGTGATCATGATGAAGCTCAATCAAAACGAAACATGTCTCCACAGCGTAAAAGTCTTGTGATTCCTGCACAGAAGAGGTCACCCGACTCTTGATTCTTGCAACGCACCGTTTTTGAAAATCCTTTTTTACAGTGTTTCGAATTGTAACGAGCTTCATTCTGCAGTTCCCATTCTTAGCACTTGTATGTTGCGTTTAAGCACGAAACCAAAACGCTGGTTGACCACGACGTGGAACCGACGTTTAATCGCTGTCTGCAAACTGCTGATGACGTATCGCCGCTGCAATGTCTCTACCCATGTCGTGCATAGCAAGCTGATGATGTTTTGGGGGAACTGACAAAAACAGACGTGTCTTCGTGTTTTTCGCTGTAGCGACGCTGCCATGCAAAGTCAACGAGTTGCTACTCTTACATCTTCGTCCTCTGGAGCGGAAGACAACGATCAAGGAGGAGGCGCTGGTGAAGAGCGTGAGTCTGGAAGCGAGAACGCTGCGTCTTCTGGAGGTAATCAATCTGATGAATTATCCGGCAGAGGCATTAAGATCGCCGCATGAAAACTAAATCTCCTGTCCAGCTAAGACTTCGTTTTTATACTCTTTATAAACTATCTAATAACGTTTCAAAGCACTTGAAATCGGGGGACGAAGCGATGTTACCAACTACAGCTCAAATTACGTGTAAAAATTTGAATTGCGTGTAACATATGTAAAAATTTGATTAATAGTGTCGCCAGCGTGGCGCGCTCCACTAATAGTTGCCCCTCCCCCCGTTCTAGATTCCGCTTTTTGCGGAACATTCGGCCCAGTTTTTGTCCGATTTCACGCACAAGTTAGCTTCGGCGAACCGCGCGATCATCCGGTTTTCAGTAATTCTGTTGCGTTCCAGACGAGAACCAGAGCGAGCAAGCAGCCAGTGACGCCGAAAGCAGCAACGTCCAATCAAACGAAGGCGGTTCGGAACAGGAAGTGGCCGCGTCGGGCGACGACGATGACGCTGCTTCCGCTGAGCAGGCGGCGTCAAGCAGCGACGCTGGCGACGCGTCGGAATCGGACGAGTGACGCCGGAACGGGCGAGTCCAGTCGACCTGTGTCAGTTGTTTTCGTTCGCAAAAAGCTCTCATTCTGCTGCTTTCTCGGGACTGCTCTGTATCAGTGCCGACGTACGCGTTGGATCAAAATGAAGCGCGGTGTATGGAACAAGGAACGCATGAGACATCGCGATCGGAATCGAACGCTTATTGTTTACAAGTTTGAACTGCCGGTTATTGCAGTTGGTCGCATGCTGTGGCTTTGTGGTTAAATGGCATTGCGCGTTTCTGCGAAACACAGGCATCCTTTATGCGCTGGCTGCATCTGGTCAAGGCCACTGCGCACGGTTTACGCGCAGGACCATGCTTATTCCTGGATATAAAAGTAGCAGCATCGTCATGTTTGCTCGCACCAGATGCACATTTCATTTTCTGGCCCTCCATCGCAGATCACAGGATATTTTACTGCAGCATGCTGTGAACTTGTTCTGGGGGGATTTAGGGGCGCAAAGCGTATTTTTGTCTTTCATTTCAGGCTTTTTCCGCGACATACTAAGCAAAGAAACTTGTAGATTCAAAAATGTGACACAGCAAAGGTTTCTACACGGGTCGTGCTTTTCCACCGCGGACATAAGACTGTAGCTCCAATGACGTTTAAATAGCTACTGATTAAAGCAGGCTCTTATCCTGTCCAGGGATTGAACTTCCAGGTTAAAAATCCTAGAGACATAAGAAATATTGCAAAGCACCATTCTTGATTGAATAGTGTTTCGAAACGTGGAGCGAAACGGAAAACTGAACGATACTCAGCTTCTGTGCTACTTTTGCATTTGACGCTATTAAACCAGTTCTGTTGAGAAAACGGCCATTTTCTTGAGCTTTGGGTCGAGAAACAACAGCGGTAGCAGCAGATCATCCGCACGGCGTTAAAGTTGACAAGAATCGCGAGCAAGCAAAACATTGTGCAAACACAATGATTGGAAGTGGGGCGGACATTTGGGAAACTGTAGTTTGTTGGCATGTGGAGGAAGGCTGGTTTGCGCAACCAGTGTATAGTAAATATGACTACGGCGCAACAAAGAATATATTGAAAGTGAATTGATTCTTAGCCAACGTTTGAACTTGTAGGCATGTAATAAGTATTCACGCGTTTATATTTTACAACTAAAAAATCTACTAATGGGATATCAGGCTACAACGGTCACTGTGCCTTCGCACGCCAGACTTCAAGAGAATAACTTTTGCGATTGACATGAAACTTACATCAGCATTAGATGGGATACAGCAAGCTGATATACAAGCAGTAACCGTACAAAGTGCTACGCCTTGTTTTTTCTTGCGGTCAGTGGTTGTAAAGTGTTGGATACAAGTTTGTATTTCATAATGGTTAACTTGCACACGGAGTTTAAACCTCGGGTGAAGGCCACTGTGGTGTCAATTCTCATACTATATGCAACGTTTAGGTGGTTATTGACAATTTCTAAACAATACTGCTTCGACCAAATACTGAAGATAGGTTCTTTACGTAGTTTCGTTGATTGAATTCTTTATTTGGCTTTTTTGTCAAAGGCTTAAGCCTGAAAATCTTGTTGGAATTGTGGAGGCAATTTCTTCCCGGCTACGTACCTATTCACAATCGGTCGTTTATAGGTCGAGATGCTGCAGGACTTCGGTTAACAAAACGTTTCCTTTTTTGATTGACAATGCGAAGCCAGAAGCAAAGTATGTCCGAAAGGTGTTTTGGAATGCCTGATTGCATTATTTTGCTTTATACATGATCGTTCATCTTACTATTGACATTTTTTTCGAGCTTGCTTTGATAATAAAGAACTAACAAGTCCACAGCGACTTGAGGCTTTTAAACACTTTTCTGTTACATGTAAAGTCATAAAAGGCAGCCTTACATAAATCAAGCGCAGACGAATAATCTTCAAACCCACACATGACTCAACATATTGCAGCTTACCTACCATCGTGACGTGCGGTAAGGACTGTGGCTGGGAAGACAACAACTGTTTCAAAGTCCAAATATGTTTGAGTTCGACGTAGTAACAAGATGCATAAATTCCACCAGAGCCGCAACCAGTCGAATTTGGGGGTCAAAACCTTCACATTTTACGGAAAACTTAATACTTAACAGCAGAAAAAGTTATATTCTTGCCTCGCTCGTTATCCTTTTTAGTTCCTTTAAAAACGCTATCCTGTACAATACATGACGGTAAACTGCAGCGGGCGATCAGTCGCAATTCAAAGTTCCGCACTTTTGCGGAAACAGTAATATTATTTAGTTATTATCAGTGGCGGATATTCAGGGCGTTCAAGGTGTTCAGTGAACACCTGGAAATGAAGAAAAAAATTTAAAAATTGGCTTTAGGGCATTTGTTAGCGATTAATGCGAAGAACTGCCTTTATTTGTATTGTTTTCTCATGCTGCAGATATATCTTTTAACACAGCCGAACGATTTTTGCTTGTCTGCTCAAGCATGACTGCAACTTGTTCAAAAACACCAGACGTTAAATAAACAAAGAAAAAAGCCAGTCGAGCCAAACTATAACAGCCAGGTTGTTCACCTTGCCCGGTGAACAACTTGCTTACGTCATGCGTTGCTTTGCTAGCATTTCCGCTGTGCAGTAGAAGCAAGCTGTGCAGTATGCTGGATTCCTTGTAGTGGACTAGTACAGATGGGTTTGTTTAGCTTCAGGTTGAAATGGCCTACTCTGGCTAGATAGGTGGTGTGGTTTGTTTGTGTGATGATTACCGCAAAAGTTTGGACGATTTTTAAAACGAGAATGCACGAAGCTGAATACTGACTTTGGTAGTGGTGAGCCCAGGCTCATGTGCAAAATAGCCTAACACGGAAATGTGGAATGTTGATAGCAATCGAAAAACGGATACTTCCTAACACGAAAGCTAGTAGATTAATTTGATGATTCTATGTCGAAAATGCTATTTATTTTCTATCAGTGAATTCAATTGAAAAGATTCTGTCATGAGAAATGAAATTAATTAATTTTTGTTTGTGTCCCATGCTGTCAACGTTCTAGCGTACGTGCTGCGCGTGGTTTGATGATTATGATCAACTGCCAATATGTTCAAGTGTTCGAATGGCTTATGGTATAGGCGACAACCACCACCACGGCCGGTGAACCTGTTTTGGGCTGGTTGCTAGCCTGGTGAACACCTTACCAAAATGGCCACCGTACGCCACTGATCATTATGCTCAGATCCCGCACATCGGAAGGATTTTTACCACAGAAAGTTTTTTTCAGCCAAAAGGATTTCTCCAGGGAGGGGGGCAAAAGTGGTGAATTTCATTTTACCCACTCGAAACCAAGATTACACCATTTTCTGCTTAAAATTTTAATAGGAAAAANTCAAATTTCAAAATTCAGGGAGGAGACCAAGCCTCACCCTTTCAGCGCTCATGGCTCGGATCAGCCTGGCCCGGAACGGCGCTCAAGTAATGGATCA
>JGI24021J15306_10000737_pt1 | contig 27875 bp, 16 predicted proteins | sample Ectturendosymbi1_FD_15306 | JGI IMG/M metagenome (IMG submission 15306) | reverse complement strand
CTGATCAACTTGCAAACTGCTTTGAAAAAGCTTGCAGATAAACACCATCGCAAGGTTGTCAACGGTTGGAACCAGCTGTTTTTTTGGAAATGTATAACATCTAAGCTACAAATGCATTTACATTCGTTTTCTTTCTTCGTTTTATTTTGTGCTAACTGGGTTGCCCGTTTATATTTCATTACCACTGAAATTATTTTTAAAAGAAAGTAATATTTTCAGATAACGCAAAAATTATAGGTATAGGGGGCGATTTTCAAAAGAAGTTCCCCTAGGGGAGCGATTGTACAAAAAAGGTTGAAGACCACTGGTGTAAGCCCTGTTGTTTTCACTAGGGGAGATTTGCAGACAACCATTTTTGAAGCGCGTCCAACACTGTTTGGAACGAGTGTGGTGTGGTGATTCGCCACATATAACGTTGAATTCTTAGCAGCAATACTAGAGTCTACCTAGGCGAGTGGAGAAACTCACTTGTCTTACAATGAGGGTCGTGGATTCGACTCTCCATTCACATGAGCGCAATTTTGTTGTAAAATGTGAGGGGGACAGTTTGGTGTGAAAACAATATATTACGAAACCTAAAGAGAAAAATGGGGTTATATCCCCACTGTCTGAAAAAGTGGGGGTACGCGTACCCCGTGTACCCCACCTAAATGCGCCCGTGTCCATTCAGGTGGCTCAGGGCGACACAGCATTGTGACTGCAACACAGGACAGCTGAAATGATAGAGAAATCAATCCGTGCACTTTGACCCAACAAATCTCCGCACCAGGTGCATTAGTGCAAATCTCTATGTTGGGGATGGAGAAAAGTGTTCGTGATGCGAAATGCGTTGTTGCAGTAGAATGTTTTGATACCTTTTAGGTTAGCATCACCTTGTCACTAGGTCACACCTTTATCATACACCAGCTTCGTTTCGTGTGAATGCAAATGCCCGAGTACAGTCAAGTTTGGGTCTTATACCTGCATCAAACCGTACAGGGAGTGGTGCGTCAACTTGAGTCTCATCATGCACGCCCAGGGCGGATCAAAGGTGGGGCGATCGCCTCACCTGTAACTTAAGAAAATAACTTTATTCCCCATTTTTTGTATACAATTCAGAAAACAACATTCCCGGTATAAGGTCATTTTGTTGGCCATTGTTTTGTCACAGCAGTGTTGTGAAGTATGCTTCATCTCTCATACGGTAGTGAACTAGTAAGGGGACTTGACTACCAAATATTACTGAATCGCCCCCTAACCTTACTGGCTGAGTCCGCCTCTTTGCACCACACCCCTGCAGCGGGATGCCTGTCAGGTGGAGACGTGCTAGTATCCCTATCCCAGCGTGCGAAATTTTTTTTGGCTCAATGTGGGAATAAGAGTGTGCACTTATCGTCCTGCTCCACAGTGTTAGAGCCACTACGCTTAATCGCAAAGATGCCAACAACATTCGGACAGTCTCGTTCGCCTTCATCAACCAGTTTGCGCTCTTTTCCTGTGGGCCAGGTGATGTTCCAGTTTCTAATCGCCAGCTTATGGCAGAATTGCTGTTTTTATGTGACTTCTAAAGTATTCCAGAAAGGAAGTACTCAGCGCTGTTCCCATGTGTAGACGATGCAGTGCAGTGCTGCCACTTCTAATGTTTCAACATCAGATCTGATGTTTTGAGAGAAATTTCTGTCTGATGTTTTAGCGATAAATATGACGTTGACTGTGCTGTTGTTTTTGCTTTTCAGGATTCCTCTCCTTTTAGGTTGAAAAGAAGTCGGGTTCACAATTTTTAAGTTTCTTTCATCAACCTCTCACCCTCATGTGTTTTTGGTTATTGTTCCAAACTGAACAAGTTCCTTTCGCAGCGCTGGGTTGAACATTTTACGTTACGCAAGACCGACTTCTCCATTTAAATGAGGACACTTCGCTGCATCTCGGAATAAAGAGGTTCAACGCGCTTTGTTAGGTAATGGGTAATAGATGCGATTAGCTTAAATGAAACTGTAAAGTAAAAAGCTGATGTTGAAGAAGGCAACAATCTGATGTCAAGGAAACTGACCCCAGTGGCAGCACTGGCGCAATGCCTCCTCCATTTGTGAAGGGATAGTGCGGACCGCGAACGACTGTGGCGAATGTCTCTAATGGGTCCCTGTGCCGAAAGCCCGATGTGGTCCTTGACGCGCGCGACAGTATTGATCGTTCTTAGCCTTTTTTGTAGTAACTGTCCGAGTTGTACCCATAGACAATTATTTGTGGCGGCTTGTATCGTGTATAAAAAAGAGCCGATAACAATTTTTTTTAAACTTGTAAGTACGCAGATGCTGCTGATTGTAGCATATTACAATAAATGATATTTGACACTACAATCCATCCATAGTTTATCCATTCATTGTTGTTATAGCTGATGCGTGGATATTCTCCAATCAGATAATGCAAGTTAGGCAGATGATATTTACCCAGGCCTGCCAAAAGTTAAAAACTTTGTAGATACAAAACCTATAATGTAGAACATAGCCCTGACTATGATACCACTGGCTTTTCGTATAAAATGCTTTGAAGCAAAACTGTTATTTAAAAGTAAATTCGCAAAAGCCTTTCGATACCAAGGCATAGGGTATGTTATTGGTAAGCAGTTGTTTTTATTGTAGAGGAAACGAAACTCAAACGACCATTTACTTAAACTGTAGTTTAACGAAGTTAGCAGACCTACAGAAAATACTTTTTTAACTGTAGGCAGGCCGCTGCTTCGTTGAAAGGACCCGTGGATGTTGGAGGATTGTTTCCAGGGGGGGCATAGTGGATTTTTCCAGAAGGTGGCCAAAGAATTGTTTCCAGGTGGGAGGGCAACAGTGATGAAACTTCAATTTACCAACTCGACATTAAAAGAAAAACATTTTTCTACAAAAAAGGTAATATGAAAATATCAAATTTCAAAATTCAGGGGTGTCTTTCCCCGTGGCCCCCTTTCCGACACCCAGTAAAGGACTGTTTTGAAATAGTAACGAATTGCTTAAACGAGTCTACTAAAAACAATGCCTAACAATAAATGTCAAATAAAATAGCAAATACCAAAAACAAAAGTTGTTTCAAAAGAGTTTCTGATGTTATTTAACTTGCAGCGTGTGTTAAAATTTTATTCAAAATGTGTTCAAGGTTCACCAAATTTGATAAATCACAAAATGTAGAAAAACAAGAACTAAGAAAGTTGACAGGCTTCGACGTAGTGCACGACAGGCTCGAAAAAACAGTCTTTCGTGAGTGCAGTGTGCTATTTCAGAAACATGCTTGCACCTGAGATTCCTTTTGCTTTGCATAAGGCTGGCTGCAATTTGCTTCTAATGAATTTGCTTTTAAACAATGTGCTTGCAAGAAAATTCAGTCCAATCTGGAAAGACATTGTTATGAGCATTACGAGTTTTCCGTAAGCTTTCTCCATCAAAGTTTTCAGTCAAGTCGAGTTAGGATCGCTTCGCCTCGTTTAATGCCACACCACAACAAGTATATAAAACAAAGCCGCATTTTATCGTCGCTTCTGCGGCATTTTCCACCACACTAGAAAACCGATCGGCATAGAAATTGATACGAAACAACACATTAGATCAGGGGTGGCCAAACTACGGCCCGGACCGCCGACCAGTTTAATCAGGCCTGCCAAAATCCTTGCACCTGTCACGTAAATCGCACTGTATCCGGCCCTCCAGTGACCAGACAGTCGCGAATTCGACCCTCGGGCCAAAACGTTTGGCCACCCCTGCATTAGACCAGTAACAGAGCCAACGCATAGACCTTGATGGATATCGACATTGATCGCGTATGGGGTTTGCTCAACGTTGGAATTAGGCTTAGATCTTTTATGCGCATAAGAGTACGATTTAATAACTTTTGTTTTGAGAGCAAGCCGTTTGCCAAACATGAGACAACTGTCTTGAATTAAATTCAAATAATTTTGATACTTCTCTAGTTATTGTGAAGAATGGATTCAATTTCACACCAAGAACATCAGATCCGCCACCAAAGGACACACTAGCATAGGCTCCACATGCAGCAACATCGCTTTTTGTTGAAAGTTTGTGCAGTTTTGCAAACCTGTTGCAAGGTTTTCAAACTTTTCTTGATTCTACGTTTTTGGCAATGAGACTCCCAGACATTGCTTATCATCTTTTTTCCTACAACCCCAAAAAACAAAGTTTTATTCGTGATTTGATAGACCCTGGGTGCATTTACTTCTTTTTCCCGTTGAACCCGTGCATGGTTCTAGCACACGCGTAGCCAGGGGGACCAAAGGGCCATTCCCCCCATATGTCCTACCTATTTTGTTGTGACGTGTTTCGAGAGGCGGCGTCCCGAAACAACTACTGTTGCTCGCTTTCAAAGTCAAAATGTTCGCCCCCAAAATATTTGGGCTGGCTGCGCCACTGGGTTGTAGTGAACTCGGCAAGACCGCTCGGTGAACAGGAATGATGAAGCGGAAGCAATCGCGGCAATCGTGAAGTGTGATAAAGTAAATAGGGTTGCAGCAATTGCCCTGCGATGCAGGTTGCCACCGGAAACAACATTTGTTCAATTGCGCGAATGCAGTTGAGGGTGGGATGGACTTCCATTACCAAAAACAAATCCGGCCTCCACCCATGTTTGTGGACATGTGTTTGTATGATGATTCGTCAGGGCTCTTAAACATGTGCCAGTGCCGTATGCGCGCCGGTCATGTTTTCGTAGACCCTTTCAATGCCATAGTAAACATTTAGTTGTAGCTACAGGCACACGTATACCGTATAGCTGTTTATAGAACTGCTGGTAAAAATGTTACTTGGAAATATTTTGGCAGCCGTGCTCCCACGGTTGAATCCAAACAGTTTTCCGATGGGTGTGGTAAGTTCCTTAAATCTTTTCTGTAACGGAAGACGTAAAATTTCACGAAGCTTTGCAGCGTGTTTATAAACGATGAATAAGTTAGTGCAAATGTGTCCTTCAAAACTCTAGGGTGGCTTAGCTGAAAGAACATGTATTCACAGTTTCTGGAAGGCAAAAAGTTAAGTTTTCAAAATAACTACATAGTTTTGCGATATTAGTACTACCAATAATTTCGACATAGTAGCACTCTGCCACAATGCAGTGTACAGCTTAAATGGAGTAAAATTAAACCTGAAAATAACAGGTGGGGACTACTGTATTTTTGAAAAGGTTTATTGAACAGAAAAGCCCAGTAAGTAACTATCCTGCGAATGTAGCCTCAACCAAAACAAATGAGCGTTCAGATTGAATTACCGAAGCACAAAGTGCAAGTGCGATAAGAAATATGCGTTGAGCAAAACGGCAGGCTCGTCCACTGCTCGTTAAAGCTCCGCAAGTCATCTCGCCCCGTTAGGGCACGTGACTCGAGTAATCGAACAAAATAACCATTTTGTTCTTTCTCGTGCAACAGCAACTTCCGCTGCTTAGAAAACAACGCTCGATGGTGGAGGCAAGCTGGCGTTTTGTCCAGTAACCTCAGTCTGAGTGCTTTCAACAGACGGCCTTTACCTCCTTCGACATCTGAGCGTTTCGTTGATGAACCTGCGAGAGAAGACGTTTCAGGCAATTGAAAAGCCGAAAGTTTTACGTTAGCAGTTAAGTGCAAACATGGCCGAAATTTTATGGTAAAATGTGGGGGGTACAGGTTAGTGTGAAACCAGTAGTCATCAGGCCGACGCAGAAGTATAATTTTGTAAAAACAGATTCCCAATCTTGTTTCTAGAGGTGTTGTAAAAGCAAGGCTAATCAACCACGCTCTTCTTTATCATTGCAGATGATTTACGGTGCCACCGGCTTCCTTCGGCTGATGGTAGTGACGCAGCTCCCATCAATGACCGCTTCGAAAAACACTTCCGGCTTACCAACTATTCCACCTACTGAGAAGATACGCCGCGAAGATCGCTCGTATTGCTACAGTCTTTTCAGCGCTATTTTTAAATCCGCTTTTCCACGTCACATCCACGACCGTGAACAGCAGGAGGCGAGTCTGAAGATTGCCCCATTCGAAAGCTTGCGAAATCAAAACTTAAGTCGAAGTTTTCGGACATTTGCAGGTTTTCAAAAAATTTTGAAAGCTTTGCATGCCGCGAACCTTTCGACTCGTTGCTGCCTCTGCACTTCTCAGTAAGTGTAAAAACTGATCGGGAAGAACACTTCGGTCTTAAACGGCAGTTGCGCACTGAGCATCAGTACGCTGGTAAGCACGCGGTTAGGGGTCAGTCAATCGACAGAGCGCAACGGAATATTTTCTCAATCAGGTTCACGCACTAAACCACACCCTACTCTACAGTAAACCGTGCAAATGAAAATAGCCGACTGAGGAAGAACGCCTGATCAACTATTCATTTTGCACGACAGACCAATTCTTTGTAATTGCAACTTTAGGACTGGTGAGAGTAATTCAGATTCCCAGCTTCTTGTCAAGTAAGTTCTATAGAGAGGGCCCACGCAACGATTTGCACAAGCGTGGCATTTTTGCACGAAACAAAAGTACGTTAAACTGAGAACGATTGCTTACGGCACGTTATTTCATTAATATTCCAATTTTGATCAATTTGCACATTAACAAAAAACTATTGAGGCACAATACGAATTTTTTAAACTAACAGAAAAAGACGAAAAACTTCGTGCAACTATTTCGATAAACAATAACTGTTTTCTCGGAAAAGAAAATTCTCTATTGAAAGCAGACTTCCCAACATTTTACCTCAGATGGCTCTTGAAGTTCGGACTCCTGGTGGGAGTTTTTTCCGGAAAGAACAGACCCGTCTTCTCTCTCCAAGCTTTGAAAATTGCTTCGCAAGAAAGAAAATTGTAGTTTGATGGTGGCAATCATTGAAAAAAATGAAGGTCTAAAACCTGCGTCAGGTATCGAATCGCTGCTCACGCCACTTGGAGTTGCTGTCGTGCTCGACGCCACAGCGTCTGAGGCCAACGGCGCCGGATCCATCAACTTCTGCGAAGGACATGGACTACAGATGCCACTGACATTGTGTAAATGTTCTTGGATGACATTTCCACCCACTTGGTGTTGAGGCATCCGGCAAGCGGATGGGAGAGTCATGCTGTGTTTACTGCAAGCACTGCTTTCCGGCGCAGCACCCGAGCTGCGTGCGACGCTTGGCAACGTTCCAGCGCGATTCAAACCACCTGCCGCGGCGCCGCAGCCACAGCTTTCCTGCAGCTCCTGTTTCGAAAACGGTTTTCCTTGCGGGTTCGACGCAGTCGTTTTCGAGTGAAGAAAGCTTGCTGCCTTCGTGAAAGCTTCCCGCGTTCCCGCGGGGGACTGTTCGTCGACTTCAGGTCGAGGGGAAGACGCTCGTTGTTCTTGCTGCTGCAAGTTCTGTCCGGAATGTTGCAGAGGGGTTTGCCGCCCCTCGAACTCCTGCAAGCGCACCATGGTCCCTGCTCGCCGCGGCGACACCGCATTGTGAGGTTTGCTGGAAAAAGTGTCGACCAGGGCTGGGAGACTGAGATTGTCAGAGGTTTTCTCAGTTTCTGGTTTTAGCTTCGTGGAAAGATCTTCTGCAGACACCAGGCCCGGGATCTTGGCAAGTTTTTCACTAAAGAAGGCATTGATACGGTCATAACTTTCGCCAAAATTCAGAGAACTATCGTCTATTGTGCCATTCCTCATACGAGGTGGCTCTGAAGCAGTTAATTTAGTATCCACACCCAAAAGACTCCCTGATGTAGATTTGCTCTGGTCTGCTTGAATTGCTGAAACCTTTGCAATTTGTTTGATTCTGGCTTCTCTACGTTTATTCTTGGCTTGCTTGTCGACCATTCGTCTGAGTTTCTTGTTTGCATTGCCAGAACCAAGGGTTGCGCACAGCCACGTAAATCCTTCGGCAAGGCCTTCGCCTGTTTCTGCAGAAACCATCTGGACTTCTGCAATATGAAATAATTTTAATGAATCAGTACTGCGTCTGCATTGGAATTTTTCAAGGAATATTACAAACAGTGCAACCGCGTAAGTTTAAATATAGCGCCAAAACTGATAAAAAAAAGCTAAAGAAATACTTGTAAACCTTCCAGCATTTATTTTCTCTGACAAAAACTATGCTTTCAATTCTTAAATCCAGTAAATCGTAAGGCAATTACCGTGTGTAGTGGTTACAATAAAGAGTTTAGATCGAAAACAACAACCATTAATTTTTGCTATTTCACGAATGAACATTTTTGAATATGTATTTTTGTTACAACTTTGCCACTGGCTGTGCATTAAATTGAAGGAATGGACAGTGTCACTCTGAAAAGACAAGGCAAGGGTTGTAAGGCCGTTGCATCAATTCTGCTTGAAAAATACAAATCAAGGAGAATCCCCCGTAGACCTCTCCTTTGCAACATAAATGTCGCCATGATAAATTATAGGGTGACTATGATTTGTAGTTTTCAAACCGAGATGTTGCGCAAGTTATGTTGTGGAACTTGCAAGTAACGGTCGTGCCAAGTGTCAACATATCTCGAATTCGAGCAAGGTCTGTAAATCCGTTCGATATGTCATGTCTTTTTCGAGGTTTTCAGCTGCAGTGGCGTATCTAGGGTAAGGCAGGCATGGCACGTGCCATGGGCGCCACTTTGACGGGGGACGCAAAAATTGCTTGGCAAAAATTAAAATCTTTATGTTATTTTCTTTAACCTCTATTTTGCGCCCTATGCCAGGGGCGGAACGAGGTTAGATGGCGCCCGGAACAATAAGCAAGTTTGGAGTTTGGCGCCCGCATGTTCGAACCTGAGGTCTTTCGGAAGCAACTGTACTGTACTGAAGAAAGTAGGTTACTTGTGACATTGTTGGAACTTTTCGGCGCCCTACGCAGTGATTCTGCGCCCCCATGATGATTCGTCGCCCGGGGAATTGTTCCCCTCTTGCCTCTCCCTCATTACGCCCCTGCCCCAGGCATTCATAAACTGCAAAGCTGCATCAACACCGCGCCCTTACCTAAAGCATTAAGTTAGGCGTGTTACGTCAGCACCACTAGGCATTATGACAAAACTGTGGTATTGCGACATGACAAAATACGAGGGTCAGACATTGCGACAGAACAAAAACGCTCGCTTGCCATATCTACGAGAGTAACGAGACCTCGTCCTTATCACGATATACGAAAGGACAAGTCAGTCTGTACTGCTGCATTTTAGGCAAGAAGATATTAGTCAGAATCTGGCTGAGACGAGTTTAAGTCCGTGATTGTGAGAATTTGACTGTTGCGCAAACAACTGGTGTTGAGGTCATACATATTTACAAATTGCTGTGGCCCATGCCGACCCTATGAAACTTCTTCGATGGCCACTAGTGTCCAATAAATAGGCTGAATACAATAATCCAGTCCCCGAAACTAAGGTAAAGAACATCAGTTAGTCCTCGAAGAATTAGCAGCTAGCATCGTTGTCGTACTAGTTGAGCAAAAACGTTAACTCATGCAAAAGATTTGTTAGTCTTGTTTAGAGCTAGCTTTTTCTGTCCAAATTTTGCTTTCTGTTCGATGTCCAAGGTTTGGTGAAAAGGTCCTGACTGTGAGAAACTAAAATCTATGTGTGACAATACAGAAGCTGTGTACAGTTCAAATGTAGATGGCAGGCAACTATACGAGAAGAGTCTAGATTGCAAAATGCTGGTTTCAGTTGGTGTAACTTAAAATTATCGCGTCCAAAAGTCCTGACGTACTTCGAATTGCTTTGCAAATAATGCTGACGATGGCAGTTATACAGTATTTACTGCAAGCAGCGAACGATCTTTCAGAAAACTGAAATTGGACCTTTCATACCTCCAGTGAGAACAGACAGGGACGAAACAGCAAAAACTTACTTTGAAACTTACAAAAAAAACTTACTTTGATGAAATCATAGACGGTTTGCTTCGATAAAATCACGGAAAGTATTGTTTGTTTTAATTAGCAGTGTCCGGAAACACTATGTAGACCTTTAGATTTACGATAACGTTATTATTTGAATGTTTTGATGTTCATCAATGATAAAACTGAGTATAGAAGCATCTTGTAGTCGTTATGTATAATTTATATTTTATTTACTGAAAAGTTTAAAGCACACAAAAACACATTTTCCGTTTTAAAAAATTTATTTTCTTTATGGTTTATCTTTCGTAAAAAATTTGCCTATACTTAAATTATTACAAAGGGCGCGCATTAAACTTTTGCCATGGGTGCCACTTTGCATAAATATGCCACTGTTCAGCTGAAAAAAGTGAAAAGCAAAATGGTCTTCGGTTTCTTTCCGAAACGAAAATTCCTGAACTGTTTTCAACGTTTTATGTCGCAGCCGCCATTTCTCGCGGTGGTTTCAGCCGTTCGACTTTTGCGGAACATGCATAGGTGACTGAACACGACCCGGAAATAGGGAATGTCCGTACGTCTCGTCGCCTAGAAAACTGTAAGTATGGGAAAGCCCATGCTAAATTTTCTGTTTACAGTAAGCGATAGGCTGACTTGGTGGTTTCAGTACGCAAAAGATACGCACCACATATCCTTGGATGCAGTAGCGTAGCCAGCCCAAAAATTTGGAGAGGGGACAAAAATTTTGGGGGGTCCAAAGTGTATGATTTTAGGCGAATAGCGCTATTTTGTTTAGAAAAACACGTCTCAAAGCACAAAATGACCATATTTTCTAAACATTTGGGGGGTATGACCCTTTTGCCCCCCCCCCGGCTACGCCTATGCTTGGATGTGTTATGGAGTCACCTGATGGATGACTACAAACGCTCCAATGTCTTTGATATACTTGCACCACGTGTTAATGCTCGGTTGCAAGTTGTGTTTATTCGAAACCTAACGTTTGTTTCCCACCAAAGCGAACAAATATACATGGAACATAGTTACGTTTCTCCTACCAGACAAGATGTTATTTTCTCCCTACTGCTGCACTTCACCATTTTGCTATCTCAGAGAAAGAAATTGGTTTGAGGCAGAACAGGTCCAAGTCAAAAACCCATTACAAAAATCTGTGAATAATCCACAGTTACGTCACTACCGATTGCATAAAAATGATGCACCATGGACGTTTCCTGATCCTGGAGCAGGTGTTTATGCTACAGCGTGCAAGAACTAAGCAAGAGGTTCCACTCCTTTATGACTTTTGGAGAGCTTGAGGCTTGTATAAGCACGCTCAACCAATATCAGCGTTCCTTAGCGTCAACCAAGCTCATTGTCAGTAATAGCTATGCTCGCCAAAACCTGTGAAACCTGACCAATTGACGTGGATCTCGCTTCAAACGCTCAGTGACGTGCGGCAGAATTTGTGCAAATACTTGTGTTTTTGCGAGAATGTCAAAGTAAGGAGACAAGACCGAAATATTTCAGGGAAAGTTCTTTCATATGAAACTGGCCAAGCAAAGCCTTTTGTCGTGTGACACATTGATCCAAAACGGTCGAAAAGTAGTAAACTACTGAGATATCCAAAGTAATGATGTCTTTCTTCTGCTGATTACTTCGATTTCGTTTTTGTTCCGATGTCCCATCTACCTGTGTCCAGCAGGTTTCCCCAGGATGATTATTTGGTGACGATGTCAAAAAATAAGCGAATATAAAAGCAATCATCAGAAAAAGACTTCATTTTCTTGAAATGAAACCTGGTGGCAACTACTACAAAGCAACATGGGTAGCAGGAAGAATAGCATTTTACAAAAACATATTTTTAATGCATCGCGGAACTTTTCGTGTGCAAGCCAATTGCAAGCAACACCAAAATAAGTGCAACAAACTTTTCTTTCAAAAACAAAGCTAATCAGAGTGAAGGTTGGAAGTTTTGCAAATCATATAAAAAACAACACAGAAGCTTTGTTTTTAAACGAAAATACTATCGGATAATTTCAAAAACTGCACATTGGCGCCACCTGCGTATCCTGCTGTGCAACGCTTTTGCGTTTTATTCAATAGATCAATGCTGACGATGAAAACATATTAATTTTGAAATAGCAGGTTAATTGTTGGGTTGTTCTTTTTGAAAACTGCCCATCTTCTCATGCAAACACGTCCAAACCATCAGCGCTTTTATATGCATTTACTACCTGATAACTTCGCACAACGTCATTATTTCCACGCAAGAATCTAAAAATTTTCAAACAGATTGTAACAACAGGAATGACAAATGGCTATAGCAAAAAGCAACTGCTGTTTATTCCAGGTTAAAAGGCAATTTTCATCAACAATTAAAAGGTTGGAAGGCCATGGCATTTGGCACTGTTGTTAGGTTTACCAAACCGAAATTATTATTTAACATTTCGCTACTTATTCGTCTTTTCAACAATACTCAACCCGGCTGGCTCGCTTAGCCTGTAGAGCCCAATTAGACCAACTCGGTTTGCTGCTTGCAGACCCCTGCTAGCGATATCCTTGTTGAGGTGTCTCGCTTTCCAAGGACAAGTTTAAAATCATTGAATCTGATTCACTCTGACCTGTGAGAGGGCGAAGGCGTAACTCAGGCTCGCGGCTGCTTGCGACACGAAGCAGGCAGGGGATTTGAGAGGTGACTCTGTACTATATGCAGTATTGCAATGATGGGCAAACTGCGGCTCGTGAGTCGATGTTTTGTGTGGCTCTTCTAGCTGAAAATTGATAGCCAGTTGTCGCTTCATATTTAATGTTTGTTTCATTTTTCAATTTGTTAACACGAAGCATTTGCCGCAATTTCATTGAAGAAGTAAACTCAATGGCCGCATCCCGCCCGGTGTTTGGAGACCCAACGTGCCATGCAAAAAGTTAGCCTAAATGGCAGTGCTGTCGTCAAAACCGCAACCTCCGAGACGGAGACTTTGCCAAAAAAGCCAAGACCAAAACCAGACCTGCACATTCGAAATTGATACTTTAAAGTTTTTCGGCTTCGCCATAATTTTTCTCGAATTTCTCAAAAAGTCATCACCACTTTTGAGCTTTGTCGAATTTTACCGATGCTTTCCACGTTTTAGGTTTTTGTTCTCCAAATGTGTAGCAGAGAGCGAAAAGGTTGAACTGCGAAAGCCGTTGTTGACTGGGTATTTAACGTCTCGAGACCGAGACGTTACGTGAAGCTTTTCCACAGCCAAGACAAGACCTGAAAGACCGGGACTCACGAAAAGGAGTCTCGAAACACGTCTTGTGGCAGAGATCACATGTCGCGGCTCCATCACTTAAATGACTTAGTAGCTTTGCCCAAAGTGGAGTAATGCAGTTGATTGCATTTCGAATACGCCATCTCTTGTGAATCATCCCAGGCCCGCAACCTGGGAGGAAACCGGGCAATTGTCCCTCAAAAAATTTTCGAAAACATTTTGAAAGCGCCAAAAACATTTAGTTGTTAGGTACAGCAACAAATAGCAAACATTTTTGTCCCTTCCTAAGGGATCAGCTGATTGCGGCCCTGAATAGCGCAGTGCTAACTGGTCCCGAATTGTTGATAGCAAAGAGAAACCGAACTGTTGATAGCAATGCTCATTGCTCAGCTGTGACAATAGTGAAACTTTTTTGAGAGAAAAAATTTTAATTTGGCAAACTTTTTTGTCAAAAATTTTAGCAAACGTTTTATAGCCTTAATTTCTAGGCATGACATTCGTTTTTTAATGTCATATCTACTGCATCACTGCATTTCTTTCTAGGTTTTCATCAGAAGAAGACATTTTAGCAGAAATCATTGCTGCAGTGGTAAAACGTTGGGTTCAGATTCAGTTTCATTGTACCGTTTCGCACTCCCTTCGGAGGTTTGGAGTGTCACGAGTGGTCAGTGACACTCATTTGTCCTTACCTGCTCCGACGACCATGCGGGGGATGCGGCAACTTCCGCGGTGTATGCTGCATTGGTGGCAAGTCAGTGGCAACACCGCGCGTCAAGCTTTTAACTTGTACCCATCTACTAACGCCGGGTGCAAGAATGGACAGATCTCAGGCACCATTTTCCAGTCTTCGGCATGACCTGACCGGGAATCGAATCCAGCCTACCAGGTTTAGTGGCCATGTTCAACCTACTGTACGACATAATTTAATGATAAACTTTGCTACTTCAAAATTTTTTGCTTGTACTATTTTTCAACTTTTATAGGAGATGACATGTCTGTTGGCGACATGCATTCATATTCTTTAAATTTCGGAGTGATGCATCAACTTTTTTGCCAAGTGACTGAATCTTAAAAGGAATGTGAGAACAACCTATGAAGTTTAACGGAATCTCTTTACAAACGGACCGACATTTGGCCACGAACGCAGTTTATAACCACAGCTCTATCTGCAAGTAGATTTTAGGACTACCTGAATGAATGCCAATAATCCAAGCATGAACGCAGTGCAGGTGGGACTTTGCTGGCTGACCAAATGAAAAACTACTTAATTCCTTTTAGAAATCCTCGCCAACGCTTTTACAAGTCTTAAGCGGAACCATAAACAGTGACGTTCTGTCTCAACCTGTCTATACCTTTATGCTCAACCACATGTCTTCTTCCGCTTCGGCGCTGCGACGTAACGCGTCTTGCAATTCTTGCAGGTAATGTTACTCATATGCATCAGAACGCCATGCACGGCATGTATCACTGACTTCCTGAAGAGCCGGGCCGGATTAAGTCTTCCGTCATTTTCACTGTCTTCTGAAGCAGAGCAACATTTTAAACCTGCAGCCCGTACGTCTACCGAATGTTTATGATGGAAACAATGACTTATTTGAACCTATTCACCTCGTGGATAAAAACATAGGCTTGTTGAAAACAAACAAGTAGTTAGAAGTTGTCTTTGTTTCCCTGGAAAGCTTGTGTCATGACAAACCAGAAAATATTTGTTTCAGTTTCAAGGGCGAGTTGAAGTTTTTTGACCTTGTCCTGATGACGATGTGACTGTTGTACTTCGATTGGAAAGAGCTGTGGAATTTTCACCAAGGCTTTTTTTGTGAAAGTGACTGCAACAATGTGATGAGATGTTATGTTTCGTACACAAACATTACATAAAAGCAACTTTGCTTGCCTCAATTGCACAGAAACATCCAGCATCCCTCCTAAATTCCCTGAGCACACACATCATTCGAAAGAATACCAAAAATGTGGCTTTAGTGTTAACATTCAAGGAAACCAATTTGTCAAGTGTTCTGTGAAATCCCTCTATTGCATGCGAAAAGTTTGTCAGTAGCCAACTTCATGTTTAGGCAGCGATAGAATGTTTTCAATTTCCTAGTCTTGAAGTCCTACTTTTAAACACGTGGCTCCACTTTTCATACAAAAGTTACTGTTTCCAAACAAACACCTTTTCTGCAAAAAACTTAAATCAGTCGGAACGTTAGCGCAACTTTTAAAATGTTTTGATCACATTTCTCTTGCAGCATGTTAGGTACTGAAAACGCTCACCTTACTATTGCACATCACCGCGGGGAGCTAATGAACCTTGCTTCTTTTACTTTTCGTTGATCACTTACCAGTTTTTGAATAAACAAGAGTGTGCCTTATTTGCAAGTGAGGTTTACCACAACGTGGTTAACTGAAGAGATGCACAATTAGGTTCAAACATAGGCGAAAAGCAAAGACAAAAAACTGTAAGCGAGAAAACATTTCTGACACTGCTTAAACGTTATCCGGGCGACAAAGTCACCTAGGCAACACAACATTTTGCAGTGGAAAATGATTCCTAAAAAAAAGCTTGAGTTTCCTGGCGACTTTTGCAAATTTTGTCACGGGACAAGGAGACTAGAACATAGTTCAACTCTAGGTTGTTGAACTGCAAAACATTTGGTAATTGCGAATGTAATCGAGCGTTGATTTTGCAAGTGATCAGAAAGTTCTAAATGTGTGAAAACACTTGGAAGAACTGAGAACGGAATGAGGGTGACGTCCAACTTGCTTCACCAACCGAAAAAAATCTGCTAACAAGCTTGAAAATTTTCAGAAGATATGACATTGTTGCTCGACTGGCAGAACATGCTTACTGTACTGTCGCATCTTGCAGTTGGCCGCTANATCCAGTCGNAGNCTCAAGTCTTGTGATGTCAGCTTATAGTTCAAACTGTCCGTCTTGTTTACGACAACGAGTAGGGGAATTCCTTTNCGTTCCGGCCGGGTCACTAGATCCTGCAATACGTGCGCATCCACTCAGGTGATAAACGTTTACAGCATTGCCAGACGAAAAGCGCAATTGTGTTTCGCGCACCGCACAGCAACTGCATTTGCTTGCTCTGACATAAACTAGTTGAACATCCCAAGTCAATCGAAAGCAATAAAACACGCCAAATTCGGTAATGTGAGAACGCTGAACGAAATCACCATCGATAAATCAAGATGTATAGTTGGGGCAAGCGTTCTGTGGGGACGACGCTGCGACGCTCATCAGGCTGCTAAGCGCACGACCGTCATGCCGCGACGGTGATCGGCATCTCTGATTAATGACAAAACACGAACAGATCGTGACATACGCAATAATATTCAACTAAGGAAGGACGCACTGCAGATAGTGCAGGGAAAATGTGAAATCAACAGCACTTCTTAAATGCATGCATGGTTGTTTGTCCAAGCGGTGCTATACGTACCGTATTTCGATATTGTTTTGGCGCAGCTGGAGATAGCGCTTTTGCAAAGCGGGTTACAAATGTTTTGTTTGATCAGCTGAAATTAGCTCTATCGTATTAACATTCAATCTCAATCACGCCGATCGTACAAGATATGAGATGAATTCTTTTTAGAAAGCTTTTTATACCGGAAAAGATTAAGGATTGTTAGATTTTCCGCTTAAATTTCCTAATTTGCCGCCCATCGGAAATTTTTGAAGTGTGCTCTGCGACTTCGTTAAATTCTGCATTCCTGATTTTGTCCTGTATTTCTCGATTGGAGTTTTTTGATTTCTTAAATTGCTTTAAATAATGTTTGTGTTTCTGCGATGGCGTAGCTTTTTTACATTGCTTGTTTTAAATTTGTTATGCATTTGAGTCATGTTTAATTATTTATGTTTCAGGTTGACCGCAAAGGGTCTTTTAATTAAACACATCGTGTTAATGTTCATCCAGTAATGCTGAGCATAGCTTTTAAATACGGAGCATTAGTAGTTAATTAATCTACCTAGAAAAGCTAAGCTATGGGAAGGGGGTTACAGCATCTTACCGATGCTACGTACGCCAGAAAGACGACTTGGATGACAAGAATCTTCTGCTTCTGATGAAAAGCAAACGAGCAGGTTGCACATAGAGGCACGTCAACAACAAATCAAAACGTTGGAAGTTTGATACTGTCGACTGGCAGCAAAAACGTGGATTTGAAAGCCTCCTGAGAAAACGTTTCGTACACGAGACCATATTTCTGCAGCTGGCCAATTAATTCGTTTCATTAATGAACAGAACCTTAAAAAGCATCCAAAACGCATATTTTGGACGTTTTTACGAACCTCTCGTTGTAAAAAAGACCATTAGCGAATATGGAAGATGTCTGTTGTTGGCAAAAATAGTCGCTATGTTCTATGTTCAGTTTCTTGTTTGACGATGTAATTAGAAAACATTAGTCGTAATTAAGACTCGAATGGGACAGAATTTTTGTCAACCACGTTTTGAAAAACTTGACTAGGCAGCGATGCAAACTCTTTAAGCGAAGAGACTTCACTCCGATTGCTTAACCGTTCTGTCACGTGATTGAAGCAAGCTTCTTTGAATAGAAAATCACGAAAAAGGCGGCAGGTTGTATTCAGCTGAAAAACGCGTTTCATTGTGAAGCAAGTGCATTAACCGTGAAAAACAAAAACGCACATTTTGAATTTTGACATTCTTACCGCTATCAAGGTTTTATTTTCCTCCATTCGTTCGACGTCACAGCAGTCTATGACGTAAATCATCGCCAGTGCACTCGTCAAGTAATGTTTCCAGAGCGGCACCATCTTCACATCTCCTCCAACCTCCATCACATCGAGCTCAATATCTTCGAAGGGGATGACTTCCATGTTGAAACCTGCACACGACCGTAGCGGTAAATTTGACGCAGCGAAATCCAACCTAGTGAAGAATTTAAAAGACGGAAAACGCTTTTAATTTGGTGGAAACAAATACACAGATTCCCTCAAAGTTTTTAAAAAAGACAGTAAAAACATTCACTTAAATGCCATAACATTTTTTCTATTAGGTAGGCTAAGCATCTTGATCAATACAAATTTTTTAATAATTGGGCACTACTCTCTAAAACTGCACATCAGTGCTGAAGCACTTCATTTATGATACGGATTTTTGAAACTATTTTGCCTGTTTTAACTTATATATCTCCAATTTCCACCTTTACATGCAACGAGACCTTATCACCAAAGCGCACAACTGCAGAGGAAATGAAATCAAAAAACTGATACGAATTTTGTCTTGCTATCTAATTAATTTTCCCACTCAATAATAAGAGGCAGACAAATGACAACTTTACCCCTTCGTTCAATTAAAACAATTAAACTTACTTTACAATCAACAATCAAACTTACCAAAAGTCGATATTGGCAAAATGTTTTCCCCAGTTAAAAGCTTGTATAAAATGGTTGTTTTTCCGGAATTTTTTAATCCTGAAAATACAGCAACATGATTTCTTCAGACTACCGAATAGCAGCTCTCCCAGAAAATTTTAAATAAAGTAGAAATGTACAAGGAAATAGAAATAGGATCTTAATATTGTTTGAGCTGTTATGCGTGAAGGCTTTAAACACAGAAAAACGAAACAAAAAGCAAGAGGCTGTTTTATTTGAGCAACGGCAAAAGCAGTATAGCTTGGCCTTGGGCAGCTCTTGCATAACCAGTCATTATCTATTCTAAAAATTATTTGATGAACTCAGGACTGGATACCCAGCTGTGAACAGTGGGTATGGCTTGGCAGTGCGTCTGACGTTTCCATTACATCTTTTTACATAAAACGCTGATGTCCTCAATAAGCCCTGCTCCTTTCATTCCCGTGCTATAAAGATTGTGCAGACAGATTCATGAAACGAACTTCACAAACGATTGTGTTGAAGTAATATTTGACTGCTGTACATAACACAAACGGAAAAATGGAGAGATGTCTAGGCAACCGTAACACATGAAGAAGGTTGGAGCAGCACATGTGACTAGAGGTTGCCTGTTTACAATAGCTTGTAACGCGACAAATCTTTTCTTCTCCCCGGCCTCCAGAAAAGATTCTAGAGGTTTTCAACAATACATTAAACTGCTCTTAGATTGTTACTGCAGACCAGATTTAAGCTCAGTTTCGCCGAATGCCATTGCATTCCACTGGCCGATGTCTCCAATACTGTGCGGTAGATTGGAGAGATTTGCGCGATTTGCTTGAATCAGAGTTTTGTTATTATGTCCAGGATAAAACATTCAAAAATTAAATTAAATTTAAACGCCTAATCGTAGGGTTTAAATTTGTCGTTGGCTTTGCAAAACTGATGGCAAAAATGTGATTGTTTCTTAACTGCACCGATGACTGGCATCCATGTGAATGCGCAGTGACGTGGGGAGAGGGCTGGATATCGCATTTTTCGGGGCCCGACAAGGCTTGCACGCACTGTCGTTTTTTTTTATAAAGAAGCCTTCCGCTAGAAAAATCGTTTGTCATTAAATGGCCTAAAAATTCAGTCGTTTTTGTCGAGAGCATTATTAGCGGCGTCTTGTACAAAATCATCTTCACATGGTTCCTTTTCACGTCAATGACCGATTATTGTTATGCAAGACTTTAAACTCAGTTCACATGGCAATACGTTGCAATACAAACTGCTTCTTCATGCTCCTCGTTCAGCCGCAGCGCAGACCAGCACAACTTTGTATTGGATCAAGTTTGCTGTCGGAAAAACGGGCGAGTTTTGCTGAAGCGTTGCCATTACAGACATTCGGAAGTTCAAAATTCTTGTTTCTTTATCGAAGAGCTGAGTTGATAGCTACCACGAATGTCGAGCCTTAATTTCACGATGCTCACACTAGACAATGGAAAGCTAATGCGAACTGGAAGCGCTGAAACTGGAAACAGCTTTCATGGGCTGTTGTTGTTAACGCCCGATTGTGCAGCACGAGATGATTAGCTGCATGCCTGCATGGCGCACAGGACGCGGGCTGTGGGTGCAGTCACCCCCAGCATTTAAACATATCGATATCAAAGGATGCTACTGGTTGTCGACTTTCGCAGTGAAAAAAACGCTTCATGAGAAATGAAAAAAAAAACGCTTCATGAGAAATTCGGCAAAAAAACGCTTCATGAGAAATTCGGCATAATGTTTTAACATTTGGAGCAAGTGTATCGATACTTTTTTCTTTGGTTTCTCCGAACAATTTCATAAACAAACAGAAATTACTGGAAAAGTCTTGATCCATTGCCGTACTCACGTCGGTGCCATTGTAAAAATCGCCTGGCGAATTAGATTGTCTGTGAGAGACANAGCACTAAAAGAGAGAAAAAGACTGCATAGCTACAGACTTGGACAACTAAATAATTCTAGTTTACAAATTCGACGAATTAGAGCGAATTGACGGTAATTCTAATTTTAATCTAATCTNCTGAGAGCATCAGTGCTCTAATTTTTATTCTAATTTAATTTCCGATTTTGCAAAAAATGCTAATTTGTCCAACGGTATTTTTAAAGATGAAACGAGAATGCACCCTCGTGCAAGGAAAGTGCAGTAATATTGTCACAAATGTTATGCCACGTTTCCATCACTCAGAAAACAAAAACAGTAAAAACTCGATCAATTTTTTCCCCACATGCACTACAAACAATGTGACCTTATCTGTAATTATTATTACGTCACATTGCCTGGGAAAACTTGTTGATTTGGTAAAATGTAACATATCCCGAAACAATCACATTACGTAAGATGTCCATTCCTTATGAAAGCTTATGTGACCCTCAGACAAAAATGTTTGGAGATACCTGTTTTAGGGTATTGGAGAAACGAACATCGCTTCCCTTATCTGAGGGCTGCTGCTCGAGAACTCCTGGATATGACAGCGACATCGGCTCCGCCGGAACGAGTCTTTAGCCATGCAGGCGAATTGTACAGCAAGAAATGCGCCAATCTTGGCATACGAATACGAATCTTTGCTATTCACATGCTTATGAGAATGGATCCATATTTGGGCATGAATTGAACTTGGATTAAAGTTGCTTTGATTTGTGTAAATGTAATTCTAATTCTAATTTTAGTTTAATTTCTGGTTTTTGAAATACCGCTAATTTTAATTCTAAGCTAATTTGTGAAAGCTGAGTTTGCTGTAATTTTAATTCTAATCTCATTTAGCAAAGCTAAAAAAATTCTAGTTGTCCAAGTCTGCATAGTTAGCTGCTGAAATAGCTGATCTAACGAGAGCCGGGTGCTTCCGGGGATTAGACAACAGACTGAACGCATTGCATTGCAAAAGAAAAAAAAGCTGAAATCTTCAGAGCTGTCTGAAGTGGGTTCTGATTGCAATGCATGCAACTGCTTATGTATGTTTGACAGTTTGCATGAGGGGGCGCCGAACGTAATTCTTGCCGCGGGCGTTATTTAACTTATAAGTACGCTCCGTTGCAAGAGGGTGAAGGTTAAAAGCTGATTGTTGCATATGAGTAAACGTCAGAGAAAATCTAAAGAATATACCGGTAATATGAAAATAAATAAAAAACTGTTAAATGTCTGGATTGGCAAGGTGCTTGGAAAGGTCCGGTGTCGTAGTAAGAAGTATGACAAATCGCTGTTTGTTTGTATTGAATCATCCTAACCAATATCCAGTTTGCACGCCGGTCGCCGAGCGTTTCACAATTTACTATGATACATTGCTTTTCTGCATTTTTCTCGAAGCATATCGTTTCTTGAACAATCATTGGCGTGCGCGTGAAGGAGGTGATCGGGTTGAATGAGGCATTGGTTGAATTGGGTCCTTTAACGCACGCAGACTACTGTCGCGACCCCGATCGCTTCGCTGAGTCATTACTGGTTGGCTCAACTCTGGCTAAAAAACGTCAAAAACAGGCTGTGACGCACATCCAGTGACGTGGTTGAAGGAACCATAAGCTTTACTGTTACCAGCAGCTACCGAATAATTTGGGGCAAAGGATATATCGCTACAATCAGGTGTTTTCAATCAGAAGTGTAAAAACGTAAAAAAAAGCTGGAGAAATATCTGGCATTCGAAGCAAATGGTTGTTTAGTGATTTCACCGCATATACCAACCCAGGATGTGCTCTTCATGACCTAAGCCGCGATTTACTTCAACAGAACGGTAGACTGACAAGTTAACAACATTGAACACGATGCCCTTTTTTACCGCGCAAGGCTTTTTCACTTTCGCTTCCATCATTAACTTTCGTTTTCAACAAAATATAGCAATTTGCCAGCTAAAATGCTGAAGAAGTAAAGAAGCTTAAAAATGCATGTCCACGTGCAAGTAACGCCAAAAGTGTAACTAAAAAATAAAATATTAAACTAAATTGCACGCGGAATAGGGTGTGGTATGATTTCAACGTTTATTGGTTGATTGCTTGTGCGATATTCTGTTGACAAGGGACGTCGTTGTTTTATTTGTTAACCTTCCAACCGCTCACAGCGTCGAACTCCTACCGACCAAATAATGTATTAACGTCCAACTTGAGATGTGCGACCTCGGGTGGAAATAACGACCACTTGTATTCGGGAAGGTACGAGCTGCTGGGTGAACATAGCTACAGCAGGTTTGCTATGCCATTGCCTAGTCACTTTGTAAGCCGGCTTGTTCTGGCCCCAACCTTTCATGAACACGACGTCAGTGGCTTCGATTTTCAACCGAAGTTGTCCGCAGGTGACGTTGAGATAATACCGCTGAAAGTCAAATCTGGGCGGGCCATAAAAATGTGACTCGATCAAACTTGTACCAAAATGTTGTAACAGTAGCCTCAAAACAAACAATTTAACTTCGAGACCTAATTTCGAAAGCTGTTTGTCAAATAAGTGGTTAATCATACAGGCATTGAAAGATTGAACAACCCGGATGAATGTGCTTGAATGCGTCTAAAATAATGGCGTTCCAACTGTAGACCAAGAAGAAATTTTCAGTTTTGAGTTAACCACAGAGCTAGTTCCAACAGACTATGCACGGCGTGGCTTACCAAATATAAACCTTTCAGATTTGTGCTTCGTAAGCAATGATAGAATAAAACGAAGCCACTTTGTCTTTAAATTTTCAATGTTTAAAATATCGCTTATGCCAGTGCAGTCGTTTTTGAATCTTGACAAACGTACAACACACGATGAGTCACGTGCCGTTTTAAAGCAAACCTGTGGGTTATAGGTCAAAAGAATTTGAAAAAGGTTGGTCTACAACCGTCCTTGGTTTACGGGTAAACTCAGGCGCAGTAATCTTTTAGATCAGGGGTCTCCAAACCACGGCCTGCGGGCCAAATCCGGCCCGCGAAGTGATTTAATCTGGCCTGCGAGGCCATTTTTATCCGTCCGCAAAGACATTTTGCCAATAATGAAAAATGAATTTTTAGTAGAATGTAACATATCCCGAAACAATCACATTATATAAGATGTCTGATCCTCGAACTGTCGTGAAACAGCTTATGTGGCCCTCTGGCAAAAACGTTTGGAGACCCTTGTTTTATAACACTGAAAAGAGAAGCTCGATATTGCATTTATGATCTTGCTACATGTACAGTTGGTTTTGTTTATGATATGGCTTTATTGCAAATAATGTTTGAAGTGGACAATGACATGAGTAATTTGCAAGTGTTAAGGTTAATTTGTTACAAGTTAAATTAGAATGTAAAAGTCTTTAATTAAATTAAGCCTTTGTCCCCACAACCTACAGTGACAATACCTCTATAAGCTTGTGCGTATAGAGCGATTCCACACTCAAATACGTCTCGAAAACTGAGGAAACAATAAAACAGCATGATTTAATCAGAGTTGAATTGTATTTTATAATGACTAAGCTTCTTTACATTTTTCTTATTGAAAGTTTCCAATATTGCTTCGTATTAAATTACTCATAGCCTTTTTTGTTCCGCAGATGCAAAGCCTCTGAACATGGCAATAGCCGGTGAAATCCTGGTTATCCCACACTGACCTAACGTGGATCAAACAAAAGAATTGTCAGAACCGCCACTACAAGCATAAATCACAATCCCAGCACAAACGCTTGCTGAGAACGAGTGCCGAAACACATGCTAATTTAGCAAAACTCAAACTAGCGAAGTATTTTTAAGCCAATGTGTTAATATTTGTAGAGGAAACAGCCACTCTGAGCAAGCAACTTGCTTTGTCTCCGGTGAACGTGCGTGTAGTTCAAGAAAGTTAAAAACTGCAAAAATCAAGTGCGCTTCAACGCTTACCCAACATCAGCACAGCCACTCGACGTTTTTGAAAAAGACGTTCCATGCCGTTGCCCATTCTCCTACTTCATTGGTCTTTCTACTTCAATTAGCCAGTCACTTGCTAAGTGATAGTTATCCTGGTTTCGCTGTCTGGATGGTTGTATGAAAAAGGTTGAAAACTTCAGCAAGTAAAACTATTTTTTCCATAAGCGTTTGATGAAGACTGCATGCTTCTTAAGTGGTATCGCAAAAACAAGGACAAATACAATGCTGTGCCCTCTAAAAGGTTTGCGCTTAATTACTTTCAGTCCCGATAGTTTTTTTTGCATCTGTTCATCTGGCTGTTGCTATATTGCGACAATATCGACAAAAGTACACTTTTGTTCACAGCTGTTTCTCACTTGATCATCTCCTGCTCAACCGCAGTCCCTAAGGTATGAAGTAAGCTTGTGCCGAACAAGACTGGCAAATTACTTCTGGTGCACCCGCGCACAACAAAGGCATTCTCTTTCAAGCGCCAATATAGCTCACTGTATACTCCGCTCGCGTGCCGATTTGCTGCGCAGTGCTCCGTTCACCTCGTGGGCTGCTGGGCTGCTGCTACTGCACAACAACAATGAGCAACCTTTGGCGGAAGTCGTTCATTGCAGTTCGAATCGAAACGCAAGTTGTGGCACGCCCGCTTTTTGTAACGATTTTGTCTCTGTAGACACAGTGGACAGCAACCTACCGAAGAAATATGCTGAACGAATTCGAACAAGATGTGACAACATTTGGATTGCTCGCGATGAGTAATGGCTGAATTGCCTCATAGTCCCTGCAGTGACTAACAGATCGCAAGACTCGCAATATCAATCGTATAGCATGGTTTCAATGCTGAGGATCATGTTGTGATCAACCACCATTTAAAGAGAACTTGCCAAGCAACAACCTCCAGTGTTAGTTGTGCCGAGTTGCAGAGCCATAAAACATGGCAAACACTTTTAGCATTCGCGGTGCAAAAACAGTACCGTACATGCTTACAAGCGGAGACATATGCCCAGGGACGTCGGAGAACGGGTGCATGGCGGGGGCATTGCCCCCTGACCTTTCATAAGGGGGACAAAGGAGACAGAGGTGCCTTTTCAAAAAAATATCAAAGGAAATTTCATGGTTTATCAAAATCGAATTGAAACAAATTTTTTGCAGCTATTCGGGAAACTAGAAACTTCAGAATGGTTTTCTATAATTTCTGGTATTAATTTTGAGGTCAACAATGTTGCAGAACAGAAACATGCATAATTTGTAACGATTTTTTGTTTTTGTAGGTTTGCATTGCCCTCAACTCTTTTACTGCCCCCCTGCCGTACCGCTGTTCCGGCGTCCCTGAGTATACCTTCAACGTGTAAAAACAGAACCAAGTTTGTTAAAATTTGTGTGTCGGTGTTTATCAAAAGCGCCTGTCAACAATAAGGAAAAGATTCCAAAGTGTAAAATTTTGTAGTCAACTAAAACCAAACATACACAATATTGCAGTGATCGATACAGCTCACCGTTTTCATTTGGATCAAAAGCCGATATTGCGGCTCGGATTTTTCCAGTCATAACTCGCCAGCCGATAGAGCTAGGGAGCTGTTCAAACCCTCTAAATAAGCAAAAGTCCCCTAGCTTCGATTAAATAAAATTCGGGTATTTTTGGGTTTTAACATTTTTGGATTTGGTGTAATGAGTGGATGGGGTCAATGGATTTTTAGATGACGTCATCGGACCTGAGAGAAAAATTCAAGGGGAATGTCTTTGTTTTTTCTTTTCAGAAAAACTAGGCGAAAATCCGCTTTTTAGAGCTCTTGATTGATCTTCTAACGTTTGTGATTGGCAAGTTATGGCCAAAAAACGATAATTCAGTAATTAATCACCTAATGCAGTGGTTTTCAACCTGGGGTCGTTTGCCATTTTCTAGGCGTCGCGAGAGCTTCTGATAAAAGCATTCACAATTCTATATTTAATATTTCGTATGTGGAACCACTTTTTGTCGTAACCAGACTACGATCACCTGGCAGAAATGATCATCTACTTTGTCATTCAAAATTGTTTTAAGTGTGATTATGCCCATTACAATACTGTTGCGTTTGGCAACGCACGGATAACTTTGTGTTGGTACATTTTATATGCCTGACTGAAAATTTTTCGGAAGGAGGTCGTTAGGTTCAACTGGGGTGCAAAATGGGTCCCTGCATGAAAAAGGTTGAAAACCACTGCCCTAATGAATCCCTAGGGAATTAATTTATACATATGCATAAGTAGTAAAGGGAGGGGGCCAGGGTGGCCATTGTACGGTTTTCAGTGGGAGCAGCAAGAGCAGCCAGTGTAGCTGGGGTTTCCCTAGCCTCCCACCCTGACCCATATATTTTGTGTTTTTCATATTTTTCCGGTTTTTCATATTTTTTTGCGTTATGGTAATATTTTTCATCTTTTTGCTTTGTGGTAATGTTTTCATTGATATTTTTTTCATGTTTTTGATGTTTTTTTTTGTGTTTGATATTTTTTGTGTTTTTCAATGTTTTTTTCCTGTTTTTTAGCATTTCAGCATGTTTTTGATTTTGTTAACATTTTCGCGTTATGGTAATATTTTTCATATTTTCAAGTTTTCATATTATCTTCATTTTATTTATTTGTTTCACATTTCAAAGATAACTTGTTACTTTCAGCTTTTGTCTAAGCCCGCTGCTTCATTTCTCTAACCCTCACTGGTTGTTGAAGACCAAGACGCGCCAGGACATGCCACGTTTTAATCCGATAAGCAAATATTCAGGCAACCGACCAAGATCACTTCACTTGAACATCATTCGACGACCATGTGGATGCATCAAAGCAAAACGCATCGACAACCTACTAACTTCATCAGTTCTTTTGCGTAGCATACAGCCCGAACGTTTCCCTGTTTTAACAAAATCAAACAAGAAATTACTCATTACGGATGCTTTAACGTTTAACATAAAGCANGAAGCACTTTCAGTTNGTCAGTTTCACCTCTCTCTGCGACAAAATTAATATAACCATATCATTTTTGCAGAGCAGCATTGTAACAAAATTTGTCCGTCTTTTTACGTCATCGTTAACATTTCATATCTTACGACTTCTTTTAACGAAAGTAGCAACCACTGCAAAGTTATTTTCAATATTAATTTCATATTTTTAAGATGACTCGCAACCTTTCTTTGGTCTCCACACCGCTCCAACTGTGGCGAAACGGGGTGTCACGTTTTAAGCAAATACATCACCTGTGCCCCAACTTGTAACAGACTGTGTTGCAAAATGGCATGCCCAAACGTGTCAGTTTTTAATCTTATAAACAAACATGTACATATTTTTTCTTATAAACAAACATGTACATAACATGTACACAAACAAACATGTACATAGTTTCGTGGCGTTGCTTTTATACGAAAGTACGAAATATTTCAAAGTTCAAATGCTTCATTCACGATATTTTGATCCAAACTGGCTACACTATTGCTTCTACCTCTAACTAACCGCGTGGTGGAAATGCAAACCGGGTTTTAATCGGATAAGCAAATACAGGGTGTTTCACAATTGTTGAAAACAAAACCTTTATCGATGACCTTATTCATTTTTCTCTTTCCAGATTGTCATAGGGAAATAGTTAACCTTTCTATATATTAAACAAAAAATAGTCTAATGATG
>JGI24021J15306_10000736_pt1 | contig 27908 bp, 20 predicted proteins | sample Ectturendosymbi1_FD_15306 | JGI IMG/M metagenome (IMG submission 15306) | reverse complement strand
AACAATGCCACGAGTACTTTCTTCAATGCAGTACATTTGCTTCCGAAAGACCTTAGGTTCGAACATGGGGGGCGCCATCTAACCTCGTTACGCCCCTGGACGAATCCGTAGCAAAAGCACCACCGAATAACATATGTTTAATTATACAGCCACTGAAGTCAGTTTGCTTGAAGCCACAGCTCATCAAAGCGATGCTTCATGTTTTAAATCTAAAGTAGCCACTAGACGGTGTGGTTTTAAACCAAACGGCTTCGTTTTACGCGACGATGGCATCAGTTGACAAAAGAGAGGATTTTCCGTTCGCACAAGAACGAGCAAATCTTCCGAAATCCGCTGCATGGTCCATCGTCCCAGTAACCAGCCCGCACCATTCCGCAGTCCTCGTAGTATGACCGTCTCCCAGGTTGTCCAACAGCCCAATTGGTCCAGTGGTCGCTGAGCAATTCGCCGTCCAGCCACTTCCATTTGCCTTCCTGCTCCAAGTCAGTCATGCCTATCCAGACGCAGTGATGACGTGCGGGCGCGATCAAGTTGTTCCATAGAAAGCTGCGAATAAAACATTGCACCGGGTCGGTACGTCTTGCTAAGCATGGGTCAGAGGGTTAGAATGTTGGAACATGGTTCAGGAACTTTGCAAAATACTAAGAGCTGCAGCGTTAAAGCGATGATTTTTTCTGGGTTACTTTTTTCATCTGAAAAAGATGCATGGTAGCAAACTAGTGCCAAAGGTCTATTAACCCCCTTTTCAGGACCTAGAAAGTCACTGTAGTGGTTTTGTGGCAATTTCTTTCACAACTCACCGACCGTCGTGCTAGACTGGCGAGAGAGTCAATGAAGTCATCATACGATGCAGAATACCGTGTACTTTCTTTTCTGAGACAAGTATCTTCAGATTTCAAATTTGTGTGGTAATGTGACGTCATGGGGGTTTCCCTGTGACGCCACTGGGACCAGCGAATAATTTCAAATGTCAATTTACCCGTTTCTTGACAGAAAGTACACGAAAAGCCGCATCTTATGATGTCTCATTTGACTCTCTAGCGCATGATTTCCCAACCTAGGGTACATGTACACCCTGGGGTTAAATTTGTCTATCAATCTGAAGTGGCATATTTAAAGCTAGAACGCAAGAGAAAAATATATTTATATATCATTTATTTCCAAATATTCTAAAGTATAAAAGATATTTTACATTTTATCATAAGACATTTTTAGGGGTACAGGTTCATCTGTTGAAATGCTGAAGGGGTACATGGTCAGAGAAAGTTTGGGAGCACCTGCTCTAGCGCGATCGGTCCGCGAGTTATGCCCGAAAATTGCCTCGCGATCCGGGCTGACTATTGCAAAGTTTATTTATCCGATGACAAGAGTTCTACCTACAACATGCACTTACCTCTTTAGGTGTGCGTATATCAGCGGTCACGTTTGTGTTTGTGTGAAAAAGTCGAAAGTACATTTTCTGTTGGAGACCGGAGTTTCTACATATCCCTGTTGGAGACTCACCGAAAGTGCTGCTTGTTTCTCATTCCAACGTATGCCAGTTCGCCTCCTTTAAACTTGCAATATCTTCGTGACCGTGCGTAGGCATCTGTAGTGAACGCTGACTCAGAGAGGTAGTACTGGTAACCATTGGGAGCATTGAACCAATCACCAGCGTCAAAATCTGAGAAAACAGGATTCGCTTGTTAGCAACCGCGGCCATAGTCAGCTCCGAAATCGAGGCAAGCATTCGCAGTCACAATGTACTGAGCGCTGTAGTTGTGTCATCCTTTGCGTTACATGCAATAAGGCAATTTATTTAAAGTTGAAAACTTTCGGATATCAACACAATACCATAATACAATTGCTGATCCTACTATTTAGTACGAAGTAAGCCAAAAAAACTCAAAGTAAAATTTTTTTAAAAATGTTTCAGAGAGTTTTAGGATCAAGAATTTGTCGAAAATATCTATTTCCACATATGTAACGCACAAATGTTACATGTTTCTTTACTGAAGTGACAAACAAACGATATTTTGTCTCAATTTATTCTTCTAATATGTTTTTCCTTAGGGCCACAAAGTGTTTTTTGTATTTTGCCCTATCATCGATTTTGGCCACGAAGAGTTTTGTAAGGTATTTTTCCGATACAATTGTTTTAGATAAAGACAAGTCAACCGATGAGTCACAGACTAAAGTGAAGTGGTGTCACCACTGGTCTTGGTAAAAAATAAAAAATGTCAACGTCACTTCAGCTCCAGTCGTAAAGTCCAGTTTTCGTTCATTTCCAATTTCTTCACCAGAAGTTGTACTTCGGCGTCCAGCAAAAGCTTAACCAGGGACACATATTCTCCTCTGCGCCCATGCGCCCGGGACGTTTTTGAATAAACATCCGCTAAAATTTTTTATTTCCGAAGTTTACCAAAACACTTGACTGTTGAAAGCGCAATAGTTAAGCTAACTATTGTCACTCAAACTAAGGTAAGTAAGGTGACGAACGAGTTCGTGGTCCGCAAAGTCTTCTTGGGTAGTGTCAGAGTGAAGAGCCAAGATATAAAAACTCTTTGCTGTGAGAGATATGATTACAGTCAATTGAACCACGAAAATTACTTCGCTAATTTTGAAACCAGTTCATCATTACATGCATCAGTGTTGGAGTCTCGAGGCTTGGTCGCGATCTCGAGACCCATCATTGCAAGTCTCGGTCTCGAAGGTTATAGGTCTCGATCACAAGCCTATTGCCATAAGACTTTGAATACTGCAACAATGTGGGTTAGGAAAACTTCTGTAATACAACGTATTTTTGTCTGTTGCATCTGCAGGTAAAAACAACCAAAGCGGGTAGGAATAATGCCAGAAATGTGAAAAATTTTCAACTTCCAAGTGATGATGACATTTTTCGGATTTTTTTTTTAAATTTCGGTATGATCCACACATTTTCAAGTCTCGTGTCTCGCTTTGAAGTCTCGGATTTTTTATGGAGTCTCGGTCTCGAAATTTTAACCAGGTCTCGGTCGCGGAGTTTAGGTCTCGACTTCATCACTGACCACATGAATATTATGCTTGTGAAGTAAAAATATCTTTAAAAGCTGTAAGACCGTGTAAACTGCTTTGTTTGATCTGGAAGCTAAGTATGGTATAGGGGAAAAATTGTTGGCAGCTAATTGCGCATTTAATTCTTGCCCTCATTTTTTGTTTGAGACGCATTTGTGCAATAAAATATTGCAAATGTGGCTATCCTGTATAATTTCTGGTTCGGCACTGGAGAATAATCCGAGCAATGAGGCTCGGTTCCTGACGTTTTTGCTGAAGTATACGCTGCTCGGTTTGTAGGTCGAACGTTATCCGGGTTGTAGGAAAATTAATGCCTGGAGTTGTGCCGTAATTCCGAAAAGCCTCTAACTTCCAACCGAAAAGCCTCTCTAAAATTTTCAAGTCACCGGGTAACCTACTCAAACAGCCATTTCGAAGTAAAGCACGATTGACGCTAGATACGCCGAAAGCGTTTTTGACAACTTACGTTCTAGTTCGTCTTTCACTCGCTCGATCGAGCTCCGCATGCTGAGTATGTCCTTGCTGTTCTCCTCGTACTTGGTTTGCAGCTGTCGAAGCCACAGTGAAGTGTTACTGGCTGGCAGCCTTTGACCTGGACTAGCCTCTAGCAATTGCGCAGGCATTGCAGCACTTTGCGCCACATCCGGTACTGCATCTGGCGAGGGCAATTGCTGAGGCCTCTGCTCGTTTTCTACCGCGCCAGGCACCCTTTCATTCATTAGCGTTGCGATCGAGGAATTGAGGGAGCGAATAAGGAGCTCGTTTTGAAACGTGCGCGATTCGATGTCAGTGAAGAACTTCGCGTTCGTTTCGACGGTCGCGTTGAGCAAGCGATTAAGCGCCTCGATCGAAGGCTCGACGTCTCCAATGATCCTGGAATTATCGATAGTCACGTTCAACGCCTGTTCGGCTGTATCGTGGGCTGCGCGCACTCTGCGCATGTTGGCATCGATTTGATTTTTGGCGGCCTGCATGTTGATCCCTATCTCGTTGATGAAAAAGAGCATTGTGTTGAACTCGTCGACGTAAGTGTCCAGTTGCTGCTGCACGGACTGGAGCTCGCACGTGGCTTGGTGAACTTGTTGCCTAAGAGCTCCGTCTCTCGTTGTCAAATCGTACTGGGATAAAGCAGTTCCGCTACAGTCTTGATGAGGTGCTGCAGTAGGTCTCCCGACATCTGAAAAGTGACAAAAGCAACAGATAAGTTTGTATAATATCAAAGGGCGCAATGATATGATAGACTGCAAAACACACGTGGTCCGACACTCAATGTGAAGGGTGCTGCTGGAGGAAAAGCGCACCCGTGAAATTTACGGAGTGATTCGCAAGAGCAACAAGGGTCAAGTTAGAATGTTCCGGAATGCAGAATTAAATTTTTAGTCTGCTGCCAGATATTCACGATTGAAAAAATAATATGCTAATTACAAAAAAACTACCAAAACTTTGGTGTTAGCATTTTATATGGGACTTTAGCAATCACTAACGCGATTCAAAGATTTGCAAGCAAGATTCGATTTTCTTCAGCTGACCAGCTTCACTTCTTGCCATTTGCGCGCAACATTATTTTTGAAATGTGTCCAGAGTATGTCTACAGCTTTAATTTATTCTCAAATAAAAATTTTCATTTTTGCAATAAACATGTTGTTCTTAAACAAGCGATAAGGATCTGGTAGCACTTGCTTCTTATATTTTCGTTGTTTGTCATTCATTGCTGTACGTGCAGTTAAAAGTATTCTCCCGGAGAAATCACGTGTTCTTTTTTATACAGCGCAAACCATTTCTTATGCTTGGCCTTACGAGTACGACAAGGATGTTTCATCTCATATTTGGTATATGGACTATTTTTCTGGGGAAAATTGCAATAAATAATGTTTGAGGAAACACATTTTTGCAAAAAAATTGCTTTTTTAACTTTCTATTTTGGACGACTACTTACAAAATCCCTGATTCTTCAAATTTTTGTTGCCTCACTAACAATAATTGATTTCAGATTTGTAGAAGATGGGTAAGTTGATTAACATTTGTTAAGTAAATCTTGAACCTTTCTCCTCTTGACGGAGCTGTAATGCACGTCCTTAGAAATATGTTCCAGACATTGTAAAAAGTACATTCGATTGCGAGTAACCACAGCTTATCTCCAAAAACGAAAAAACTTTCAAATGAATCAGTAATTTAACATGGTAAATCGAAAGGTACTGTACTATTCTGTCACGCTTTGCTCAATCAGAAGATTTCAAATTTGTTAAATTTTGTTCCACAGTGTTGTTTGACGAGGATTATAACAACGACATATATACATATCTAAAAACTTATGTCAAATTGTCCCACAAATTTTCTCAATAGAAAACGAAACAACCGAGGAAAAACTTGATCTTTTTTGTCCCCCACTAAATCTTATAAATAGTTTTCAATGTTTCGAAGGACGCAAATGAACATGAACTGAAATTGACAGACTTTCAAATAACTGCAACGTCTTTAGCTTGTCCATACCTCGAGTCTTTATGTGGTGCTTTGCGACGAACTCCCGCTTGTGAAGCTCAGGCCAGCTCTGAAATGTTAAAAAGAACACCTTTTGAAAATGGTTTGAAACGATGAGATGACAAAAATTTGAAAACATTTTGGAAAACGCTTCTTGAATGTGTTTTGCGCGACATGTCAATCCGCAACATGACTACGTTCCTGTCATGAAACTTTTTTGTAACATGTTAACGGATTTTTCCCAAATCTTGTCAGTATTTTTCAACAACAGGTGTTTCCTTATGTAAAATAAAGCCACCAACAGATAAAATCCGAACAAACCAACAAGTGAACCAAACTAAAGGGTTTTCATTTTTTACCACATCAGTGCACTGAGTGCATACTTAAATTGCAAACAGTGTTCTAAAGACATGAAAATTACGCTCGTGCATTCTATAAATTCTAACTTTCCACTTTTGTGCACTTGTGTAAAGAATGTTGTTTTTCTGAACAATCGTTGCTTCTATGCCACATGACATTATTCCCGGGTTACGCTGACCAGGAGAAGAAAGGCAGCGTTTTTGCTTTAATTTACGTTCGCGCTCGTTCACAACAGAGTCATTAAACTTGTTCTTAGCCACAGTGCTTTAGCTCCCAAGCTGGGCCCACGGTCCTGTGGCGGTTTATGAGAAGGTTTCGCGGAGCCGTGAGTGTGTAACATTAATTGGTGTGACAATTAACCGTTCAGGGGACATCCACGTTTCCGATCTTTTTTCTGTTGGTCAGTGTGAACGGTTATTTACAATAAATATCTTTTTCGTACAAAGCTCAAAGCTAATTCATTTTCAAACCATTTGTTTTACGTATTCACATGCCCTGGGTACTTGCTGATTTAGTCCATTAACAACAGTAAAACACTGAATTTATAAGCTACTTTTGTTAAGCCACTCACCTTTGCTGTCCATGATGAATAAAATGCTGCAGACGATAGCAATAATGAAATGCCAACACAGACAAAGGCCACTTTAGAAAGAATTACAGAATTAGTGGCAGTTTGCTTAGCACCTTTCATTGCGATGAGGCTGAAAGATAAACTTTTGTTGAAAATTTTATACTTTCTTTGATTCTCTGAACAGAATTTAGTTACAATATTTTTGGTGAATGTGACGCAAGAAAAATAACTTTTTGAAAGTGAAGTAAAATGAATTTTCACGAGAGGTTACGCACAAATTTCAAAAGAAAAGGGATTGAACTAGAGTCCTGCGCGGGGCGGGTTAACCCGCGCAGGTTGCGTGTTGCCCGCATTTGTGGGGCGGGTGCGCGAACCAGCAGAGATATGCGTGCGGCACGGAATAAGAAATTCTTTGTGCGAGTTACTGAATGTTGACTCAGTGCTTGTGAATGAGCAAAAAAAGTAAATGCTACGCAGAACTTATGGTACAAAGGTGCAGAGGAGGGCAGCTATGCCAACCGAAATGCCTTACTGGGCCAAAAATTATTTCACTATGTTCGTGAGGGCCGCACATTGAATGGCTTACTTTCATCTTAGCAAACCAAAATTTCGTTTAAAGCTGCTGAGAGCATCTGAATACTGGCTGCAGTGGTGATGACTAGGGCAACCAAAAGTCAATAAAGTCAACATTTTTTGCCTTTTGTAAAGTTTATGAAACGTCCACAAACCAAATTTCACTCTGACATCATGAGCGACTCCAAAGTTATTAGGTCATAAAAAGTCAAAATTTATCGTTAGGTCAAAATTTTCTTGCAGCACAGTTTTTCACTTTAGTGATATTTTATTGAAGCTACAACAACAGATATTGATATGTTTTTCGCAAGTTTAGTTGCAATTCTGACATCCTCATGAATTTGTTAGCACTTCTGACGCAATAATGTTGTTTTGCCCACTATTGGACGATCGAACATTTAGTAGGCTAGGCGTGGTAAGGCAAGAAAAGTGGTCCTACATTACTCGGCTGGTTTGGTAATTGCACAATCCATTATGCATATAGAAACTTTAGGCAATAATGTGAGGCAATACGCGATGTTGAACTAAAACAATGTAGAACATTCTCAGTGACTTGAAGATATTTACTGACGCTGTATATTTCTCTTGTCCTTTTGGATTGATTTTCGTCTACGGTTTGTTACCTCGAGTTCCTTGGGTCTTTCACACTTTTGATTTTTGTCTCGTTTCAACACAATAAAGATTTTAACCTATTCGTTTGATTTATAATATATGCTGTATATTCCGCATTTCAGTTGCAAACGCAGAAAATTGATAGGACAAAACAAAGTCAAAATTTGAAAATTATGAAGTCAAAATATTACGTTTTAAAGTCAAAAAAGTAGTTGCCCTAGTAATGACTGTATGCTACTTTCAAATCACTCCAAAACTGTGGTGTTATATAAGCAAATTTAGTATTATTGCATCGAAAATGTCGAATTTGAGATTGCAAAATAAAGTCAGGCTGTCGATGTATTGTACTGTACATACATAATAATGAAAAACTTACTGGGCCGCATGTGGGCCTCGGATCAGACGTAGCTGGTGTAGAAACATTCTCCTGTGGTGGCGAGACCACAGATTAGAATTTCCAGGTCTTAGTGATCTTGCAGCAAATACGTTATTCGTGATGGCAGCTAGCGCTACTAATGAACGAGTTTATTACAGGTGATCATGCCGTGAATGGCAAAAGAGCTAATTTGAAAGAGTTCTTCAGTGAACGACATACTCTTTTTCAACAGTGGTCTCAGAAATAAGCGCTGAAGTTTGACTATAGGTTTCACATTCTCACCTCATGGTGCTTTTCAAGACCTTCCGTTGGCTTTGAAATGTACCACTAAATAAATTTCGACTAGCGATCCAATACACTGCATGAGTTTTTAGTGGTTTTCAGACACACAGTGACATGTGCAGGTTGGGACGGAAACAGTGTGGGGCAGGAGTGGGTAAGATTTCTCAAATACCTGCGAGTGCGGGGCGGGAGCGGACAAAATATTTCAACCCGCGCAGAGCTCTAGATTGAACACAGTGTGCAAGATTACTTCAAATTTTTTCAAGAATCACGTTTTTGCATTGTTTTAGTGCGAACATTTTCAGAAAAAACTACGCAAAACATTTTCCAAGAAAACTATATATAAAGTGGGAAGATTTTAAGTGAAACAATACAATTCTGTAGGTTGAATATAAACTTTCGATAAAGAGAAGCTGCTGTAAACTACTCAGGATCTACGATAAAATTGCAATTGTTTGCATAAACCTTTGCAAATGCCAACTGTTTTGCATCAACCAATTGTGTTGCATAAATCGTTATTTTGCATTAATCTGTTGCTGTACTCAAAAACTGTAGCTCAGAAATTGCACCATAATGACCTCTTCCTTGTGCTTGGCCAATACGAAAAGATTGTTGGTTCAGACACAGCGCTCGATGCTGACAAGCGGAGCGTCTGCAAACTTTCAACATGAAACAGGTCAGCAAGCCTATGTGCTCAGAAGTTACAAAATAAATGGTTGTCATCAGGTAAGTTTGAAAAGTTTTATCACGCCAAAAGAGATTGCGTCCCACTCTGTTGCTCATTTCACTGCTGTGTCGGCTGTGGTTAATTTTTCTGTTGTTCGTAATGGGCACGCAAATTGTTTATCCAAAATTCTAAATCGTCTTTTCTATGTGCTTTTTATTACTGCAGGGTGGCAGAAAAGTATCAGCGTAGAAACCAAATGTTGAAGTTGTTTCGTGTTTACAAATTGTTTTACAAATTTTTGCAGCTTTTAGTTGAAATACAAAGAAAACCAGAATAATTTTGCCATTCTATACAAAAATTCATTTGGATGCTGCCACTGTAGATGAACACTCCGATATACCGAGTGCCGTAAGCATTTAAAACTTTTGAAAGGCAAAGATGCTTCAATGAATCTGAAATCCTGGGAAAATCACGAATCGCCAGCAAATGCGAAGACATGAAAGCGACATTCACTGTTTTTGCAACAATCCTTTTTTGTGAGAACACAATTTTTATTCTGATCAATCGCTGTCTGACGGACATTAAGCGTTTGTTCTTTCAGGCGAAAAGTGGTTGCTTTCATCCAGAAGAAGTTGATTTTGAAGTTTTGTTACTAACAGTAACCAAGCACTGAAAATAAAACTTGAAGAAAATACTTCTTGAACCTCACGGAATTCATCGGGTTAACGAATCGCGCCATGTAAAAATGAAGGAAACAGAAGCACATGATTTTCCCTCGGCTAAACCAGATAAAACAACTCAGCCACAGAACATATTTCTGTCAGAAAATCTTTTATTTTTGAGATTCGACAGGTTTGAATGTCAAGCAACAAAAATCGATTGTATTTTAACTAACTGCGTCTCGAATGCACTTCATCTTCCTCATCTTGGTCTGATGCTCTGTGTTATGAAATCAAGTCCGATAAAGCATTTACAGCGTTTCACTTCCAGCGTGTCACTATTTTTAAAAAAGGGAAGCTAAATTAGCTACTCAAGCGCCACTTGAATCGGCAAAATGGTTGACGGTTTCCGCTTAAGACAATTGAAGTCCCTGTGTCCAGCCTATGATTGCTGTGAGGAGGAAATGGAAATCAGATACTTGACTGTAGTGCTACACGCTATACAGCCATCTGAGACACATCATCAAAACTGTTTTTGAAATAAAGTGTTTGCGATCCTTCAAGGTAATGCACATAATATGTTTGCATGACATTTTGCTCACACTTGTGCAAACCAAAAAAAATTGAAGGTTTTTCAACAGCGGATCACCAGGAATTGTTAACAACTTTCCACCGTATGAGGGTAACTTGCGTACACACATACAACAAAAGAAATTTTGAATCCCAGTTTGACAACATCCGACACTTTCCACAACTGTGGCCTGTAATACAAGTTTGTAGCGATTTTCCAACTTAAGATGCAATCAAGAAACCATAGCATCGATTTGAAAGATTTGCAAGACCAAAAGCATGCTGCTCTTGTAAACGTGACGTGTTCCACATGAAAAAACTTAAGGGTCGTCAGGTATGGCTCTCTGCATGAGCAAAGAAAAGGTACCGGGATACGGGCTCCCGGTGCCACTGCGGTTTCACTGGCCCACGAGACCCTTTAGGTTCGAGGCCAATGCGGCATGGCATAGAGTTCCTGGCAGCTTGGCGTTCGTACCTTCTTGTTTTCACCTTAGGTGAGGGAACTGTAGTGCGTACTACATGGTCAACATCTGCAGCAATTCCTGCGCTAATTTCTTGTTTTATATAACTGAGGCTGCGCAACTTTGACTTCCAACGAGACGCACCCTAAGCTAGTGCGAGAGCTTACAACACACCGTTGTCATACTACTGATAATAAACTGTTCGAATTTATATATGGGGTTTTAATTTCCAAAATCCATCTTTTCTGGCTGAGATAAGATGCGAACGGAGAATAATCTTCTGTTTGGAATATTGCGGCGGAGAAGGTGCGAGGAGTCAGAGACGAAAATGCCATCAATGCATATCCTTAGGCTATTGTGCAAGCAGGCAGTGCCATTTTCTGCCGTCAAATGCTATATTTCAAAGAAGTGACGGAAATTATCGCCGGGTAATACACTAAGTATAGCTGTGCCACCAACATTTGTTGCAGGAAGCCGGTAAGGTTCTTCTGAAATGCAGAACATTTTATTTGGCAAGAAGCACTGTTGTTGAAAGCCCTTCTCCTTTTCAACGTCGAGCCTGTTTTCAGTCTCCAATTTAACTGAATGAAAATAGTGAATCAGCACTACTGTTGCTCGCCTGTTCCACAGTGAATTTATACGGGATAGAGGTACGAAACCGTGAAAGACTTGGGCAAAGCGCGTACGCACGTCTTTTGTTCAAATGGCTTCACAGAGGTAGTATACGTCGTTTTGCCTTCCAATCGAGCAGCAGAACGGGTCGCGAAAGTAGACACGTTAGTGAGAGAACAGCAATTCCTGTTGGACATCCTTATTGAGGAAGTTTTCATGTTTAGTGTGGCTAGTGGACGGCTTTGTTCGCATCCTGCAGCTGTTTGCATGACGTCACAGTCACTCAACCAGCAAACGCGGTCACAGATGAGTGCTTTTCACCCCTATTTCCCTAACCGGGAGTCTCTGAACTCAATTGCTCGGCTGTTCGAAGATTAGCTGAGTGGAAGTTTCAGCTGTGAAGTTTATCTCTTCTTTAGCACAAGGCTTTGCGACACCAGCGTTTGGCAATATGAGCGCATGTCGCAGCAATGGAGATCACGCAAAGCATTTTTACTGCTCCTGATATCACGTGACCACTGCTTTGGTCTTTCGAATCGGAAACGCATCCGGGATTAGCCGAGGTAAGTGGGTTCGTATGATATCCAGCAACAAAGTGCGGGAGTTTTCGCCAAACGCAAAGTAACAAGCAAGAAAAACCATAGTTTTTGGCCCAAGCGGAAACGGAAATATGCGTGTGGTCTCAACGTTTAAGTAGCTTTTTTGTGAGTTTTTGCGGTCCGGTATCATTTTTCCGGACAAAAGAGGCGACTTACCGGGTCAGTCAAAACAGTACCGATAGTCATCTTGCCAAAACAGCGTACCAGTTTGAAAGCAAGCGGTCTTGAAACATGCAGAACGCATTTTAAGCATGTCTGCGTATCTACTAAAGTAGGGGTTCTCAACCTTTTTACTCCCGTTTACCTCTTGCCAGTTTCCTAACACAAAATTTACACCCTGTTTTTTGTTTACTCATTAGCGACGTAGACAAATGTACAAGAGCATCATTAGATTTACCCCCAGGATAGGTAAAATTTACCCTAGGGGTTGAGAACCCTTGTACTAAAGATACGAAACGTAATGTACTGCGTCTAACCATGGTTCAACAAGAAAATCCTCGTTCAGGTGACCGCGTTTTTCCAAGAAACCAAGGATCAGGTTGATGATAAGGTTTTTAATTCACACCTGGAGAGCAATTGCGAGTCATTAGCAAAAAACGCGTCCAATAAAATATAAATATAACCTACACAATGATGGTCGCGACACGAAACTTTACGCGCGTATACAGAAAAAACACACGCATTCACAAAACAAGAGGAAAACGAAGGTTTTGCACTCGACAAATGCACAGTGTTTCAAATTCAGGTTTGTGTTTTCCGGCTCACACCGACGCAAGCGCGCGAAGCAACTCAGGGCAAGAGCATCGAATGAAAACAAGTGAAAATTAATGATTTTCAAAGCAATAAAACCGATTTGTTTGAATAATTTCATTTATTTACAGAAATGCTGTTAGGAAAGAGCGGGAAATCTCGAACTCAGTCTGCAATTAAAGTTGAAACGTCAGCGCCGACACGAAAAGGGATTCTGGTCTCTCTTGCAACCGTGCAGTTCGGAAAACATGGTTTAAAATCAAATCCACAAATCCACTGTGCACAAATGATCACGCGTTTGATTTTTAATTGCAACCACAAGAAAATGATCTGTAGCGCTAACGTACTTAGTAAATGGAAACAGAATGCCCTTTGTTGCGTCATATTGCTCTTTATTACGTATTGCTTGTCTTCGACCAACAAAAACCTGGAAGCAAGCCGGTGAATTGTGACTTACGCGCAGAAAGTAATGTTTTTATACCATAACACACAAAAGGTCATTCACGGCTTGCACGCATGGACATCTAATGACCGACAGTAAATAGCTTTCTTGAAACGCGTGTTTACTGCACTAAATCATTTCAAATCATCTTCGGTAATTCGCGGGATGCAAACTTGGCGGTTCAAAATTGATTCCAAGTTTAAATCGTACAGTTTCACTTCAAAACTTGACCAATTGTCAAAAACAGGCAAACTTTTCAGCAGGTAAGAAAAAAAATTCCGCGTGCCTGAGGACTTGTAACTGTACAGAAGAAACCAGAAGAGGCGGCAGCACTCTGCCGGCGTGACACCACTTCGTGGGAGTTTACCCATCATTGTAAGTATGAATATTTTAAAGCTTTAAGCAAACTGTTCCACGCATACTTTCAGTAGTGAACAATAAAATGGCAAGGTAGAGAGCTTTCGTACAGTGGTTCGCGACTCGCAACGGCCGCATGGGAGCGATGTTGAGCATTTTGAAGATCCAATAGTAGCAGTATCAGTTACTTCAAGTGTGAATAGTGGCAAGCAAGGGCTTTGCAAATATCCGAACAGGTTTTCCTCGACTGTTAATGTACGCTTCGGTTAAAATTTACTTTAAAGGATGCGCGTCACAAAGTGTAGGCACTCGGCCTCCAATTTTATCACACCCATACCACGTTTGTTTGTGCTTTGACATATTGAGTTGAAATGGCAAGTGGCTGCGTTGTAACATTTTCATTTTTACGGAAAGTAGCAGAAATCGAGGGAAGGTTCGGGGTAGCTCCTATACACGTAATGGTTGTTTGCACGAGGCCATTGTCAGTGAACTTCAGTGGGCACCGTCACATACAGTTTCAGTTACATTTATCTTTTAAGTGTTTGTCGAAGTGAAAACAATTTCGTAAGTTTCTTACAGTCTAAGAATTCACGTCAGCTAAATGCACAACCTCGACACCTGCTCCAGCCAGCTTTGAAAGCAGACAAGCCATGGAAGGAATTTTAAGCAACCGATGACGACTTTCCATTTCGGAGGCGTACATTCGGTCTTTTAAAGCTTTTGCGTTAATGAAAGCTGTGGGTCACAGTGGATCTTCATTGCAACAGAAGCAGCGGGCCGTTGTACGACGCACTGCAATCAGGGACGTGAGACGCCTGGCAAGATGCGTGAGCGAGTTGCGAATGTACAGCACTCAAGTGCAGGATGTTTGCGGTTTTACGGACGATGCCAATAAGTCGCGGATGGGTTTTGCTGGACGCGGAAGAGGCTTTAAAGCGATTCATATCAGCAGTAACCCACCATCGCCAAGCGACGGTGGGACGTCGAGAGAAACGTAAATCTCGTGACATGTCGTAAATTCATGATTCTCAAATGGGGGGATACGCGTACCTTTTGGGGCAGGTCCAAGGTGCTCCAAAGTGTACACGAATTTTTTAAGTGTCTTAATCTCGAAATTTGAACTTAAAAGTACAATAATGTAGTTGCATTTCTAACTGCTATGCTCGTGATTACAGTCACGGGGTACTTGATAGACAAAATATTGCCCGAAGAGTACATCACTAACGAAGGTCGAGAACCACTGTAACGTAAATACACCGCTGCACTGCGCTGTTTTATCAAGTGACAGTTAAAAATGCAGTGAAATTTTGAAGTGTTATCCAACTGCAAGGCGCGGAAGCCAGGCATCGGCAAGAAAAATCAGCTTTTTCAAGTCTCAATTTTCTGGAAAACCGGAAATTGAATGTAGTTGCCCGTCGCTGACTTCAGTGAAGCACTTCTTGCAAGCGACGAAACTCGCCAAGACATCACGATCAGCAAAAAGGAAATTGTCTACGCGGGTGCGTGTGGCCGATGCGGCAGCGGACTTGGCCAGGAACGCTGATAAACGCAGCGTGCGTGCCTGCGTGGCAAGCACAGGGACAGTCTCCGTGAGCTCGGGAGGATTGACAGGTAGCGCTTTTGCAACTGCAGGATGTGAGGTTTGCGAAGAAGCTGAAAGTCCGTAAAGATTCGCAAACTGTCAAAATAGGATGTTGACGGAACAGGTGAATCGACGACCATGGCGTGCAGCCGAAAACGAAGACAAAAGCACAGCACAGAACAGCCGTGGAACAACACGGAAAGTGGCACGAAGTGTCAGAGCGTTTAAAAGATTTTTGCAATTTTTTTTCGTTGCAAACAGCCTTAAGTACACAGTACAATCGCTGGACGTATACCTGCCGAGTCAATATGAGCCGTTTCGAAGCATGTGCATGTGCAGGGAGAATAGTGTAGCTCGCTACCTGCACAGTAGATTAGTAAATTGCAGCAAGAGGACAGACGCAATGTTGTAAAAAACGCTAGGTGAGTCGAAGTTACAGACTGATCGCATAGAAGGACTTGGTGGACAACACGTGAGGGAAATGTTTTGTTGCGACATTGAGAAGGAATTGTGAAAACTCTGACACAGTTATCAAGCTAATAGGTTTTAAGCTCACTTTAGGTAGTTTTTTTTTCTTTGCTGGATAGTTTTTTAAGACTTTTTTCTCCGTTCTGCGGTGACTTGTCAATGTAGGTTTCAAACCATCACCACAGTTTCACACCTCGAAAGGGTGTGAGGAGGGTACTGCTGCGATCGGAGGCCCCGAGCCGAAAAGCGCGCAAAGCTTCACACTGTGGCAGCAAGCAACACTACAGATTACACGTCGCGCACAATCTATATTTATTGCTTGTTCGTGCCACGTTCATATAGTTGTTATTCTTAACGTACTTCCCGTTGGTGGTGCATCGCGCGTTCGACGTCGCACCGATCGAGCGACTGCAGCAATAAGTTTTCTGTGACAGGAGCAGGGGCGTACCGAGGGGGGAAAGGGAGCTCGGAACAATTCCCCGAGCGCCTGAAAGTCCCAAAAATGTCACAAGTACTTTCTTCAATACAGCACATTTGCTCCGAAAGACCTGAGGTTCGAACATGGGGGCGCCAAATTTGCTTCTTCCCCGGGCGCCATCTAACCTCGGTACACCCCTGGACAAGAGTGCAACATCAGCAACCAGGCCATAAGCAAAGCTTGTTCGTGGTGTAGGTACGTTTTTGGCAGCTACCTGCGTTGCAAAACGAGCTTATGCGGCCACATAAGCCGTGCAAACACGTTGCACGCAAATACCGACTGATATCAAGCAGTTGCGTGCAACTAAACCTTCCAGCATTTCCCGAACGCCGCTAATCCGATGTATCTTCCAACACTCGCCCACAAACGACACGCAAATCAATCGCAGCTGCAGGCGTTTGCCGCGCGTTGACCTCACGTCGCAAGGTCAACCACGCATCGCATCGAGGTTATGAAAATAAAAACAACAGTCGCCGATCCAATTACAGAATAGCGTCACAATCAAGTCCGACGACACGGATCGCGCTCCGCTCCCCGCCGGGCGCGCTGGTGCGTCGCGCGAAACAATACAGCGCTTGTTGCTTTCATGGTCCACTGCAGGTAAAGCTCGCGGCAACGGCGGACAGGGCGTCGCGACATACACGAGCGTCGGAAGTGGGGGGTTTCGCCCCTCCTAGATTTTAAAATTGGACATTTTCCTACGAAATTTTCAGCGCGAAAAGGCTCTTTTATTAGTTTTGAGTGAGGAAAAAACGAAATTTCACCACTTTTGCTCCCCCCCGGAAAATCCTTGGAAAAATCCACGATTGACCTCCCCCTGGAAAAATTGCTTCCGACGCCCATGGCGACACATTCAAAACACGCGAGTGACGTGACACAGTAAACATGTGACACAGCAAACACACAAATTGAAATCACAGTGAAAGTTTCGAGGCTTGTTTGACGACATGGGCATGTCGAGTAAAGGATCACCATACCTTTTTAAACCCAAGTGCATTTCATTGGCCTTTCCTAGAACGTTATTTTCATCGAGAAGTAGGAAAGATACGGCGCCTCACACGTCGGGCTTGATAAAGAAGCCCATGTTCCAGAAACTCTTTCTTAGCAGCAGCTACTGCAAGGCTCGTTTCAAATGTTCGTTGCGCCCTTGCGCTTTTAACGCCATCTTCCGCCTGCTCTGAATCCTGTTCTTCAGCCGCAAGCTAGCGCCAGAGTTCCACAACCTGCCCGACTGCACTTGCCAAGTTGCCGCCGGCCACTACCGGGACAAAATTATCCAGTTTTGATCGGATCAGTCGCCGTTGGCCTCGCGATGCAGCATGACAGCGCGCTCGTCGTCACAGTGATCGTTGTTGCGCGTCGTTCGCGATCTCGTCACTTGCCTGGAACCACGCAGTTGAAAATCGTTCATGGGACAAAGTTACTTGCCGCTAAAAAGACGCATTTTTCCCCCCAAAAAAAAAAAATAATAATTTTTCCGTGCAAGTTTAATTTTTGACTGCTGGGGAAAGGGGCAATCATAATAAAAAAAACGAAATCAACTTTCGCTCACGAACGAAGGCAAACCTCTTACAACGGGGTGATGGTACGTGGGTGAATTTGTCGTAATCAACCAAGCACTCACTTGTTTCCGGATTTCTGCAAGTGTTCCAGACGGGATCGAGAGGTGAGAGGTGAAAGAGGGGGCGGTCGGGGAGCGGGTCGGCTACGAATGCTTTGCAATTCTAGGACGTTGTTGAAACCAAGCTTCTTTTTAATGAAGTGCTTCTGGCGGAAGCGTTTCTATTAAAAAAAACATTAGTGCAACACTGGTAAGAAGTATGGTCGGAACGAGAGCTCGACCGCTAAGGTTTTTTTTGGGCCGATACAGATACTGATGTTTTTCTTTTTTCTTTACCGATAACCAGGACCGCAAACAGCTTGGGACACCATGGGGGCGAAGAGTTTTCTGGTAGTGGACCAAATTTTTCAAACTACGTCCAACACATTCTTTCCAGGAGGGGCGAAAAATTTTGCACGGGCCTGCCGATAACCGATGCCGATATTTTTGCATTACTCAAACTACAGCTGAAAGGCATTATAGTGCATTTTTTCATCAGGCCACATAAAAAAAAATATTTACACAAGTTACAATTACGAAATAGCAGATTGTGATAAGTTAAGAACAAGCTATTTTGCCACCAGCCGAGTTCACATGACTGGGTGAATTGGTCACACCACAAGTTTGGACAGCATGACTGTCTCAGTTATCTGTGACATCTGTAGATGGCTCAGTCTGACAAACAAGTAACGTCATGGTTTCGGTGCTGGCAAACTTTAGCAGCTTCTTGTTTGCATTGTGTGAACTGTAGGCTAAACCTAAACCCTTGTCTCTTTACGTATTGTATTTGTCACGTGACCATTTCAACCAACTGTGCTTGACTCAAGGTCAAATGTATTCTAACGGGATGGTTTCATCCGTCGTGCCTACTGCAGTCCACAGCAATTTCTAGGACTCACAGTAGTCTAACTTTAAATCAACAAATGCACAAAGAGGCAAACATGCCTTGGGTATAAGTAGGCCGACACGCTGTGTAGACATCTGTGCCTACGCTCAGATGTCACGAGTAAGTAAAAAACAATGCGCGACGCATCAAAACCACCACTGCACTGCGATGAAAAACCGCACAACATCTAATTCTGCGCAAACCTTTGTCACTGCTCGCTGTGACGTTGGCACTTTCTTGATGCACGCTGAACGCAAGACTGCCTAGCCTAGACAGACTTTGATAAAACAGCCAACCAACTCACACAACAAAACGCAACCTAGTTTGTTCGCAGACAATCATCTGCTAACCCGGTCAAAACCTGTGAGCGAATGTTACGTCATAGATCCTTTTGTCAGGACTGTTGCACCGCGGTCTGAATTATTTTGTGCATGAAGTCTCTGTGCGCTAGGAACAGGACAGAGCATTTGCGTTAATCAGTCAGGGTCAGAGACGAAGTAGCAACTTGGGTTTCCGAACACTCTATGCAGAGCAACAGCGTAACACTTTTACGAGCGAATATTGCCGATATCTATCTGCGGAATTATGCCGATACGATACATCGGCAACATCATCATATCGGCCGATATATATCGGCATGCCGATACATCGGTCGAGTTCTTGTCGAAACAGCCAAGACTTTCGGATGTGAGTTTTTTTACTGTGGCATATCAGCAATGGGAAGTCAGCATTGGCGTGAAAAATTGCGCTGCTAAACCATAAATCACTTTTATTTTTTATTTGTGTTTTATTCATAAAGAAAGACGTGAAGTCGCCTCAGCAAAGACTTAAACGAACTCAGGAGAGTGTAAATCAACGAGAACCTTGAGGATGCTGCTCAAACTGCTTTAAACGCAAAACAACACACTCGCGTTGGGCCCAGTCACGGAAAAGCTTGTTTACTTTCAAGAAGTGGAAAACGAGCGGGGGGGTAACTGTCATTTGTCTCGAGTTACGAACAGCGTTGGGAAGTTTGTGAATCAAAAGACGGAGCAACAATCGAATATGTCCGTGGAAGGCTCGTGAACGCCAAATATCCGGGCGGCAATTTTGAAAAAATTACCTCTGCCAAATAAATCATTGCAGTTTAGATATGTTTTGCCAGAAATCTTTTCCTGTCGCCGCAACCTCCAAATTTATTAATTGTAGACAAACAATCGTCAATAAGTTCAGCTGCTCGTTTATCAATAAACAAAGTTATCAATAGACTAGTTTCACAAGATTAAAATCAAGTTTCTTACCAAAATAGAACAGAAATGTTTGGTTTCTTTTTTACAGACTAAATTTTTTTTCCTGCAAACAAAAATTGCCTCGCGTCTGTTTCGGAAAAATTGAAAGAGTTAATGTTGATTTCTTTTTCAGAAAAGACTTTTCGCGTAAACATCTATCGTCGCGCGATTACCTTTCCATCTGCGTTGAAAATCCGGCGCACGTTGTTCCTAACACGTACTTTGTCTTGAACGCAGCAAACCCGCTTAAAATGAACGGACAACCTTGGACAGGTGTGCTCCGACCTACAGTGAACTCCATCGACAGCGAACGACGCACGGCGTGAACTTGGGCTCCGGGTCGATAAAAAAAACTGGTGGCAAGAACCGGGATCTCTAATTCTGTCTTCTAAGTGGGAGGAAGACTCGAAATTGAAATCACGGCCGTTGAAGCTTCATGCATAATTCAGACGCGCACGGCCATTTGAACAAAGAGACCGAAACTTCCTCGCCTTTTACCGGCGACTGCGGAGGGGAAGCACCAGGACAGAAACCGAGACGTTGCAAGGTCAAGGGCATCTGAGCGCAGCAGCAGCAGCAGCAGCAGCAGCAAAGCTACTCTGCAACAACTTTTTTTCCAACGGGAGGCTTTTGCTGTTGCGCCCGCCGATCGCCTTGTGCTGCAACGGCCTCGACCTTAATTCGTTAAATTTATAGACGTCGCAGCAGTTCCTCGTAACCGCTGCGCTCGTAATCCAGGTCCGTCGCCAGTGGATGTGCGCACTGAGCTCCTGACTGTTGTCCCCCCAAATGAAAATGGGTGACGTTCCCCCCGAATGCAAATGGGTGATGACTAGGGCCACCCAAGTTAATGAAGTCAAAAATTTTCTGCCTTTTCAAAGTTTATGGAACGTTCACAAACCAAATTTCACGCTGATACCATGAGCCACTCCAAGGTTATTCGGTCAAAAGAGGTCAAATTTTATCGTTAGGTCAAAATTTTCTTGCAGCAGAGTGTTTTTCACGTTGTCGATATTTTATTAAAGTTACAGCAACAGATTTTGATCTGTTTTTGCAAGTTTCGTTGCAATTGTGAAGTACTAACGGGTTTGTTGTGACTTCTGTTGTAATAATGTTGTTTACCCCACTACTTGACGATTGAATATTAGGTAGACTAGGCATGGCAATGCAAAAAACGTGGTCTTACAGTCCTTGTTTTGGCAAATGCTAAATTCATTATGCACATATAGTGTTTTAACTTTATGAGATTTGCAGATGCGACTCTGCTGTAGTTATTAATGTACTTATCAAAATATCGTGCCTATGGTTAAAGAACCAAATTCTTCAAAATTTCGAAGTCTACTGCATGTGCTTCTGAGTTTACTTCAACACCTAAGGGTGAGTTATTTTGCAAATTCTGTGACTGCTTAGTGGAAAGTGACAAAAGGTTTATGGTGGAAGCACATCGCCGCAGTGCAAAGCATCAATGAGGTTCGTTTCATGAAACTGAAAGTAGCCAGACATTTTTGAAACATGCTATACCAGATTTTGCAGATAAACTACTTTTGGTTTCATTTCAACAGAACAAACATATCGGTTTGTTTTCTAACACTGTATATGAATATGCTTTGCATTCCGCATTTGAAGTGAAAACATTTAAATTTGATAGGTCAAAATTGTAAATCATAAAGCCAAATTTTACATTTTTGGGCCAAAACAATGGTTGCCCTAGTGATGACCCTTACTTTTCAGATCTTTAGTTAAAAGTGCTCTCCCGCTTTTGTTATCCCCGACGGCCCAGTTGCGCATGCGATATTCAACCAACTGCGAGATAGGAGGTGTTTGCTACGAGCAAGCGCTGCGTTTAACGAGCAAACAATACTGAGGAGGGTTCCAACGAGTTCCTGTCAAAAGACGTCGGGTCAATTGCATTTGCGCAGTCAAAGCCAATTTAAAATCCATCGATCAAGTCCAAGGTTATCGCAACACCTCTGCTGCTCGAAGAAACAGCGCTTTGATGTACAGGTCGTCTGATTGACAGAAAGTTCGCAATAAAGTTGTGACCACGACGTAACAGGGGCGTAGCCAGCCGAAATTCGGAGGGGAGCAATATTTGGACTTTAAGCGAGCAACAGTCTTTTGTTTAGGACATTGCCTCTCAACGCACAAAACAACAAGATATCCTAGAAATTAGGGGGAAATGGCCCCCTTGGACCCACGTTTGCTACACCTAACCTATGCTGCGTAAGAACCTTTCAATAGTTCAAGGCAAGGCAGAGTTGTTGACCTGCTATCTGCAGCACTCGAAAATCTACTTGGCAGGAGTCGCAGTATTCAAACACGCTTTCTGAATGTCGTAGACAAAATTTTGAAAGTCCGTCTCAGAAATATTAGTAGTACGTTCTGACCTATTTTCTGCAGTCACGCGCAACGAAGGTACTTTAATTTACGAAGTACTGCTTTGCATAACGAAAACAACCTGACATTTTCACCTAAATCCGACTCGCATTTATTTTGCTGCCGTCTGCGGAAGGTCAAAGTCGTTTTCGTGGAAGGTTGCGTTAAAAGCGCTGTTCCGCAGCCTTATGTTGCTGCGCTGCCTGCCTGTCTGGAATCCCGCTTCGCACGTCATAATGTGTGCTACATATTTTCAATCTCCCAAAAGTTAAGAATACAACGCGACAAGAGCAATTTTTTATTCAAAGAACGGAAGTTCAAAGTCAGCGCTGGCAAACAATATTACCACTGCCCGTTTTCTTAATAACGAAATTCTAGCATAGGAAATGACAGAAAAATTTGCGCCATTTCACGTATTAATCTATCCACTTGCCACGCGCATACACATTTTCGAAAGATTCTGTTTGGATAAGAGCGGATAATGCCTACCAAGCAGGTGAAATATATAGTCTGGTAAGATCGCAGTGTCTGATTCTTGGCTGAGAAAAAAATTCCTTCGATGGACAGTTTTGAATAAACCATTTAATTTTAAGTGTGCGAAAAGTCCAAACTCCCTTCAAGAGGCTATAAGCGAACACAGCAAATTAACTGCAATTTTTCTGCAAAATCTTTGACCCCGAATCGCTTCTCGTTTCAACGCTACTCACCGGAGTCTGTGGCGTCGAGTTGTTGCTGCTGTTGTCCGTCAGGTTAGGAACGGATCGGCCAAAGCCCGGAAAAAAGCGGTTGTTGTTGGTAACTTTGTTGCCATGGGCATCGGGGCTAGGCACATCGGAGGTAGACCGAACGTCTTGCCTGGAGGAAAAAATAATTGCATTGCGAAAAAAGTGCCAATAAACAAAAAAAAGTGCCAATAGAGTCATGAATATCATCACACGTATTGTTAAAGCAGGGGGTTCCAAACAACGGTGCGCGAAGCCATTTCTACCCGCCGCAAAGACATTTTGTCAATAGTGGAAAAACAATATTTTAGGAAATATTTGTTGGTTTGTGAGAATGTGACATATCCCGAAATAATCACATTACGTGTATCACATCACATTTACGACATTTTGTCAATATTGTCGTAAATGTGATGTGAAATAATATATCACATCACATTACGACATTTTGTCAATAATGGAAAAATAATATTTTAGGAAAAATTTGTTGGTTTGTGAGAATGTGACATATCCCGAAATAATCACAATACGTGAGATGTGTGGCCCTCGAACTGCTGCTTAATGGCTATGTGGCCCTCTGACAAAACACTTTGGAGATCTTGTGTTAAAGTTATGAAAGCATTTGTTGCAAAGGTCATAAAATTTTAACAAACGGTAATACAGAGACGCATTGCGGCGAAAAGGATAATCGCTTTTACAGAACCGAAGCCAGGTGAGAAAGTTTGGGGAGTGGCTGAAACACAATTTAAGTCGACAGAGAAATTTTGCAAATTTACCGAAAAACAATGAAAATTAAAAAAAAAATCTCGGGGACTAAAAGTGCCAAAAAGACTTCCGCAAGGTATTGACGTGAGGTCCCTCTCTCTCAGCCAAAACGTAGTGATGACGTCTAAGGTTTACGCAGTACACGCGTCATCTTTCCGTTTTGTGAAGACGAACGAATTTAAAATGAAAAGAATAAAACTGGCTCAGTTTAATTTGGAAAATGTTGACCATACTCCTCTAGACGAGTATTGTCTGCTGAACACACATACGCAAAGACCTGCCAGCACATGCACAGTCACGCACTAGGGTCAGTCCTGCAAGGGGGAAGGTCAACCCTCTCGGGTTGCGGGTACCTGCATTTGCGGGACGGGTGCGGGAACCCGCAGAGCTATGCGCACGGGTTCGGAGCGGGCGCAGGTTGAACTTGATGCGGGAAAAGAAATTCTTTGTGCGATTAACTGAATGTTGAACCCATTGCATGTGAAAGTAACATGAGCAATTAACGCAACGCTACGGAGAGCTTGTGGTACAATGGTGTAACGACATTCTCCAGTGGTGGCGCGACCACAGATTGGAGTTTCCAGCTCTCAGTGTCCCTCGTACGAAATGAGTTCAGCGTGATGGCAACTCGCGCTGCTAGAGAGCGAGCGGATAGTAAGGTTAGGCATGCCATGAACAGAATAGCAGAATAGCAAATTTGAAGAGCTCGTCAGTAAACGACATACTCTTTTCTAACAGTGCTCTTGAAGCCTAGAAAGAAACGCTGAAGGTTGACTGAAAGGTTTCACATTTTTACTCTACAGTGTTTGTTAAGAGTTAATCAGTTGACTTTCAAACGAACCACTGAACAAGTTGCCACTAGCGATGCAATGTATTGCATGAATTTTTGCGGTTTTCGGACACACAGTCACAGGCGCAGGTTTGGGGCGGAAACAGTGCGGGGTGGGCGGGTGTGCGTTGGGGGTCTGTGGGAGCGGGCAAGATTTCTCAAACTCCTGCGGGTGCGGGATCGGGTTAAAATTTTGCGGGTGTGGGCGAGAGCGAAAAAAAATTTCAAGCCACGCAGGACTCTATCAAGCGCGAACACACAAACACGCTTTTTCCTAAAAAATAAACAGCATATCTTAAAAATCTCGCCTTAATAAGTTATTTCGTTCTGACATTGAGAGACAGAGATCGATAACCCAAGCCATGTCATCGCGAAATTCCCCGATACGCCAAAAATCGAAAGGTGAAAGGTGTTGATGCGCAGCTCAATTGAGTGGCGCGCGCCTCACATGTTTACGATTTTCAGGAATCAAACGACTTGCCTGGCGTGACCTGGAACGTGGTTGGTCACGAAACGTTGAAAATAAACACCTACTTCGGTCAGGTCCAAGCAAGCACGTGCCGATAATGTTAAGCGTACGAAAGCGTCGAGACATAGAAAATCACAAAAATGGACTCCGACCGTGGCAACAGAAAAAACAGTCTTGCTGCATCGCCCCGGTGCAGGTTGTTGCGGAAACAAGCTTGCGTGAATCGACGCCTGGATTACCAGCAGAAGACGCTCAGAATAATAAGGGACGTGCGTTCCCGTGAGTTCCAGGAGGAATTGAATTTGACGAAAAAAGACCGCGGCACATCCGAAATACCAACTCAAGTCCGCTCTGGCGCTCGATTCGGTTCAGATCAGATAATATTTCCCGACATGGTTGTGATGCGAGGAACAGTTGATCAATTATTTATTTATCAGCAGGAGGTTGGCATCGATACGTGACAAGCGAGCCGTTTGTTTGGTGCAGCGAACTGCAAGATTGCAGGGCACACGCATGACCTGACGTGCAGTTGTTCCTTTATCCGCGACGAGTATTATCGTTTGAATTTCGCGTGCTGTTCAATTCGCAAACGCATGGCAAAAGTTATTTGCTGTTATTGGCCGAGTTGCGCGGAAACGCGAGTATGTGTGGTGAGATTGTGCAGCTGGGATACAGATAATCTTTTGACAGAAGTCGGTCTCACGACAGCAGGTGTGAAAACTTCTATCAGGGCGGCATGGCGAAAACATGGGCGAATGGAAACTACAATCTTCAGAAGCAAGGGCGGATCCGGGGAGGGACGATTGGGGCGATCGCTTCCCTTAAAACCTACGAAAGTAACTTCATTCACCACTATTTTGTGCAATTGTGCAAAAGGCGTTTGCGATATGAGGCTATTTTGCGCCGTCCACTGTTTTGTCACAGCAGCGTTGTGAAATATACTTCATCTCTCTTTCCGTAGTGAACCCGCGAATGAGACTTGACTACTCAATATTACTGAAATCGCCCTCCCCTATACTTTCTGACTGGATCGCCCCTGGTCAGAAGAACATATTCAAAAGCAAACAAGCGCGAGGAAGGTATTCTAAAGCAGGGTAGAAGAAGCAGAGCATGGTCAGAAAATCGCGACGTCACGCGTCAATTAATTCTGATGCCCCGGTTCAAAGGTCAGCTCGTTTTTCGCTTTTCTCAGAACATGGCGGTTTTTGTCAGGTGGCCAAGGTCGGGAAACGCTGGTCAGTGACGTAACAAAAGCGCCTGTTTGGCATCACTCGCTTGGGAGCAGTGAGCAGGGCGTGCGTTGATGGTTGGGTCGATCGTAAATTGGCAGAAGACCGATTGCCTCGAGGCTGATCGAAAAGACTGCCGGCTCTTGCGTTTGGGCTGCGAGTTATATACTCGTGTTTGAGGGTTGCTAGTTTTATTGCTAGTTTTATACTCGTTTTTGGGTTGAGAGTACTCGTGTACTCGTCTTTGTGATGCGAGCTATATACTAATGTTTGGGTGGCGAGATACATGTACTTGCATACTCGTTTTGGTGTTGCGAGTTATATATTCGTACAGGCTCCTGCATCAAGCGGCACACAGCCACCGAGTGACCGCCAAGTATACAGGCACTGCAGGTTTAAATAGGGAAAGATACAGACGTACCCAGACGAACACACTGCTTCGCAATTCAAACAAAAACATAGGTTTGCAGTTCAGCGAATTCGATTAGAGCAGAGGGCATAAACCTCCGCTCAAGGCAAGTAAGCCTTTGAGTCATAAAAGGTGGGCAAATTAACTCATTCGTAGGAACTTTGAAAATTGAAACCTATTATGCCCGATCTCAAGAAAAAGTGTTTAATAAATCTGGGACAAATTTTTCACAGATTTTATTCCAAAAAAATCGAACTCAACAGACGACATTTGCACATCAATGTGCAAGACACAAAAACGTAGACAGACGCTGAGTTCCATATGCAGCAACAACGCTTATTTATAGTGCTGCGGCATTTTGATGTCCAAGAGACGACTAGGTCTCTGCCAATGTGCCGAAATATTAAAAATAAAATTTCTCTGCATAAGCTTGGTTCATTTCGTCATTTCATAATGTTTAACACTGCAGGCCATAAATAAGGAAAACTAGGGTGCCTGTGAACCGCGTGGACATATAAAGCGATCAGATGAAAACGTATTAACCGCAAGGGGATGATACAAGCGAAAACATGAATGACAGAAGTAGCACCAGCAAGGAATTCGACTGTTGACATTTTTACATTCGATCACCAAATTACGCTAAACCCAGAAAAGTTCCACAAACTTCGGCAAATAATCACCAGATCGGGCCAAAAATGCAAACTGATTAATAAAACACTAAAATTGAATTGCGGGCCACGCCGCCGTACCCCACACTTATTATCGGCCCTGGTTGCAAAATCTTTTGTCTTGACTGCACAGCGCAGAAAACAATAACATTTGCGCGCGAAAGGATTGCCATCAGCAAAAACACTTTGACTGCCAGTGGGTGCACAGAGAATACGGCAGAAACCATAAAAAATCTGAGGTGTACTTTTCACGTCTTCTTGAACAAAAAAACGCAAGTTAAGCGAAGTCACAAATCCATATTTTTCGCCGAGGCTGCGGTGGGAGTAACGCATTGCTGGAGAGTCCATCGATGGGCAAAATGCGCTGTTAAGACAGTGGATGCACGAACGGGAGGTAGAGTTTTAGCGCAGGATTTGAATACAGATTTCCACTTGTCAGAACACCAAAAGCCATAAAACAACGGTAAGTTACTGCAACACAAGACTTGATTATTTGGATATAACGCCTGACTTTGGAGGTGCGCGGCGTTGAAACAGTCATTGACTCATGTTTTGTATAAAAACACTTTTTGCTACCATGCAAACCTCAGCAGCTGTTGATGTCCTTTCTATCATAAAAATCCGTTGATGTCCTTTCTATCAAAAAAATGTCCTTTCTATCAAAAAAGCACTGTCTGTGCACACTGCACCAGTAACAAAAATCAGCACGCATTGATGTTATTTAATGGAAATCGATTTCGCCATACGGCATCTTCAG
>JGI24021J15306_10000735_pt1 | contig 27912 bp, 17 predicted proteins | sample Ectturendosymbi1_FD_15306 | JGI IMG/M metagenome (IMG submission 15306) | reverse complement strand
TTCGCGCCACATAGATATATTTTTGTTCTTCGCGCACATCCCGTTCGTGGTGAATCACACAATCAACGCAACACCACCGGAGAGGTTGCAACAATAATAATTCGGAGCTGTCATGTGTGATAACTGAATATAATAAACCATACAATTATGTTTCTCAGCCAGTAGTGAAACATGTTGGTCCGGACGTTCTTCATGCAAAGTTAACTGACCTTCAACCAGGCACACTCTATGAGGTTACTGTCACGCCGATCCACGACAGTCTTTTTGGGGGCAGTGGAGAAAGTGAAGAAACGACAGGTATCACAATATGTGTTGGATTTGTGACCAGTGCTCGGTAATGCCACTAGTTAATTATTACCCTGGTCGTTTAGCGCCGTGTCAATGGTTTCATTAGGTTTCCGAAAAAAAATGCAAGAAAACTTTAATGGATGTAATAGTCTGTGCTGCTGCAATATGTAAGGCTGTGTTGTATTTTACTTAAATTAATCAGATTGCAGGAAATGTTCACATAAGTTATTGTTTTCTTAATAACGTGGCTGCTGCTAGACAACCCAATTGTGCTTCTTGAAAAGATTGTCAGGATTAAGGTGAAATTAATGGCCAAAGCAAAGTGCCGTCGGAACAACTTAATCTCGCGACAAAAGAATGGCTCTGAGGGACGAAGAACAAGTAATCACGATGCCTCATTGCCGATTTGACCACAAAGATGAGAGTAATTGAAACTGAAATTATGTCACGATTTCAGCAACTTAACTTGAGCCAAACTGTATCAGACCAATGCATGTGCAAGTTATAGCTTAGAGATTTATTTTCTTCTGGAAATGCAGTTGACGGTTTCTCAGAAGCATTTCCAAAACCGAAATCAATAGCTTTGTTGCATGTTGTTGTGAAGTTAACCGTGAAAATGAGGAAGTTAGGCCAGTATTTGAACTGGGTTATTGGCAAATTATTTGAAATCTTTTCTCATTTTAGCGTCTCCTGCACCTTCGCCATTCGATGTGCAAGTTTCTGATATAGCTCACACACATGCCCGAGTGAGTTGGAGAATCCAAGAGTCTGAAAGCGACCAGATCGATCACTACCTCGTATCGTATGTTCCATCTGATGGCAATGGGCCTGAAATCGTAACACGCGTATCAGGTTAGTTTTTGCTGTGGCTTCTGACCTGATCAGCTGCTCTGAATATGTGAGAGATGAAGTGCACAAACAGCTGGCCGTTGACCTTTTTCTTTCTTCTGTTTGACATCGCAGCTTCACCGCTATTTAAAACCAAAGTCTGCTGCTCTAGAATAATGGCGCGACTTCACTGCGTGACTTGTCAGTGACGTGGTTCGCGACGTTTACTCACTGGATTGAAAATCACAGTTCTGATAATAGTGATGGTTTCGCAAGCCGACAGCTTTTGCGTTCACAAGATCACATTCTTCTCTGTTAATCATGTCGTACGTGTGCAACTCAGTTTTAGATTTTGATTTGTTAATGTCAAGTTTGGACAATACTAAATTCTCAAGAGATCCATCTGCATCGGTATAACACAGAAAAGAAAACGACCTGGATACGCAAGAGCTTTTTGTCATTTCAAAAAACATAACACAACATTAAATGTTTTTGTTTCTTACTGTTTTTGTCCGTTTATCTCAACACATAATTTTCACCAGAGACTGTGTGTTTCTATTCAAATAGCTAATAAGATGTCACATTATTTTCTCTGCACTTTTTTCGCATCTTAAGCACACTGGTGAACTTGTCTCGTTAGCGCTAAAGGCAAATGAACCTGCCACGTAACGTTGCGCGTTATGTTTCCATCGGAATGATTTGTATTTATTCATGGTTGATCATCTGGAGAAAAGTTTACTGAAAAGAGCGCTGGTGGAATATGCAGTTATGACACGTTTTCAAGCGAACAAGCATACCACGTTTTATTCCGATGTCACTTGTACCCCATAATTTTCAATTTTTGAACTACGTATAAAAAAACAACGAGATATACAAATTATTAATCTTCTGACGGTACAGTGAGCCGCAGCGCAACGATGATAAAGCCGTACGCTGTGCTCTGGAACCTCAGGTTACCGACCCCTGGTATAAGTACAGGTGCATTATCATTAGCAAAAGCTCGACTGTTTCTTACGCGGCCAACCATGCACTTATCAAAGCTAATGATTTGCATCAACTGTATTTTCCTGCTGCGTGTCGCAGCAATTTTCGGTGACTCGCAGCAACTGATGAAAAATTCTTAACAACCTACTGGCGTGACATTATCGTCAGCTCACCGGTTTCTTTCCTTTCTTTACAGAAAACAAAACGGTGGTTGTATTCGATCTGGATCCTGGAAGGAATTACAACGTTTCCGTCGCATGTGTGACCATGCACGATACATCGCCTCCGGCAAAAGAAAGCTTCACAACATGTAAAATTCTTGCACTAAATCTGAACCAAAAAACAGAAAATGATGCACAATCTTAAAGTCGAAAAGAAAGAAGTTACAGTTAGATTTCTGCCCTGACGCACAAACAGGCTTATCCATGGGACACTCGTTTCTGTCCTATCCCATTTCAACTTGCGACTACCCATGGGATTGCCACGAAACCAGTAATACGAAGTACACCAACGCCTATCCTCTACACTACAAAACCGTGACTAAGGCATCCAAAAATGCACAAGTACCGGTCTCGGTTGTGAGACCGTTTATGAAAATAAGGTCACCTTTGTTTTACTTGCCACCTAAAATGGACTCGACAACCTTATTTTCGGGGACCTCGCGTCGCTACGCCATGTCATGTCACTGAGCCTCTTCGTCTAACGCTTGCTGTGAGCATATGCTCTAGTTATGGCATTCAACTTCAGACTAATTCTGTTATACGATAATACAATTAGTTCACGAAAACAGAACTTCAGTTGGTGCGAACTCCGCTGGAAAATTCCGGACGGTTATGAAACAGAGTGTGGCTAATTGATACAAGCCAGTGCGAAAATAATTTTTCCCGCTTCAGCGGGAACGGGTCGCAAAGCCAGTTGAGAACCGATGGTCTAAAAGAAAGCGTGATAGACTTTAGCTTTTCCGTTGCAAGGTTTATAACTGAATGTCCGATAATGACTAGCATGAAAGAAACGCAGGCGTTTGATTCAACGCAACACAGACTATAGGTTTGCCAAAAGTCTTGAAAATAGACTTGCTGCTTCTATCTCTTCTGGTTAAGAGTATATTCGTATATGTGCAGTGGCCCTTGGTGGAACCTCTCTAACACTAAGTGATCCAACGCTCACCACCCTGGAAGCTGCGTGGACACCCGCTGGTGGTGATGGATTGACAGGTTACGAAATCAGGCATCAACCTAAACAAGAAGTCGGAATAGCCAACCAACCTGATGTAAGGAAAATGTTACACTGACAAGGTTTGAATGGAGAGTAGTAAAAGAATCAGATTCGATTGACTAATGGCCAAGTTGAAATGATTTTCTATTGTTTTGGGGATTAGTTTCAAACATGTTTTTTACTTTTCATGCAGCCGCTGACTCAAACGGTCGGTGCAGATGTTCTGAAGATAACTTTGGACAATTTGCAACCAAGTACAACTTACGTGGCACAAGTCATACCTTTGTATGCCGACCTGACCGGCAAAGCCGGATTCGACGAAAAAGCAACAGGTACGAAACTGCTGTCAACTTTAATTACCCACAAAGACTTGTACGCAAACGATGCTCCCTAAAGCATGAAGAGAAAACAGTTGAAAGTTTGAGAGGAAACTGAAATAATTATTGAAACGTAGTCTTACACCACACATCAAATCTGTCAGTTTTTGAATAGGTCTGTTCCGATTCTCAACCATGATCATTCATGTCATGAATCTTGGTAATGACTGAAAGAGTGCTATTTCAAGTATTCGAGCAGCAGAGATGGAATTTTTGCGAAAAGTTCACAGCGCAACACTTTACGACAAAGTACGCAGCTGTGAAATTCGTGAAGCCTTGAATGTCAAGTTACTTTTCCTCCGAATAGAGAGATCTCAGCTGCAATGGTCCGGCAAAGTGGCCACAATGTCCCAAGCAAGATTGACGAGGCAAGCCCTACTGGTTAAACCCACGTGAAAGCGGTCAAGAGGTCGACCAAGGACCAGGTGGCATGATTACATCGCTTACCTGGCTTGGTCCGGTCTTGGTGTGGAGTGAGCGGAACTATCAGATATTGCCAAAAACCGTGAGGTATTTCAAGCTCTACTTTGGCTGCTGCCCCTCGACATTCCCGAGAGCAAAGGCGGGCATAAAAATGATGAATGAGTCTTAGACCACGTTGTAGTTCAGGACACTGAGTTTGTTCCATCCCGCTATATAGCTTAACCGGAAAACGGCGCATATGTACATGCTTATCTACTAGAACTTAACTGTTGCTGAGAATACGATTGTGTTGAGTTTTCTATGTCGTGAGGGAATTGACTGCATATATTCCAGCATCACCTGCTCCAATGCCTCGCGATTTACGATTTTCGCAAATAAAGTATACATCCGCTCGCGTGCACTGGAACATCGGCAACATTCCTGCCAAGGACGTCAATCACTACGTTCTGTCGTACACACGAGCTGATGGCGAGGGAAACCCGACTGTTATTATTGTTACTGGTGAGTGACCAACGACGAACTTTTGTTAAAGCGAAATGTTTATGTACGTGCCACGTACATTCCATCTCTCAACGAATGGGCAACTTTTTCTTGTCTATACAGGGAATAAAACAGCAACTCTTGTCGACCTTGACGCATCTGTAAAGTACAATGTTTCCGTGCAAGCCGTCACAAAATTTGACTCATCTTCGCCAGTGGAAGGAGCGTTCACGACACGTAACCTTAAAATCTTGTTTTGCTGTACACGTGTGCAGATGGTTGTTATTTTGCACGTGATTGTTGTTGGTCTTCTATCTTCTTAAAGATTATAGCTACGTCTATCACATAACGTAGTGATATTAAGTTATCTTGTCTTTAAGAACTTTTCAAGTTGTACGGTATGAACAAATATTTCTTACATCTTCCTTGAGTATTACACATCCTAAAAGAGAAGTTCTTATGTTTTGTCATTGTTCCAATACCTTACTAAAAGGTGTGTTCTGTTTTGTGTTATGGACGTATCGGTGAAATGCTATTTGCATTTTTCTGGAGAATGTTGCTTTCGATTTTATGTCATTCACGATCAGCATTGAAGAGCAATCAAACACTTCCGCACTTTTTAAACACTGAAGTCCAAATGCAACAAGCATGACGGTTATTTGCAGTGGCTCTCGGCGACACGGTTTTGACATTGAGCAACGCTACCATTGACAGCATGGAAGCGAATTGGGAACCTGCGGGAGGGGATGGACTAACTGGTTACGAAATCAGTTACGAGCCAGTCTCAGAAACCGAGGAAGAAACATCCCCAGATACGGTGGGTTTTGTTGCTGTTAAACCGAAGATGCGAAATCAAAGGTCAATAGCGGCAAACCGTAGGCCTACTTTTTACGTTATGAGCCAGATTTTCCAAAATCAAAGTATTTCTTTCTATGGTGCATAAGCCAAAATACAAAACATTGATTTGTTCAAAATTCTGATTTTCATGTTAGGTAACGACTTTCAAGGGCTAGCAGTGTGTCTGTGTTCACTGCACGCGACACAAAACCGCTAGTGGCTAAAGCACCGATTAAGCGTAACAGTTGTTTGGTCAGTAACGGAACCTGTGAGTGACTGACGAAGATCCTTCGCTGGCCAAACAAACTAGATCCCGGCTCGGACCGCATCAAATTGCGACAAACTTGACAACCGCACCTGTGTTACAATAACAAGAGAAACCTGTTGGGAAAACATTTTTGATGCTTTTCAAAAAGCCACTGCAGCAAACCAAATTTAAGAAAAATCAATTTACAGTGAAGTGTTTGTTGAAGTCTTCAGTATTTGAACACAACACAAAAGCAAATTCGCATTCATTTGTAGTGCAATTATCGTCTGAATGCCCAAAGGACGAGTTTCCAGTGGCCTTTCATCACCTGATATTCATTTACCAAACTTGTTCAAGCGTTTAGTTGTTTTTATGTTGTTCGGAAACATCAACGTAACTGCTTGAATTCCCCAATACTGACCTGGGCTGCCAATTCATGTTTTGCGTGTACTTTCAACAATGCCGATTTTTGCTGCTACTGTTACGTCGTGTTATAAAAGTTTCTGACAGTTTGTTGGGGTTGTAGAATCATGGATAGGTAGCAGAAAGTCAATGCAGGTGCATGACGTTTGGATTCACTTCCTTTCCAGTGAGATGAATTCGCCCTGTTCTGGTCTTCACAGCTGTTTGCATATATAAATCAACTTAAACGAACGTTTGCAATATTATCCGGTTCGTATTACTGACTGACTGATGAATAAATTTAGAAAACACAGATTTAAAGCCTCACTCATTCATGGGTTAATTCATTCAGTTTCGCATCGACAGCCATAAATGCTATACTACGCTGTTCAGAACTGTACAATTAGATTCCCTAATGTTAGTTTGCCGATCAAAAAGGCATAATTTCAAATACTGTGTAGCCAAACTGGTTCATCACGTCGCGTTACTTTTCGCAGAAATTTGTTGCGACGAGCGATGTTTCTACATGCTCCCAAAAAACATGACCTGTACAGCGACGACGGTTGGTATCACGGGCGATGAATACTGTAATTAATTCTCGAAACTGACTGATTTGGTGAAAGTGGTTTAGGCAGTGTTGCTCTGCACGGAAAGCATTCAGCAAAAATCCATGTCACCATTGAACATGCATTTGGTTCTTAAACCCCTGAGCTCAGAAAATGGGTGTAAACTGAGGTGTACCAAGAGGAAAATGTTGCTAGCCGTTCGTAGAACCATAAAAATCTCGATGACGAAGCAAATAGTTCTTAAAACACGTTATGATAAATGAAAAACGCTGTTTGGTATGTTTGCCAAGATATCGTCTTAATCAGGGCCGCAACCAGCTGATATTTTCAGATTTTCGGGGGAGGGCAAAGTGATTGCCACTTGTTTCACGTTTTTGAATATTTCGTGGGGGGCAATTACCCGGTTGCGTCCCCTAATTGCGCGTCTGGGCTTAATCATCCACCTGGTGTGGTTTCAAAGTCGATCAGCATTTTACTTTTGAAGGTGGCTGGTGGTGTTATTTTGCTACTTCTCAACTGGGTGCAGTTATGAGGAAGATTAGATGCATTCAGCAATGTTTTACTCTACGAAGGGTTCTCAATTTTTTTATCTCTCGCTTACCACTTAGCAGCTTTCACAAATGAAATTTGCTCACTCTTTGTTTGCCACGTTACTGCTGTAGAGTAGCCTAATATAAAACTTGGGAATGGACAAAAATAATAACGAAATAGATGTCGAATAATAATTGTGCTTAAAGAAAACACAGAACGTAAATTTTTTTTGTTCATTAGTAACAAAACATCATCTCAAGTCAGGCAGTTAATCTGGAGACTTTTGGCTTCTATCTTACGCTCGATTTCTGAGATTCTTGGCATGATCGTTGAAAGATCAGCCCGCACGTCACTTCAGGCACCAGTAGAGATCGTATTTTTTGTTTTCATGTTCGTTACAAAGCCTCCAAGTGATGACATATCTTAATTAAAAAATCAGAAAAATCATAACTTGCTTACTGTACTTCCATTAATTTTCTACTTGACCAACTTTGGAAAATTTACATGATTTCCTTTCTGAAATCCCCTGCTCCAGAAGTATAATTGTGCCTGAAAGCTCTCTGAATTTTATCATGTACATCGACAATGGTAACACTCTTCCCTTGGATTTGCACATTTAGCTGATTTAACTGCGAAAAATGTCGGTGAGGTAGTCTAATGCACCAATAAACTTCTTGTTGCTAAACTGCTTGCTTAAAGGGAATTTGTGTCCTCGAAGACAAATCTCGATTTCCTCATGCAATTCGAAAACTCGAGATAAAACGAGTCTTCTGGAAAGCCATCTCACTTCACTGCGAAAAATGGTAGCAATGTGATCTGATCCCATTTCATTAGACAACATTTGGAAAAAGCGATAATTAATTGCCCGCGATCTGATATAAAATGCAGATTGGTTTACTTGCTGCAAAGCAACCTTCAGGTATTCTGGAAGGGTCTTACTGGTCACTTCATTCCGATGAAGCACACAATGAGAAGAAACAATATGTGGTGCAGGTTTTTATCACTGGCTTGACAAAGCCTGACAGCTCCGATCATGGCTGCGGAGCCCCGTCAGCGCAAAGCGATTCCACGCAGTTCCACGAGAAATTATTCCATTTAAAGAAATCATCCGTTTGTTTCCGAATATCAGCTGCTTTTTTCGTCGTTTTCAAACTTTTGCACGTTCTTCTACCAGCATGTACATATCGCCAGTAAACCAACAACTGTGCACAGTTAGACACATCTGTTGGCTCACCCAGCTGTAGGCTGATTTTTGCGGGACTAGTTCAATTTCGCCTAGTACCTGATTTAAAATGTCCTGTGACGTAGAGAGACTGTAGAGTTTTCAGGAACGCATCCGCGAAGAGTTCGGGAAACATCACATTCGCGGTGTTTCAGCCAAGTTTAAAATAAACGAATGCCTCTTAAGAATTAACGTTAAAAAAAATTTTTTTTATAAAGATCTATTCGTACTCTCTATTCGATGCACATTGTTTTATTCAACCCCATCTTAGTTTCTACGCCAAGCACTCGTTTTTGTCGAACAAACTTGCAGTGAATGTACCGTGCATTCTGAATAGATTACAATACGCGTTGAACCTGATGTTCACCACATCGTACTAAACAACTTGCAACCTGCTACCATCTACTCAGCGCGAGTCACTCCACTGTACGGCGAACTAACTGGGACCATGGGCGTTGACGAAGAAATGACAGGTGAGCAGTGTAACCCCCTGCTCAAATTCATCGTGCCTTTTCAATCTTCAGCTTATTATTCTTAACATTTAACCCAAAACATAAGGAACATTGCAATAAGTATGGAATGAAATATCACTAAAACATTTTTTCTACAAAATTGTTTTGATGAGATTTTTCTATGTAAAGCTTTCTTCACTACTAACGTTTGTTCGTTGCTCTGCATAGAACGTACCGTAGTTTACGAAACACTGCTTTTCTTCAACCCACAATTTCGTCTCATTACAGAAGCTTCTGCAAAATCCGCCAAAACATTTATTACTATGCACTGCCTATATGCAGCATTTTCAGCACCCATACCGAGTCGCTTGGAATTTTCGGACATAACGCACACTAGCATTCGCGTTTCCTGGAACATCACTGATTATCCAGATGAAGATTTTATTCGTTACATAGTAACATACAAGCTGTCGGGTGGCAACGGCAAGGAAGAAGTCATTGAAGTTGTTGGTAAGTATAACATTACTTTTCAAAGAAAGTTTCGCAAAAAACAAACATGTAAACAACGTTTATACAGTAGTTGCTTTTCAGGTAATTGATAAAAAGAAACAGTACTTTCTTAGCCTGCCTTTTTTGTTTTCGGAAGCTTTAATTTTATTTGTAATCAACGGAGGTCGATCTGAAAACTCCTGTTTCCTTCTGCAAGGTAAGAAAACTTGCGTGTTAACAAGATTGGATCATTCTGCGACCTACATCGTGTCTGTGTCTACTGTTGCGGAGTACGACACTTCCATACCGATTGAGGATAGTGCTTCAACATGTGAGTTGTTGAAGTTTGCCATAACTGTTGTGCTATTAAATAGTTTATTTGCGTCTGACTTGATTAGGGTGCCGCGGTACTTGTCTGCAGCGAACCAAACAACTGAGCTGCTTTTTTTCAATAAATTTTGGAAATGGCAGTGAACTTCGAATGATGAGTGACAACGCAGTTTACGTCTCATAAATTTATTTGCTTGCTTAGGTTTAAAAAATTATGTTTGACGTGTCAAGTGCGCTGTGACGTAAACCATATTACCGAGAGCAGTATTGAGTATAGATTATGTAATGAAAAAAGTTTTGTAAGCTGAGGGCAACGGTGTATTTGCTGCAGGAATTAGACACCTCATAATTTACAAGGAATTAGTATGGTGAATCAACACTGCCTAGGTCTGGTCGCTTCTTTCGACTGCAAAAATGCTGTTGTGACAGCAAAGTTTGAATGTTGTGGTTTCTGATAGCAAAAACCCCGAAAGTGATTTGATAGTTTTTAATTCAAACGTATGGTTCACAGATGCAGCACTAATCGACCCAGACAATGAGACAACGAGTGTAAATGTCTCATTTTTCTTGACCTACTTAACCTGTATTTTCATGATGAGCACATTTTATTTGTTTTCATTACAGTATCTATAAAAGTTTACTCCATTCTGCGAATGAACGTATTCAGTGCCACCACGCATTATCCACTTACCACCTTCAAATTTTTCAGTGTCTTTGGGACAAACAACCTTGAACCTGAGCAATCCCACTTTGACCTCTCTGCAAGCAGATTGGTTACCAGCTGGAGGAGATGGATTGACAGGTTATGAACTTGCTTACAAACCAAAGACAGAAAGTGATGCTGTTGTACCGGTAGGTAACCAGGTTTTCTCCAAAAACTTCCAAATATTTGGATGTGGTATTTGCGTAGTGTATAAATTCAAACATTTATCATAAAATTTGATACTGGACCTAAACTTCTATGGCTTGGGATTGCCACAGTCAGCGCGATCTTGTCCATGGCTAAACTTGGTTTTATGGTAGCCACTGTTAACCATCAACGGCTTGGGGTAGCCATTAGCAAGCTATGGCTTTGGGTATCCGATATCAACGCGATCTCATCACTCAGGAGTGAAAGCAGTCAGTGACAGGATTTAATAAAGGAGCGCAAATTCAACAACGACACACTTTTGACGAATTGCCATTTTCGTGAACGCACAGCAAGCAAAGTTTTAAAAAACTTTGTCAAGAATTTTAGGAAGCTTACAGATCGTAAACACCGGATTCAAAAGTAGTTCTGGGAACACCGTGATGACGTAGAGAATTGCAGAAAACTACTTTGTTCAACTCGAAAGTTGGAATGTCCAGGTCGTCAGGTCATCTTGGGTAGTACCAGACCCGCAACCAGCTTGGGACACCAGAGGGGGGAAGAGTTTTCGCAGAGAGACTCAAATTTTTTAAACTATGTCCAATAGTTCTGAACTACGTCCAACAAATGTTTCCAGGGGAGGCGAAAAGTTTTTAGGGAGAGCTTGGCCCCCTTGCTCCTTCCTAGTTACGGGCCTGGGTAGTACCGTTACATCTGTTCTTGAAACACATTCGTTGAACGCGAGACTAGTTTCCCTGTTAATAAACTGTGATCGATTTACTTGCCGCCATCTTTGTGGCTTATAACTATGAAAAATAGATTCACTTGCAAGTTTTAATAATCGCAGAAAAATGAAAGCAAAAAGCAGGCAGATTCCACAGAGGCTTGCGGCCAGTCTAGTTTTTTTGTTGTATATTCACAATAGATACGTTTTATTGCATCATTTCAGATAGTTTTTAAATTGGACTCATCAACGTAAAACAAGAGGAGTGGTTTAATCATTACCTAAGCGGTTTTAGGTGGTAAACAATTTTAACGTTTAGCTTTAAAGATGAAACAGAATGGTTACGCCTGCTTTTGCAAAGCCTTGCTGAAGGTTTTAAACGTAAGCATGGGTGGAGAAATGTTGCTGTGTATATTGCCATGGACATTACCGTTTTATATCAAATTTAACTGGTTACTGAAAAAACGCCAACAGACCAAAGCATATGGTTTTTCCATTCAATGTCGTTAGCACTTTTCTTAGCACTGCATTATGCACTTGATGACCACTTGAGTTTAATTTAATTACTGGAGCGTCACTACTTCATCATGCAGTCATTATGTCGAAGCTTTAACTGACTTGCCTTTTATTTTGTAAAAGGTAAACGTTTAATTATCACATGACGTTTGTCTTCAGATTTTCACAGTGGCAATTTTTATCTAATCTGTGTTGGTTCGGACTTCAGGGAAGCATTTCTGATCCTGCTTTTATGGAATACATGTTTTCCATCTGATTTGCCTGCAATATATTTTATCAATTTGTGATTACGCAAGGCTTAATTCATGAAAAACTTGCTTAATGCCACTCATATTCACCAGGCAACAATCATCACACTGGGTCCTAACGTGCTTAATTCAATCTTAACCAATCTCAAACCGGGTACAACATACGAAGTCACAGTCACTCCAATATATGGCGCACTTACAGGAGGAGTCGGCTCTGATGAAGAAGCTACTGGTTGGTGAACTTGTGATGCACTGCAATAGCTTTGTTGAAATGACTGAAGCCAGTATTAAAACACTGGTTTGTCAGAAATTATTACAAATTACTTGCAGCCTGCTGCAAGCTATCCGAAATTTTTGGTTGCCCTCTTTGAAATTTTAAAACAAATGTGTCCATGGATTATCACAAAAACAAATCGCAGAATGTTTATCATATTTTTCATATATTTGCTCAATTATTATATTGTGTGTTGAAAAAATTTCTCAAAAATTTGCTTTTGAAGAACTCGTGCGACAGCAATAGAGGAGCATGTAATTAATACTTACAGAAGCCTCTTTTCATGTACTTGTTTTATCAGCGCCACGAGCTCCTGTTCCGAGCGATCTCCGCATTTTTGAGGTCACCCATACAACCTCGAAGGTTAAATGGGAAATTGGCGATTTTGATGAGGAGAATATTGATGGTTATCTGGTTTCATATTTTATTGCTGACGGCAACGGGTCGCGGAACGAGATTTCGGTCGAGGGTAAGATTGTTTTTAGGGGTTTTTAAGTTACGTTACACATATTGTATGATAACCTCCGAAGAACAATGCGGACTTTGTTGCCGTTTACGAAATTTTCTCCGTAACGGAAACGTTAAAGCGTTAGAGTATTGATATTCTTACGTTTTCTGTAAGAGAGGCACGGATTTCGTAAGTCTTTTTGAGATAGACAAATGAGATACCGTTACATTAACAGAAATTGTGTTAGCCGAGAAAATATATTTGCAGTTGTTTAATAACATGGTAATTTTTTGCAAAATGCGACCTGCGAATCTTTCTACTTCGTTACAGGTGCACGGGTGACTGGCCTTGTTGGATTGGAACCTGCCACTGTCTACAATGTTACTGTTACCAGTGTAACCGAATTTGACACGTCTTCCACCGTCAGCGGAACATTTACTACGTGTAATATACATTTTCAGTATCTTTCATATCACGTTTCTCCTTTTTCAGATAGGTGCTGTGCCAGGTTCGGTTTTTGTTAATTGCATCACTTTCGTTCAGTTTATTGGTCCCTTTACCCACCTTGATTATCACCTTTGTATAACATCGTTGTCATCATAAATGTAAGTGTTTTGCTAATCTTGCTGGCAACGACCGAACCTGCATTTTACACTTAGTTTCAATGTTTTTATCCTTACCTTTTAATCTCATTCAAGAATAACAAAACCGAATACACACTGCGCAAAATGTTGGACAGAGATGTTGATTGTAAGACGTGTTTTGTATTTTATGCTGTGTCCAACTCCAATTCGTGCCCGTTGTATGAAATTGCCTTTGATTCCATCTGTCTCATCGTAGTGTCTCTTGGGAGTACGAGAGCCACCCTGAGCAACGCCACGTTAACGACGTTGACTCTAACCTGGGAGCCAGCAGGGGGCGATGGATTGACTGCGTATGAAATACGCTTTATGCCGAAGAATTTGCCTGGGTCCACCGTTGAAGACCCACTCTTCACGGTAAAACTTTCATTCTGTTATTACATTAAAGCAGGTTTGCGAACGTGTCGAACTCGATTCTTAACACAGCTATTGCCCAAGCAATAAAATCTCTGTTGTGACCAGAATGATTTTTGTCATCATTGCGCATTCCGAGCACATTTAAGTCATGGAACAATTGCTTTTTTCCAGTTTTCTCAAAAACGGGCTACACAACTTTCCATTAAAAATCTGTTGTAAAAGTTCACCTTTAATTTCACATTATGTCATACAGTGTTCAGTTTGCTTCGACCTGGAGTAAAATGAAGACTTCAATGAACTTTTCGATCATTTCAGCCTGTTCTGCAGCGAGTTGGGCCAAACATCCACCAACTACTGCTAAGGAACCTTCGTCCTGCAACGCTGTACACAGCGGAAGTGGTACCCATTTACGGAAAGCTTACAGGAAAAAGTGGGACTGCTGAAGAGACAACAGGTTATACGTTTAACTGTACATAAAAATAAAATATGATTTCTGCTTTCGTTTAAAACTGTTTAAAAAGATAAGAATGTATTGCGTTTTCCAAAGCTGTTTCTAAAGAATGAACACCATTGTTTCGCCTTTAGCCTGCATAAGATAATGCCCACTACCACAATTCAGAAAGTTGATATGCACTCTCACTACTTATGTGAACGTATTCACCAACCATATTCTAGCTACAATGCTATTAATGTACCTACGAAAGATTGTATTACATCTTCCAGTACAGTCATTTGCCTGAAGTTTTCATTTGCGATGCAGAAACTAATGCATTTTGTGAAAGAAAAAGATCGCGCAAAGGTTTTCATGTACAACCGAGGATTTTGCTTACGTAACCACCAGTGGAAGCACACATGTCCAACATGAAATTACAATCTTTTAATATTTAGGAGCCTTATTAACACCACGAATCAAACTACATATAAGCCTACTTATGTAAGCGTGTTTTAGTAAATGTCGATACCGAGCTTCTTTGTGCTTCCTGCCTCAGCATCACCGGCTCCGATCCCATCCGACCTCAGAGTAACCCAAATAAAGTACACAAGTGGTTTTGTTTCTTGGAACATTGGCATATTTCCTGAAGAGGATGTGAACTACTATGCACTGACGTACTGCCGAGTAGATCGATGTACAGATGAAGAAACCATTTTCATTGAAGGTAAACCTCTATAGTTGGGTGTTCAAGAATACTTGCATTAGGGATAAGCAGAAAAAGCAGTACAGTGCAAAACTAAAGGATCAGTAGAATCAAATGTAAAATGTTATCCTGTTTTCTTCACAATTTGCATATTTTATGTCAATCACCAACTTGCGAGTTGCGACGCAAGAATTTCAATCACCAACCATGTCAAACTGTAAAAGTTATGTCTTTATTGTCAAATAAGATTTGTTATTGATTTCACTATTCATGGATCCTTGCAGCAAAAGGATCGATAGGCTCTTTCCGAATAGGTAGAAATACCGATTGCGTTTTAAACTGGTTCTACTCGTTTTCAGCCATACCTACGGTCAGTAAATCCAGGACTGCAGATAAGCGTTGAACGATGGTTCATTTTGAAACGACGACAAGGAAAAGAGAATCATTTATCTTGCTTTTCGTTGACAGCCGCTGTGGTCACCGAATCGTCAATCCCGTAATGTTTTATCATTAGGCATCTCACTCCAAAGATTAGTGGTCCGTATAAATTTTTTCAAAAATTTTTTTTCCAAATTTTAAAAGCTGCTCACTTCAAATTTCTAAAGCTTTTCTTCTTTTTTGCATTGTTGGGGGTATTGACTGGATATGTCTTGGTTAAAGTGGTGTATAGACGGAGGAACATTAGTACAATTTCCTTGTTTGTGCTTCACAATGCGTTATACAGTACATAGCGCCCAATTGAAATATTTTAGAATAACTATTTTTAAACAGTTGAGAGATTTTGCCATAATTCAACGTTTAAATAGGTTCATTTAAGGCATTATAGCTTTATCAACCATTATTTAAAAGTATTCCAGTAGTCAGTGGAAACCCTTGCGTGTTGTTGCATGGTTTTCAGAAACTGGAAAAACAAGTTTTACAAATTTATGTCCGTCCTCTCTTTAAGAGCAATTTGTTTAAGTTTCCCGCCTTCAAGAGGAAGAATCTTTTCTGATAAATGGCACTGAAATGATATGCTGAAGAAACCTGAGTCAAATCCATCTTCTGAAACAACGCCGGTGACCAAACAAAGTGAAAGCAATCGGTCAAACACACCAAAAAAACTTTTTAACTCAAGTCTTGCCGTATAAGACTATTTAGAACTTGGCCCAACTTGACAAATGATACTAAATCCGCATAGCTTGTCGAAACCCTGATTTCGTTCATTGCACATGTGGTGCAAGATTAATGGCGCCACTGCCAACCTATTTTGTAAAAGCGAAGTATATCGCGTTTGCGGACTTTTAAGAGATAATTCGTTATGGTTGGTACAGGTGAGGAATTAACAACGAAACGTTGCACGAGGTCATCAAAACGATATAATTTCAGACAAAAAGGTAGAAATAAAAGTCTGAAAAGTCTTATCAGAAGTATTTTCTGATCATTATTAATCGTTAAACAGTTAGGAGGCATTCACGGATTTATTTCATCGTAATTTTTAATTGACAAGGGTCCCAAGGTTATGTTGTTTGAATGTTTAATGCATCGCAGCTGGTCGTCTTTATCGGTGATCAGTGAACCATGACCTGCAAAGGCCAAAACAATGGTTCTTGAATATTTTCTGAAAACATCCCGTGTACGTATCGCCGGTCAAAATGTTGTGCAGCTGCACTGAATTGTTTTCAGTACAGAAATTTAACAAAGAGCTCATTCAAACTTTCGGGCCGTAACCAACACACAGCACAACGAAAATATTACCAAGAGCTTGTGATGATACAACAAATCCCTGAAAAGTGGCTCAGCAAGCTTCAGGCCGATATGATGATGATGATGATCTTTTTCAGCTGTTCGAAATAAGTATTTTTCAATGCAACACCAGACTGCAAACCCTCCATGTACAGAAGCGCTTTATTCCACAAAGGGCCCACTGAGAATTTTAAGAAATGTCATCTGAACACAGTAAGGTTGCCCATCGCTGTTAAGTTATAAAGTCATGTGCCACGTTTTGTAATACCCGACTCGGAAAACAATTGAGTTATAAAGGAACTTTCGAATACAAAAATGCATCAATGATACAGTTTTATGGTTTGAAAGAAAATATCAACGCAGAGAAAAGTTTTCGATTTTTTCATGAAGGTTAACGACTTACTGCGGTCAAAACATCCACCTTGCCATGCTGACCATCACTGGCGAAATAAATTTGGTGTTTGACTACTTACCTGGAAGAGCGCTAAAACTTTGCTTTGAAAGGGTTTCCTAAAGGCAGCAATGCCTGTGTAATCGCATTAAACGAAACTGGTCTGATTATATGTGCTCCAATAACTCTTTACGGCATCTTTATCCACAGGGAAAACATCAGTTGTCTTGAAGGGATTGGAACCGTCCGTTAAGTACAACGTTTCGGTCTCTTCGGTTACCGAGTTCGATTCTTCCCAACCGGTGAACGAGAGCTTTACTACTCGTAAGTTTGCGAAATGTGTCTGGAGATTTATCACTGCCAAGACCGACAAACCACAAATGCGGCATTATCATGCTATTGTTTTCGCAGCCTCTCTTGGGAGCACGACTCTGACATTGAGCAATGCGTCTACGACAACCATGGTTGCGACATGGACTCCAGCGCTGGGAGAAGGTTTGACCGATTACCAAATCAGCTATCAGCCAAAACGTTCATCAGGAGAGAAACCGTCTGATGCTGTACGTTTTGTTCTCTGAAGAAGTGTGGCGATTGTTTTGGTTTTTATGCCTGTTGCACATGGAATCCTGAGTTGTGTAACTGCATATGTAACTTGATTAAAGCTTTCTTCTAGAAAAAAAACAATGTTCGCTACATATTATACTGCGATGTTTTAATTTTATTTGCCCATAAATTTTAGTCTTATATAGGAGTATAGCCATAAACGTATTCTGAGCGTGGAGCTGGGGTGGTCAAAGGTGTTACTGGCGGTCAGTTATGTAATTAAAACGAAGTAAAGCAAAAATTCATCTAACGTCAAAAAGTGGCGTCACCAGATTTTCTATTTGTGGAGCCTAGACGGGGCTGATGGTACTATACATTCCGTAAGTTGTCATTCAAAAGAAAACTGTAGAAAAAAATTTTTCTCCAATTTTCCCTCTTCCAGTCAACGTCAAAAGCACTTCAACGTCTACGTTACTTTTATAAAATTTCACTATTCTTGAGACATTTTACTTCTATGTCCTTAATGTGGGTTCAACGGCCCATTGCTGACGGTTATGACGTCAACAGGGTTGTCAGATGCGTTTTGTAAAAATACCGGCCATTTTTTCAACAGTGTCGGATCTAGGCTGCATATTTAATGGCACTAGATTCCCGAATAAAATTTTTGAAAAGAGCGCTTTTTCGAGAATGCATTTATTTTTCATCTTATTTTCTTTACAGTTTCATGACACTGCCACAATGTTTAGTTCGAAAATGTTTCAAACAGTGTTTAAACGTACGCTTTATAAGCATAGTCTAAAGCCCTACGTTAAGCATTAGCAAACTAATCTACTTTAAATGAAAAACGATAACTGCAGTGTTTTAATGTGAACGGAGGCGTTTTCTTAAAGTCTAAAGAATGATACATTTAGTAAAATTCCAATTTTACAGCATATCAATTTCTGAAGNGAACAACATCTTCCGTACAATTTCATAGTAGGTCCCTGTTTTTGTTTTTCTACGGTATGCCTNATATTGCCTGTACGAACACCATAACACAAGTAATAATTTCTTGCCAGCTACATTCTCTTCAGTTTGCAACAAACANTTTCTAGTTCAGCTGAAACTCTAAAATTATCACTACTTTCTGGACAATTAGGACTGGGTGGGAGATGCCCTCCCGGTTGATTNACTGACCCTTGCTTGAGTTAGTTATAGTCAGCTGACGAAATAATGTGTCTGTTCAATGCAGCTCGCGTGATTGTGAAAGGTTCACAGGTCACTGCAATGTCACTGTCGTCCTGTCCATTTCTATAATTTTCCTGCATTCTGCCTGCAATAGCCTACGGTAGTAGTTCAGACAAAAACCGCACCTACCTGATCTACGCCAGTTACACGATTACTTGCCAAAAAGAGATGGTCATACAGATCACGTTTGGGACGACGGAACGTGTTGACTAAACCAAGGAAGAAGGAAAACGGAGAGACACTGAATGTTATTAAGACGCAAGCAACAATTTGCCCTTATATGAATTTCCTCGAAGAAACTGTCCTGACAAGATTCGCTATGCCAGAGTCAGAGTCATGAGATTTCGAGAAGTTCTGCGTCAGCTATTTTCGCAGTTACTGCAAATTATTTATTTTCAAAATACCGGCTTCAGGCACTGGTTTTTAAAATACCGGCTTCTGCTACATTAGCAGCAAAATACCGGCCAGGCAGGTGAAATACCGGCCATCTTGCAGCCCTAGACGTCAGCCAAAAATTGGGGTAGCACACAGGGGATCAAGCTAATTTTGGAGGATCATGGCCTCTATGACACTGCCGAATCTCCGTTCATGGTTCTCCTACACTGCCGTTGATTGTAATACCTGCGGGTAATTTTATTTGCCTGTGATTTACCGCAATACCTGCCTCTTGCCAGTGCACAGCAATCAAACCAACATGCATACTGTTCTTCCGCAAAGAAATGTATTTTACCGTTTTTAATGGCAGCTTCAGTCCCAGTTTATTTGTTGTATTTATTTGTCGATAGTCGATACTGACATTCACTTCAGATATAATCCTTTTTGCAAATGCCAAAATCACTGCAGAAGAGGCAGCACCCGCACATTGCCGGGCTGTGACGGTTTGCTGTGATGCTCGGTTCGTACTTTGAGACGAAGAAATCTCTGTCTGTAATTGAATAATGTCGAAAGTTGACAGGGAGTGATGCTACGCATCATGACTGAAGTAGCTAACTATTTTTCGTCGGTAGCGTTGTAAGCACTTTTAGTGCCTGGGTGCGCAACCCGCGTTAAAGCATCGATCAACTTGAAAAAGGTTTACAGCGTTGTCAATTTCAGCTGTCAGGTGCAAGTTACAATCAGAGTCGATGTTATCTCGTGAGAAACTGATATTTCCCAGTTGAAAAATTTGCTTTGAGTGCGTAACAGCCCCCATATCTCTTACATATCTTTCTCAGGCAAATGTCATTGAACTGAGTTTCTGCATCATTTTTATGACGTAAGAAGTTTATCAAATCGTCGCATTTTCCTGATGTTTTCGTTCTATGTGAAGGACCATGACGTTTCTTGGAATAGCCTGAAAACAATTTTTGGACAATTTGATTGTCTCAAAAACTTGATGGGTGTCATTGCAAGTATTTTCTGCCCACATGTGTATAACTAAGTCATGCTCAATGTACCGCGCTCTTGCGAAATGTGCGGCATGAATGATTTTCCTTCCATGTGTTGTCGGCGAGTGTGACTAAGAACGTATCGCTGGCATCTTAACTTTGTGTTTTGAAAACCGCAGATCTTCAGGTTAGTAAGCCCGAATGTAACTCAAACAACACTGATTGGCCTCGATCCTGGCACAGCGTACGTTGTTGAAGTTACGCCTTTATACGACACGCTGAGTGGAGGAAAAGGCATAGACGAAGAAATGACTGGTGAAAAAGTTGCCATTTGAGTATATTCAAATTTCGTTGAAAGATGAAAACCTTCAATTTCTATTTTTTAGCTCGCGTAGCTCCAATTCCAGAAGATCTGACGTTTTCCGACATATCGCACACTAGCGTTTGCCTGACGTGGAACGTCGGAGAGTATCCGAAGGAAACAATCGATTACTACCTGGTGATCTACACCCCAGCAGATGGAAGCAAAGAGCCACTTGTAATCAAGAGCAGCCGTGAGTTGGAGAGCTATAACCGCTCTAGATGTTATATAACCGCTCTAGAGGTTGCTGGGCCTTCTGTCTTGAAGTTGCTGGTCCATATTCTGTGTTGCAAATTTTCTTATGTATTTTTTGTATTTGATACTTTTTGTATGTTTGATTTGTAAACCGCACGGGCATCAAGAAACGCATGCTTCAGGTGAGGAAACATGTGACATAAGAAATCTCAATTCGTCAACAACGTACGATGTATCTGTGACAGCAGTAACCGAGTTTGACACCTCTGAACCCGTTGAAGGAACTTTTGAAACATGTAAGTGTCTGTAGTAGATGTCAATCCAGTTGTTGAAAGTTCGATTTTCTTTTCGTTCTTTTTCTCATCAAGCCAGTATTGTAACATGCCCTTGCACCACTTTATGAATGACATTTCTAATATGCTTTATGAAAGAGAAAATGAGCTGATTAGAAGCAATCGTAACGACAAATTTGCATAACAAATAATTCTATAAATACAAAGGTGGTAGATAAGCGTAGGTCTCAATAACATATTTTGAGCGCACGTTTATGTGATGATGAACTACTGCTTACTGTGCTGGGTTAAATGCCAGTAAAACCTCCCTTTTGATTCAACGTATCCTTCATCAGACTTGGTTCTAATCATTATTTGCAAATTAACTTTCAAAGTAGAGAAACGATTGATGCTTAAAGATTATAACATGTGAGCTGTGTCCTAGAAACAATACTCTGCAAAAATTTCATTACGCTTAGAATTCGAAAAAGCGATGAAGACATACTTTGTTCTTGCTTTAGTATCACTTGGTGGAACGAGTGTCACTCTAAGCGATCCCACGCTGACGTCGCTGACGGCAAACTGGAAACCAGCGGGAGGAGATGGTCTTACCGGGTACAGGATCGAGTACAGTGCAAAAAAACAGCTGGGATCGACGGTGAGAATCATCATTTGTATATAAGTCAATTTTGAATTTACATAAGTATTCGTGCGTTAGCTTCTGTAGATGCAATGCTAAGGAGAAGAATAAAAAATCTGTTTAATTAAACTGTTTGGTTGTCACACCAAATTGCATGGATTTGGAAGCCGTCTGTTACGCCTTCAATTAATGCTTCAGAGAGAGATGCATACTGAAAGTCAGAAAATATTGGATACTGTTTCATTTTAGAGCTAGATAAATTTCAAAAATTTTTTCCATGTGCTCTCAGGTATGACGAGGCCTTGTGTGTTTATCTGCAGCCTCTGGTTAAAGAATGTGAGCCAAACATCACACAAACTGTGCTGGACAACTTGCAGCCAGGAACGCAATATGTTGTTCATGTTATCCCACTCTACGGTGAGCTGGTTGGGAGAAAAGGTTCAGACGAAGCCACAACAGGTAACACATAGTGGTCTGTGCACAGTGGCGTATCCATGCAAAATGGCGCCCATTGCAAAAATTTTTACGAAAGTTAAACCATTAAGAAAATAAACGTTTTCAAATGGAAAATGTATGGGTTGATTTTTGCTTTGAACTTTTCAGCAAATAAAATATAATTTATCCATAAAGACCATACCATACTTCTACTCATTTATTTTTATTATGAAGAATATGAAACATCCAAATAATAACGTTATCATAATTTATAGGCTTACATAGGGTTGCATGGCAAAATTGTATATCTTACAAAAATTGAAACAGCGTATTGCAACCGGAAACGACAATTTCTTTCAGAAAAAAACACGTTTGTTTTGAATTGTACAATAAATTTTTTTTGCAAATCATGTACCTTATTATGTTCCAAAAAAACGCAATCCCATCGAAACATTAATAAAGCCAACCTTTTCCGGTTAAAGTACACAAAATGTCCTTTCCTATACTCATCAAAGCTAGATCACACAATCTGCCCTGACTTATTCTTAGTCACTGAGGCTCAGGAGGTATGAAAGAACCAGTTTCACTTTGCTGAAAAGTCGCTCGCAGCTTGCTATAGGTACTGCCATTGTCAGCGTTTTTTGCAAAGTAATTCGAAGAATGTCAGGAGGACTTCAGGACGCGATAATTTTAAGTTGCATGGCTTGAAACCAGCATTTTGCAGTCTGGATATTCTCGTACAATTATTTCCCATCTACATATGAACTGTATACAGNTCCTAAATTGTCACACATAGATATTAGTTTTTCACAGTCAGGACCGTACAAAGGNCTTGGACATCGAACAGAAAGCCAAATTTGGACAGAAAAAGCTTGATCNAAACACGAGTAACAAATCACTTCTTTAATGAGTTAAAATTTTTTGCTCAACTGGTACGGTAACAATGATAAATGCTGATTTTTCGAGGACTAACTAATGTTCCCTACCTTAGTCTCTGGACTACTAATGTTTCCCTACCTTAGTCTCTGGACTGGGGCATTGTGTTCAGCCTACCGTGAGAAGGACGATGCCTTGTAGATGTGGCAAACGAGCGTTCTTGTTCTGTCACAATGTGTCACAATGTCTGACCGTCGTGTTGTGTCACAATACCGCAGGTTTGTCATAATACTTGGCAGAGCTGACACAGCACGCCCGACTTAATACGTTAGATTTGGGTGCGCCGAGCAGCTTCGCAGTTTATAGTTGTATGTGGCGCAACACAGAGGTTCAAGAAACTGTAAATAACATTTTTTATTTGTGCCAAGCAATTTTGTGCCCCACTGAAAGTTGCGCCCATGGCACGTGCCATGCCTGCCATACCCTAGATACGCCACTGTCTATGTACCTAGCATTATTGAGATATTCTGTTGATCGATCTCTTATTCTGATGACCTTATATCGTTCAAAAATCTGAAACACTTTATAATTGAGATTCACTGCATCGTTGGCATCGTTGTTAAATTGAAAGGAACAGCACGTTGAGTAAAAATTTTACTCTGGTCATGATAGATTGTTTTGTCAGTAGTCTGGTCCTGGGCATTTGAACTTTGGTGCTGCTATGGAATTAAGCCCAGAATTATTGTATACGGTGTTTTTTAAGGCGTTTGGAAGGACTGATATTTTCGAAGGGTCTCTCAAAATACAGAAGAACCCCTCTGCATAACCACCTTAAAAATGACACAAAACCTCGCTTTATGACCATCTCGATATTCAGATGAAGTATTTGCGGTCTTTCAGAATGTCTCTACCAAAGTCCAGTAACAAACTTTAAGAAACCCTGATTGTATATAAATTAAAAAGATTTTTTAATCTCCAAAGCACAATTGCCTCGTAAAAAATGCTTCTAAATCTAAAAAGTATCTGCAGGTGTTTGAAACAATAACATACACGTTACGAAAATACAAACATGCACCATGCCATACTGTTTAACTACTCTGAATTCGGTAAATAAGCGTCTGATATGTTAGATAGGACACACTTCACAAAATATCTATCACAAAATGCAATCAAAGAGAAGCAACAGAAAAAATATTTGGTTTTCCAGGTACAGACGGACAAAATATGCTAAATCGCTAGTCAAAATTGCCAAATAGCTCCAATAAACATCAAGCAGGCTGAGAAGAATTTAAAAGTTTAAGGTCAAAGCAGACAAATTAAAAAAATTGCCAAATAACGTTTTTTTCATGCGACACAACTAGAGGCCAAAAACATGGCAAACCATGATGCGCATGCCAAACCACTTTTAAATAAGGTCGGATATTTGGATTTTGCTAAAACATGCTAACCTTGCAAATCCTGCTCGAATTCAGGCTAGAAGGCGACACAAAATCTTGCCTATATGAAAGAACATGTTCCTGTTTTTAAAGAAAGGTATGCAAGTTTTCATTCAATCAAATTCAGTGGGAAGTTTGATACCGTATGTTCTTGAGTAGCTTATCTAAACAAGGATAATTTTTGACAGAGCACATCTACGTCATCCTGTAGTCCAAACTTGAGGGTTATGTTTCTTGTCACACTTTGCGGGGTGTTGTCATTCTTCCAACTTGATCTCATGGCAATCGTGTTGGGTTACATCTTTCACCCGCCTGTCAACTTTATGAGAGAGAGAGAAACAAACTTAATATGAAAGCAATGGTCACATACAGAAGACCTACTAATTGGAAAAAAGCTAACAACTACAAGCACCTTGCTTCAGCCAAGACAAAAAAGCAAATGGAAAATGTGTGAAGGTCTTGCAAGCACTGTACACTTTGTGATTACCATGGAAAGCACAATTACAATAAATCCATGGTCCCATGTGTTTCACAAATAATGACAAAAATACATATTTCCCGCTGAACCAAAACCTGACATGTGCAAACCATGGTATTTACTGTATGTAGCGACTTTTTGAAATGCCATCAACAATATGATGGTCAAACAGTAAACAAATTTTCCACGGGATGGTCATCGCATCCAAGTAGTTGGAACAAACCAGATATCAGGGATGATAGTGAATAAATGGTTTTATCGCAGTATTATTCTTTGTTCCTTGACATCATAAATAAACCACCTATCACATGAAGCTTAACTGTTACTGTTTTATGACATCATAAAAAATTTGATCCATGACATCATAAATAAACCACCTATCACATGAAGCTTTAACTGTTACTTTTATAGAAATATCCAGTTTTCGCTTTCTTGATACCTGTGAAGATAATCGTTTTGATAATTGCAACGCACACATTAGAGCATGATCCTTCCTCGTGTGAAATAATTTATTGTTCTATTTGCGATGTTCAACGATTTTCCCATTCACTGTTACCGACTTGTTTTGACGTTTCCTAACATCCACATAGCAACCGATATTTATACTTCACAGTGTTTAAAATTTAATTTTGAAGAAGTTCGAAGCTTGAGGTTCTACATGCAACAGAAGTAAATTGGGTTGATACATGAAAATATGTTCTTTTCGAGGATATTTTGCACTTTTTAGCCACATAAGGTCCTTAAGGCGAAAATACCATATGATTTAGCTCAAAAATAAGTTTAAATGTTGCAGAATACCGGTGCCGCAGGGGCAGATCCAGGGGGTGATTCGGGCGATCTCCCCCCCGTAAACCTACGAAAGTAACCTTATTCACCATCATTTCGTACAATTCGGAAAATAATATTTGTGGTGTAAGGCCATTTTGTCGTCCATTGTTTTGTCACCGCAGTGCTGTGAAGTAGGCTATACTTCATCCCTCTTACAGTAGCGAAACCCTTATGAGACTTGACAACCAAATATTACTGAATTCGCCCTCCTAATAATACTGGCTGGATCCGCCACTGACCGGTGCTACTATGCGCAATTGTCACACATGATCTGCCCATGCCTAAATTGGTCATATTTCCCTTTGTTACTCGGCAGGTAGCCATGGGCCGAGATGGGCATATATTCCTTTTGTTTCACGACAGTTACCCAAGACGAAATTGGCAAATCTTTTTGTTACACGTCAAGAAAGCAAGGCCAAATAGGCTATTCCCCTTTAACTTGAAAAATATGAAACTTGTGCGGTTTTAGGACTGCTCGACAGAGCGCATAAAAATACAGCAACTGAAAGAATCAGATTTAAACGGAAATTCTTAGTATTTCTAAAATTAAGTTAAAAATTGGTTTTAACCGATTAAGCCTCATGTACTTGTGAAGGGTTTTAACTTGGTTTTTGTTAAGGGGTCCACAGCTTCCAGCCAAATTGTCAAAAGGGTCCACGACACTGTAAGGTTGGGAACTCATGGGTCATGGGTTTACGTGCTGCTTCGCCAGAAGTCTGCGTGCAGATGGCGTGAAGCCGAACGCTTCTGAAAAGCAACTTTACGCAACTCGAGTTAAACCAGATTTTTAATCACAGTCGCAGAAAGACCAGTTTGCGTGCTCTGAACTCGTGAGAAAAATCACGATTTGTCAAAAATGTTCTTTAGCGCGATGGCAACAGGTCTTAGGAGAGCTAACACTTCATGACTGCAAGCAATAGCAAAGAAACTATTCCGCAGGGTTTAGATTTGTTTACTCAAACTTTGGACCACTGTGTTTAGGCTTACATGCCTTTATTAGTGGATCGCCGAGTTTTAGCCAGCTACTACACTTGTTCAGGTAGTTTCGAAGGTTATTTCCTGAGATTCCACTGTTTCTGACACTTGACACCAATCTTAATGACAAACTGAAGCATGATTATGAAGTTGCAAATCAATTACGTATTGGAGCATAAAATTGGGATAGACTTAACAGTTTCATCAACACTAAAAAAGCCTTCAAAAAACTATACATTTTTATTTTGAGACGTTTCGGATTATTCTTAATCCATCTAATATTCTTAAATCCACGTTTCGGATTATTCTTAATCCAGGCGCTTCGGATTATTCTTAATCCATTTTTTTGACTGAAGATGGATTAAGAATAATCCGAAACGTCTCAAAATAAAAATGTATAGTTTTTTGAAGGCTTTTTTAGTGTTGATGAAATTACGTATTGTAATACCTGTGTAATTTGGCGCCTGCACTTATGGTGCAACTTCCAGGTTAAGAATAGAGACGTGGCGTATTTTACACACAGTGGCGTACGCAGAAAATTCCCGAGGGGGGGCAAGTTTCGTCACAATCGTGTGAAGTCACAAATCAACTTTAGGACGACCATTCTAGGAGGTCCGGGGGCATGCCCCGGGAAAACTTTGCAAAATTACACCAAAAAATACGCAAATTACACCTAAAAATATGCATACTGTTTATAATTTTTTTTTATTTTTAGGGTCNGAGGGGGAGGCCATGGCACAGTGCCCCACCCTCCGTACGCTAGTGTTTACACGCATTAGAGATCAGCTTCCTTCTGAGATCATTCATGGTTTATAAAAAGCCTCACGCAAGCCAAGGATCATAGCCACTGGGGCGACGGTGGTACCCAACGCCCATTTCCAGTTGGTTCCCTTCAACGGAAATGGGCGATGAACCTTTTCATAATGTTTGGCTGAATGGGCCACTAGTTCTGTTGCGTACACCTCAGCAACCAAAACATGGTCACACGCGTGGCGCACCGTTTTCGACGATGTGGTTTTGAATGTATAGTGGGCTTACCATTGTTTTGTAATCTCGTAAGAGCTTCAAGTGCAAGCCGCAAGTCGATACTTTATAATTAACAGCCAGCGCAACACTCAAACGCAAACGCTCTTAAATCGCACAGAGTCACTACAGAAAGTAGTTTTTCAAAAAGAACGTTGTGAGCAAAAAATAAAATTTTGAAAGTATTATAATAAATTCTTTAATTGCGGTTTGTTACCATGAGTAGCGCAACGTCAAACGTGCCAGAGGAGTAAATATAATGTTTGGTTTGTAACTTA
>JGI24021J15306_10000731_pt1 | contig 27939 bp, 19 predicted proteins | sample Ectturendosymbi1_FD_15306 | JGI IMG/M metagenome (IMG submission 15306) | reverse complement strand
CCATTGGATTAATTTTTTTGAAAAGATGGTCCATGGGCCAAAAAAGGTTGAGAACCGCTGATCTCGACCGACGAAAGGATGAACGTTTGTTTAAAGTTTAAGGCTATCCTCCTGGTCTGTTTCCACGTACCTCGCTGCAAGTCAAAGAAAAGCTCTTGCGACTGACCGTTGGTTGAGGTCGATAAACCTGACTGTCAGTCGTTCGTGTTTGCAACGATGCGGTACTTTCGTATAACCAGTAAAATGTGTTTTCGATTTAAATCCGCGATTCTCAACCTTTTTTGGCCCATGGACCAACCGATAAAAAAATCCGATGAACCACTTTGCTATGCTGGCACCTCGTCAACAACTAGTCTAGTCTTACCTAATTCATTGTACAGGAAAAGTTACAAATTTCAGGAACGTTTTATCAAGCATTTGTGGAACTCTCTGTGGACCTATAGAAGTTCCAGGTGAAGCACCTGGAGCAGGTTGAGAATCACTGCTTTAAATCAGCAGGAAACACGGTCTACATATGGATGTGTACAGATTTCGTCTTTGAGCACTAAGCTGAGCTACAGTAGTAGAATAATCGTTTGCGCTGTGAAGTGTTTTTGCGCGAACGACACGGGTACAGAAACCCTGAAAGATAAACAGATTCGTAGTGCCCCAGAAAGGGCTGCTGTGAAGTTGTACTGTGGCGGTTCTTCTGCGACTGCTACCTCAGAATGGAAGTGGTTTTCGGAAGTTCTTCTACGACTTGTCCCGTGTTTTGCTTGTCATGTTTAGAGGAGCGTTGGCAGCAATATCTTTGGGTCATTTGTGGACAGACTAGAATGCAGAACTAGCAGATAGAATGGAGGTCATTACCCCTGCAACACAATCAACATCCTTTCCCTGCACGGAAGAAATAGTTTCGGGCATGTAACGCAAGACCTTTGCTTTGCGCAATTCCACGCCTGGGATAACTTGCAAGGTGCTCACGTGAACCAAAAACGCTTTGGTTGGATCTACCGCACCAAGTCTCCAATTCATTTCAGGCAAAGTGTTTGAGTAGTGCACGGGCATGCAGTCACCCAACATCTTGGCAGAATAGGCAGTGATGCTTCGTATCGAATTAATTCTTAAGAGGCTCTCATCTTTTAATGCGTGATTGCACAAAGAAGCTGCGTTTCTTTGTCGCCGCAGGGTGAACCGTATTTTTGCTGGGCTTTGTCGCTCGCTTTCAGGCAACAAGGCGTGAATCCCGATTGTTGCTGCCCATTTGTGTCCATTTAGTGTTGTCACGAACCTCCATATCATGTAGCGCGTTACGTGTTTTTTTATTTAGTCCTAGATAGTTACAAGACTCTCCACTTGTGGGGAGTGGATTCGTCTGTAATTTGCAGTTAATCTTGGAATTGCTTGTACACATGTTTCTCGTTTAGGTTAAACTCAGTGCTGATTACAGTTGATAGATATTTTGTAGAAAGTATGTCACGTAAACCATTCTCAACAGTTGATAGCTTCAGTGATCTAACGTTGGCTACTTGTAAGTGCGGGGCAGTCTTGTTTGCACACCGCAGGCCTTGCGCCCTTCACATTTCTCGCTTCAGTGACCGCGCAATGGCAGTTTGATTTTGTATGCGACCGTACACCGCATATCGAGAGTGAAGTGGTTTTCACAAACCGCAAGTAGCGCTTTGGTAATTATGATGGAGCAAGGTTGGCCACATTTCCGAAATCTCCTTCGTTTGTTCTGGAGTGAAGTTCACGTTTTTTTCTCTCCAGTATTTCTGCCCACTAATTCTACTTTTTTCCCGCCGCGCACTGTTCACCTCGTGCAGATTTTTGCCGCTTGCAATGCAGCAGAGCATGAGCAACATTAACGCTACCATCGTTTTTTGTCCACCCTCAGGGTTAGGCAGCACGAGCAATTATTTTTTGCCTTTGGTTTTATTGCCTTGACTTCAATCTCACGATTAGCGATTTAATGACCAATGCAAGTCTAATTACTGCGGTCAAGCCCACCAGATCGTTGATCTAAAGACCGTCTGCAGCAATTATGCTGTCTGCTTTGCTGGAAGCGGTTAGTTTTCGCCGCAGATCATATTCGTTGCCCTCAGGAAGAAAGAAAAGGTGCTTTGCATATTGAAAGCCATCAGTTCTTTTCCATGTTTTCATTTGTTTCTCAAACATGTCATTTTCTGTTGTTAATTGTCATTAAACTAACCATTCAACGTTACTTTGGTTTCTTGTACCTTACCTGGTGCGAGATGTCTCATATTAACACTACTCAAACAAACTGATTGAAAAGCCAAATATTAAGTTGGTATTTCTTTTCACTTCGTACAAACACCTTTAAAGGGCAGTTCTAGATCTGAGTCTCCTGTTGCTCATTCCAATCCATTAAAATGTTCAAAAAGACAAAATAGACACTGCCGAGCTGTTCATCTACTTATCCGGGGGGCACGCCTCCCCAAGGGGGCGTCAATAAATTTTCAGGTGGGAGTGAGGCCTTATATGCACTCCACAATATGGAAGGTTTGATCAAAATATTTATTAACAAATACATTTGCTTTCACAACTTATTTAAAGTCAGAGAGGCTTGAAATAAACGACAATCGCTTAAGGAAGACATGGTAGTGAAAAGGTTAAGAAACACTGATCTACATGAATATGACGCGGCTTTCTTTGAAAAGACTTGGTGCAAAAATCTAGGCCAGTACGTTTATGAGGGCGCTTCGATGGCAAATCATCTTGAATTCTCCATTATATTCTCAGGATTTGGCTGCCGTGTTGAGTGGGATGACCGCATGAAATGTATATATGCTGGGACGCCACGCCATCTATATATAGCTGTTGGGTAAACAGTTTATTACTGTCTAGTACGCTTTAAAACATTACCTCTAATGAACTCAGTATCGTGGTGTCACATCGGCTAATAGTGTCAACATGCCTCAGTCAAAGTTTTTTTGACTTGCAGTTTAGAGTTACAAGGAAGTTAACTGTAATTGGGATACCTGTTACCATTTCTATCCATGTAAATAGCCTGAAATGACTCAGTGATGGTGCATGAAGCAAGTTACAAGTTTTCACTGAGGGTGAAAGCGTATTTTTCGTCAGAGGTGTGTTTATCCACCCCGTAGCTGTCGAGGCTGTCTACCCTTGTTGATAAGTTCTGTCTGTTATACCAATCAACTATTGTAGCCTAGCATTTAATCTATTGTTTGCCATCGGCTTGCAAATGCAAATTGTAGTTGTTGCACTGTTTTGCAACATCTTTATTTTGAAGCGGAAGGCAAGCATCAACGTTGTGTCGAGTCAAGTATTTGGTTTTTCCTGGCTGGAATGGAGATACACCAATTCCGCACGTTTTCTTGTCATATTCATGCTCAGCGTCATCACTTCTGTTTGGTCTAATGAACCTCGTCATTTTCTAAACAAAGCATCGCTCACTTTGTGAAAATAATTATAGTCAACTGGTGTTATCACGTTGGCATGAATATTATATCTTTTTGTCATGACACCAAGTGTGCTCTCTATGTGTTTAACGGTGGCGACGTTAAGTTTTGATTATTTTTCTGCTGTATTTTCAGCTTTGGTAAGCAAATACCTGGCACAAAGCGACGAGGTTCTCAATGTTTGGTGCTGGAACCTTCAGAAATGATTGCTGTGAGTAAAGCTGTTTATAGTTGTCCATCCTCTTGCGCTGTTGTCATCCCACATTGAATGTTAGTAGTACAAGTAAGTTGCTTTTCGAAAAACAAACCAACATAGCGATTCGTCACATGCATAGTGCATTGAAACCTGCAAGTGTTTGTTTTCGCTTCACGGCCGCACAAGTGCACAGAGCAGGTTTCAAACAAAAGTACAGGGATATTCTCTCAGCGACAACATGCGGGAACAAAATCTGTTGCGTTTTTGCCTAGATCTCGAACAGTAACTAAAAGACGTGCGTGTTCAGTTGTCTTTGAAACGGCGCATTGTTTACATTGGCGCAGCAGCAGTCATTTTTTGCCAAGGTTGATTATCCGGACATGACCTTTATCAACTCCCGACCACCGTTCAGGCTGACCAGCACCAACTCAGCGGGGAACACACTCGGCATGGTGGTCGAGGTTGATTCCTCTTCATCAGAGGTACAGAGAGCCCGGGTGTCAATGAAACTCACACTTGGATTGCTTTGTCATTGTTTTTTTAGCGTCTTGTTTACCAAACTATGCTCTAAACGAGTGGCTACTAACTATTCATTCGAATTTAATCGTTTGTGACTTGACGACGACCGTCCATTATTGCTTCCGCCTCTGTATCCTGGAAATTACAAAAGGATGCTGCTGGTCATTTGAATCGATGCCTGTCTTAGTGTGCATAGATTTTACTACAACTGACAGGGTTTTGGTTTTTCAGAGTTCTCCTACACACCAGCCACAAATTGGGAAAAGCGCCAACGGACAAATCTCAATGCTTGACAATGGCTCGCAATCGAGTCTCACAAAAGACCTGGTTAGTGCCGTGCACACTCTTTTGCTGTTGTCAGTTGCTCGTACCATACACTTGCTTATCTTGATGGTTTTGACGCAAGGTCATCATTACGTGCAAACATTTGTTTTCGTGCAATGCATTAAGTTCCTTAATTTTATTTGTTTTTGAGTTTGTTCACTGTGTTTGACTACTTTCCGTTGCAGTTTTTAAAAGAATTTTTGAAAAGTAATTTATTCTGCTCATAAATTTTTTTTTGTTACGGTGAACTATACGCTATTACGGTGTGACATCGAGTGATAGAGCTTTTTGGTTGAGCAAGTAACTGCTGGAACTGATTGCAATGCATTCACGGGCTTTGCAATTTCAGGACGATGATGAAGAAGATGAAGACCAGGATTTGGACGAAGATTCTCTGTCGTTGCATTCCAATTCATCGCTCGTCATCAAGGATCACGTGATAGACGTGTTAAAGAACAATGACAGGCGCGACGATGACCTAGGTTCGGAGTAAAGGTTGATCGATCCAGGGTTCTTTGAAAGAAGAGCGTTACTTGAAGCAGTTTGTCATACTTTTGTTTCGCTGGAATATAATCGTTTAACATATGGGCAAGTTGCAACATGTGGGCTCGCAAAACATAAAAGGCAATTTATTGCGGTGCAGTTTGCAAGCTTCTTACCTTAAAACGTTCATTTACGGACACCGGTTGATCTGTTCAGCACAATGCTCCCGAATCGCATATATGCCGTTTTGCATTGTCTGAAATAGCGACCTTGGTTTTGTGGCGTCATGCCACTCTCTGCATGCAAATAACTGTCACCTGGCGGTTGAGCAGCGATCTAACCGAAGTGAGCCAGGCTTTCGCATTCTTCGTTGGTTGGTTGCGTGATTACCGCTTGTCGTCTTGTTCCTATCGCATTCGTATGCATCCGTTTCCTGCATTAGGCAAGCCAAATTTAGCAGCATGTTTTTCCGGACGGCGTAGGCGAGACCAACGTCGCAAGCTGCCCTGTGTCATTTGTAGGAAGGATGTGATCTGAAATAGGCTCGTTTCGCCGGTGCTCTTGTATCGGCTCCACTTCTTTGCAAATGAAGACGGGTGGTGGTATTTGCTTCCTCGCATCAATTTGCAGTTATGTCAGCTGGTCCAGGTCACGCTGTGATTTCGTTGGCCACCCGTGGTTTGGCCCGAGTGTGTGGTCTTGTGGCCCACAAGCATCTTTATGAGGTGCAGCGCGTGCCATTACGATTTCACAATGCGTAATATTTACGCAACGCTGCCACTGCATTCGCATGAAGTGGCTGTAGATCACCGAAGCGGCTGCTGATAATGGTGTGCACGCTGGCGTCTTGTCTTGCGAAACCGAAACTACGTAAAAGCAAACCGCAGTCGATCGGCAAAACGTCTCCTTCGGCTCGATAAGTGGTGCAACTGCGCTTGTGTTTGAGTGACAGCCGGGTCCGTTTAAGGAAAGGTTAGCACTGTGCATTAAACATTGGCTTCTTGATGGAGCTCGTCTTGCTAAAGATTCTTTGTCGCACAGATATCCTTCTCGAGTTCACCAAAAGCTTACGCGCTTTTGCAAACATGACCGAACCGACCAGAAGGGCCCTGTGCAAAGTTATGGTCTTCGCGTGGATAGAGAAGGAGGGCACCGAGGTTCTCAAAGACGGAGAGCGGGTACGCAGCTGTTGGTGGATCATGCTGTCTTCGAGCTTTTCGCTTTTTTTGCAGTGTCAGTAATCTCTTCTTCTGATCTGAGAATGCTTTTTGATCTGAGTCACACCAAGCGTTATTGAGGCGGCCTTGGTTACACTCCGATCCGGTCTCACTTTGCGTTTTTAGCAGGTTTTAACGGCTGTCTGTGACTTAGCGGAAGTAAGCTATAACTTCTGCGTTCACCGTTTGCATAGATCATGAGAATTATGAAAGGAAGTTTGGATGGTAATACCGTAAAAAGTTGCTTGTCCTTGCTCTTCCGCTGACCAAAACGTCTTCCCATGTTTTCAGCATACATACGATTGAACTGTGTGAGCTTGCCGTAAAATGACTTAAATCACATGGTCAAAATTCAGCTTTTTACACGAAGCGTCTCATGTCATTTTTGTTTCAGCTCGATTCCTGGTCAGTTATCATTAACGGCCACGTGCAAGTGAGGGATGCCTTAGATGACAAACCGGTAATAGACTTGTACATGGGCGACAGCTTCGGCGTAGATCCGTCGGAAGAGACACAGTTCCACGAAGGCAGCATGTACACGATGTGCGACGATTGCCAGGCAAGCCAATTGCATTTCATCTTTTAAATATTGTCCTTTTCGAAAATAGCTGATTTCGAAAAGGCCTTTATAATAATATTGATTAAACCTGTGAGTTTTGTGCTTTGTTGTTTGTGATATTAATGGTTACGTTCTAAGACTTCATGGAAGCGCACGGTAGTTTCTGCCCTCGTTTATTAAGATTGACTTCGCCATGCGAGCAACCAACTTGCTAGTCACTGCTTGTAATCTCGGTCTAGAGCAGTGGTTCTCAAATTTTCATGGTTTGTGGCCCCCTTCCCCCTTTAACTGGCGTATAATTAATATAGTTACATTTGGATTTAGCAATATCACGGCTGAGCTGTTTTATAAAAGCGTCTGCCCGTGCCCCCCGGAGAACTGCTCCGTGGGCCCCAAGAGGGGCCGATGGGCCCGGTTGAGAAACCCATGGTCTAGAGTGTCAGGGAGGTGCCAACCGCGCTGACCGATCCGATCGTTTAAATTGCAACAGTCCTGTGTTCCTTTCTGCAGTTTCTATGCGTCGCGCAGCAGGAATACTACGATGTAATGCACAAAGGCCTGGAAAACATCGAGGAAATTAAAAACGAAACCGGCGATGTTGTTTTGGTTAAAGAAAAGCGCGAGTTCGACGGTGGCGCCAGGAAAGGCACGATCGTCATCCGGGTAAGCAGCGTTTGGAAGCGAACGAATTGTCGCGTCATCGCAGCAAATTGTGCTCGCAGAGCTGAAGATGCACAAAGTTGTTTCGTTTTTTTCGTCTTCGTCTGGTCGGGTTGATTGCGTCAGCAGTGAGCAAAGGCAACCTTTTAAGGTCACGTCTTCTGACGAATGGAGCTCATCTCTAGTGTTGATGCAACGTACCACGTGTATGGGCCCGTGCATTGACTCATTAGTTCTGGCAACGATTTCATGAAAGACTAAAATGTTGCTTCAAACCACAAAAAGCCACTACTCGCTTTGCTTGGGACTATGTTGTCCTGCAAAGGCTTAGACTCAGTTTACATTTACACCAAGTCTTCGTGGCTGCGAACTGACTGCTGCCTGCTCTCAAATGCGTGATACGACACTAACATATATCCCGGCTAAAAATATTGAATGGCACGAAAACTATCCGGTTTTGACGAAGAAATATTTGGAAGCCGCCCTTTATAAACATAATTTAAAATTCAAACTTTTTAACTTCTGAGTTAGTTAACTGCGGAAATACAAATCCATTGTTCTTTGTACGCGTGAGCATGGACTGTCAAGCATAGTTTGCAAGCATCATCAAACTTGTTGGTTGCCTGGCACAACGTTTGTACGCTCCCGCAAACATCGCTGTTTGATGTTGTACGCCCGCAGAACTAGTCTGCGGAGGAAATACTCAAGGGATAACTGATAAGATGTTGCGATGTTTCCCCACGGCGGTCACACAACCTGCGCAGAGATCGTCTTTAAAGTTCAGTTGCTTTCATGCAATCACATCTGACTGGCGATGTGCACACCTGCAAGGCAGCGTTGTTCAGTTGCTAGGAGTGAAAACGCTGCTTAGGACAGTGCGTTCTCCCTTGCCCACAATTTGCACCTCGACAGTTCTCATCCGAAGGTTTTTGGTGAAAAGCTTAGCGACAGTGTTCTGCTGGAAGTGGTCTGACGAACTGTGTCGTCATAAATCGCAGGGCAAGCCGGACAGCCTGATGCGTAATCTGCTCGACGACAACTCGATCGACGCCACGTACATTGAGGACTATCTCCTCACTTACCGGGCGTTCAACAACGAACCGCTCAAGACTTGTAGCAAGCTACTGGAATGGTTTGACAACTCGTCGTTTCGAGATAAGGTACCCTTGTGCGAAATATGGTTCAAGAAAAGTATTTTTTTTGCACTGACCTGCCGTGGACCCAAGTAAATGCTCTTTTAAACCATAAAAAATCATACAGTTATCAGCCTAGTTGTAGCCTTCTTTCAGTTCTCGTTTTGCATTCGAAAAGCTGTGGCAAACGTGCTCGCGTTGTTTCCCTGACTCGAAAGACAGCGACTGCCACCATCGTTTTGCCTGTTTGTTGGGTTCTTAATGGCTATTTGTTGCTTTCTTGCTCTTCATAAAAAATGTATTGCTAAAAGTTGCCTAATCACTTCAGTGTCGATTTAACGCAAAATCAGTCTAGTTGTTTACCAGGCTAGTGTTGAGACGCGCGTCGCCTTCCTCGCGTAATTGGCGTCTTGTTCCGTTTCGACGAGCTCTGATCAAAACGTCCGACGTCTTAGGTCGTCCACGTCATCCTGCTCTGGGTGAACAACCACTTCAATGACTTCGAGAAAGACCGGCACATGATGGCCTTGCTCGAGAAGTTCGAGGACAAGCTGCACATCAACGGTCTGCATGGCCAGATGAGACTGTTCAACATCGCTTGCCAGGCGAAGGCCAGATCACGCACTGTCACGATCGTAAGGGCGCTTTTCTGCTGGATGATTATTTAATGGGATGAATAACCGATTTCCAGTAACTTTGATTGTCATATTTACTCTCAGCACCTTCGAAAACATTGACGTTATGTTGATTGGTTCGTCATTTGAACTTGTGTGGTGCTGGTACTCTCACATTCAGCCTCTTGCAGCTGTGGTACTCGGTAACTTCGTCCACTGCGTGTTATAATGGCAATATATTTTTTCGTAAATTATATCATTCACAACCAGCAGCTAGGGCTAGGGGAAAGTATAAATTTTAATCGGGGGTGATATTCGTTTTGCTTGAAACATTTATGTAACTTGCTCACCAACTGGAGCCCAGTGTGCTGAACCTCAGTTGACTCTGTGCTATGTCTCGAATGTTATGCTATGTACAATGTCTCGAATGTTGTGCAATGTCTCTCAAACATTCCACGAATGTTGCCTCTGTGCTATGTCATCGCTTTGCTGTTGTGCTCTGCTCGCAATGGTCCGGTACGTCATCTGAAACTGAATTGAATTCCGAGTAAGACTTGTGGCGAGTTTTTTCTCCCCGTGTCGACAGTGATGTGTCTGTCATGAGCGGCTTGCGGTCGTTGATCGCACTCGGCAGGCTGTGATGTCATCGCCCCGAGGCTAGACCGCGCACAAACAGCAGCTGCGCACCTGCGGAGTGACTGACGACTTCGCGAGCAACTTGGCTCGGGTATTCCTTGTTTCATTCACTTAAGTCGGCCGGTTTCAGTGGAAAAAAGCATCTATCTCGTTTCGGTTGTAAAGTTCGTTGCGCGCTTCAGTTTTCAGATAAGATTGCGTCATTTGGATGGCCGGATCGTAAACCCACTTTCAGACACCTTTCATCAGTCAGTGCATTTCACAACTGGCTGGTGCAGCTTACCAGCTTGCTTCAACTCGTTGCGCCGTCCATATTTGCCTTACTATGGTAAAGGCACGTTACAGTCAAAGAGCATGGCATTGCACTGCGCATGTCGCCGTCGCCTGACGACCATGCGAATGATCTTTAGGCGAACTTTTCCCAAGGCGCCGTTTTCCTGCTCGGCCCGCGTTCATCTCATTTCATACAGGAACGGTGTTTCAGTCCAACCTAGTCTCAGGAACTGCTGAAGCTCCGCTTTGGCTTTCGCATGTGAACCTGACCTTTGACCTTTGGTGTGAGAGCCAATCATCGATCGTTTATTTCAGACGCGACCGAAGAACGACACCGACTTGGGTTTTGAAATCGAAGGCGGCAGAGACAACTACCCGAACTACATCAGTCGGGTCAAATCGGGCTCAGCTGCGGAAAACAAGGGCATCAAGCGAGGTAGAGCAATTTTGTATTGTTAATAATTCTTCCTATATGGCTATTGTCTATATCTGTTTCAAACATCCCGTGCCATGTGTTTAAACGTGTTTGAAGCGTTTGATTGAAGACCTGCGCAACCCTGCCACTGAAGCTCAACGATTATTATCAGCCTGTGCTAAGGTCATGACCGGAGGTTCGCCAATAATATTTTCAAATCACATTATATTTCCCAAGGTCTTTTTGTAGAAATCGAAAACCCTTGCGAAATTTTTTAGACGAGTCAGAAAGAAGCATTTGCCTTACCATAAGCAAAAGTTATTATCGCTTTGTGTAGATCAGGCGTCTCCAAATTGTTTGTCCGAGAGCCACATAAGCTATTACACAACAGTTCGAGGGCCGGACGTCTTACGTAATGTGATCGTTTCGGGATTTGTTAACATTCTGCCAAATCAACAACTTTTCGTAAATATATTATTTTTTATCACTCACAAATGGCTTCGCGGGCCGCATTTGGCCCGCGGGCCATAGTTTGGAGACCCCTGGTGTAGATCAATTGGAGGGTTTAATCGCTGCTGGAAAAAGACCAAAGTTACGGACCGTGTGACTGAAGATAACATCAAGAAACATTACATTAGGCACCACTATAAGTTTATAGTAGTTTGTGAGTTTATGCGTACGTTCATACACAACTAGTATAAGTGCCCAGCAATATTCTCAACAAATCGCATCCTCCTGTATTTTTTTTCACAGGTGATCTACTCCTCGAAGTAAACGGACAAAACTTCGAGAAGCTGAGTCGCGACAAAGCGAACGCAATACTCAACAAAAACACCGAGCTAAACATGACGTTGAAAACCAGCCTTTTCGGTTCGTATTCACGACTGTTTTTTTGCCAGCAGGCAAGCTGTGGTAGTAAACTTCGGTCGGTCGGAGGCTCTTGCTGCTGTTTGCGCGCGCATCGTTTGTGTTTTTTCAAACTCTTGTTCGTGTGTCGCTGGTGCGAACCTGTTGTTGGCTGTTGAGCAGCACTCGTGACGATTTAATTATAGCTTCGTGAGCGTCGTCTTCACGCGCTGCCGACACTTGAAAAGCGCGTCACTCGTTGTCGGGTTCGCCTTCTCTTACGTTTGCTACAACTTTGTCGACGATTAGGGGCGGAGATGCTAGGCACTTGCCCGCGTGTTTTCTACCGTGTCTTGTATCAAGCGTTGGTTCGGAGCTCTTGGTTTCTACTCATAGCATCTTTTCAGCACTTCATAGCTTTCATGGTCGCTCAATGTTAAAGATGGCGCCGCGTCGTTGACTTCGTTTCGTGACTATCTGCTTTGCACGCTTTCCAGCTTTCAAACAAATGCTTGAAGACCTCAGCAACCCGCAAAAGAAAAAGAAGGGAAAACACGACGGAAAGGTCACTCACGCTGTCACCACGCGAACTCGCGTACAGTCTGTGACGACGTTGCCGCCTATGGACGCCTTTGAGTCGAAAATCACAAAAGGTGAGTTTTCCCTTTGCTCAACCCGACGGGGTGGACACGGTCGTCTTCCCAGTCTTAGTCGGCAGTATTGAAGTACGTCCGACTGAATCTTGCGTCGTTGGTATTTGCGAACCGTGCGAAACGCACGAGATTCAATCGAGCAACTTCCTAATGTTTAAGTGCATTGCCAACTATGACATCCTTTTTTCATCGCGCTTGTTTTTGCAGTTAACCAACAAGTTAAGGTGCGTAAGTTAAGTCTGCTGAACAAGATCTCGAGCCTGCCCAGTTACCTGAACTACTTCATGGCGTAAGTCGTAGTGGGCGCTGGCGCGTCACGCGTTCGGCTTTGCTCGAAGCAGCGTGACGCCGGCGCACGTCAGTAGCGCGTGACGGCAGGGTATCGGGTAGTGGTTAGTTTGTTGCGTGCCTGTTTTGCTCTTGCTACATGCGTCGGAACGCCGTTTGTATTTGCGAGCCTCTTGTCAGCACTTTAGGACACTCCCGACTTGCGGCGACACGACGTGCAATTTGCCCGATCACCAACGACATACACGCTTTTTTCGTTGATTTTACTGCTCAGCTCGAGGCAAGCTGTCCACGCCTGGTTTGAAAATGTACAGTTACCGTGAAATGACCGACCGCGATCTTTCGCTTCGAGTACGACGACCGTCTTGCGCACAGGGTGACATGTGTCTTGGTTGGGGAGCTCCGGCTTCTCGCGGTTGTGTTCGATGGAGCACAGACTGGCATGAAATATTAAAAGGAGACGTCATCTGCTGTCGCGAACACTCCGAGCGCAGCTGTTGCGAGCCACGTTTTTGCTATGCCCCGAATATAGCTCGTTGTGGTCCCTCAGCCACCGGAAGAGCTTTAAATGTTTCATGTTGCATCTGATACTGCGCAAGGCAAAGATGCAAAGCGGTTGCCTCCAAATTCAGCAACCAGACGAAATATGTGTCGTCAGCTGATTCAGGGCGATACGATAGCAAACTCAAACCGCTGTTCTGCGACAAACGTTGTATGCAATAATGTGGGAAAGTTTCTGATGCAGTTGTAGGTAGAAAACGACCTGGTTCATGTTTCTGATACTGGCTGGCGATCAATAGCACGATTATGCAAAGATAAGTTGTCCCAAAGCCATTTGCCGAACTTGCAGGTGGAACTCTTGGTCGAGCTAGAAGCAAAGCCGCGAATAAAATTAAGAAAATGTTTCGAATGGACGGTAGCTATACCGATTTCTATACAAAACAGTAAGTTCTTGCTGCCCTGTGTTGAGCTGCGGAAATCGAGCACGCTCCGCGTTTTCTACACGCTATGGTTTTATTTTTCTTCCGTTGCAAGATCACCTGCAGATTCTTTTGTGGTATTTGGTTTGCTGATTATTTTGAATGATCTCAGACGCAGTGATTCCTGATACGGTTTTAGAAACTTACAAGGCATGGACAGTATTTCCGGCGTTCCACGCCTACCATGTGAAACCCAGTCAGCCTCGTGTGCCCGCTGGCCCAGCGGTTGGTTGTCGGCGGGCGAACGCAACATTACTTGTCCTGAAACACAAAGTTTTCAACCGTAGTTTCACCCCACTTTCATCACGTGATACCTCCACAACAATGCACGTTTCAGCAAGAGTTCCAGTAAATGGCGTCGGGCAGGAAGATAATTTCAGTCGTTTCGCGCAGCATTGTTTCGCATGCCGCGCCAGCGGCAAACAATTAAACGCGAAATCGCCGATTGCTGTTTATTGCAGCATTGGCAGAAGACCTTTTTGCGCTGGGCTGCGTCCGAGCCTGGCCTCCCTTTTCGTTCCTGGATCTTAGCGGCCCGAATCGCGTTAAGCCGAGCGTGCGACGCTCGCGAGTCAAATTAACTCCCCGGCTCTGACACGCCGACCGCGATAACAATATCTGTTCGAGACGCAAGCATCTCTACTGGCCTTGGTTCAACCGGTGCATAATTCACTCGGCGCCAGTATCTCCTGTCGCAATTCATTGATCATGACCGTGACAACACTCAATTCCGTCGTCTCTTCACACACGCTGCATGGATCGCACGTGCACGCTGCCGCTGTTTCTGCATGCAACTTTTGTTAACCATGCGTTTCCTATGTTTTTGCTGCATGTTTGCGTCGTGCCTTCGGCGAAACGGCTCCTGCCGAGAGCAAACTCCACCGTGGCCTACTTACTGCCGTTGAAGTTTGTCTCGTCGATGTTACGGCCTCGAAACGCTTTGCTTTGTTAATTGACGCGTCATAATGCAATCGACGCGGGCTGCGGTTGCGCCTCGCCGCGTTCTAAATCCGAGTCGAGGCTTCGGTTGCTGACGACTGAAGGTCAATGCGGGAAACGTAACCAACGAAGAGGCAGGAGGCAGTTTTGTCTGAGAGCTGTCTATAGAATCTTTATCAGGTCTCTGCGTGACACGTTAAGTGCTTCGCGTTGAATATAATCTGCTATTAGTTTAGTTTGATGCAATACCTTGCTCACACATCTGCCTGACGTCGGAATTTGTTGCTTTCATCTGNTAATTGCCGCTGCATGATCGCTTGCATCTTGTGCAGTGCATGCGTAGACGTTACTAGCAGCTTGTTGCAATAAAACCATAGCCTACTGTAATTCAGGGTCTCCAAACTATGGCCCGCGGGCCAAATCCGGGCCGCGAAACCATTTTGCCAAAAATGAAAAATTAATAGATTTGCGAAAAATTGGTTGGTTTGGTAGAATGCACCATATGCAGAAACAAACACATTAGATAAGATGTCCGGCCCTCTAATTGTTGTGTAACTGTTCATGTGGCCCTCTGACGAAGAGTTTGGAGACCCCTGCTGTAATTGCTAGTTTATCTTGAATAAAGAGCAAAGTCCTCCGAGGTTTTATTCANATATTATCAGCAACAGTTGCGATTGCTTATGTTTGCCTAGAAAAACTGCTTATTTCAGAGTCCGGACTACGGGTTTTGTTGGTAGTCGCTCTGATGTTGTGTAAAGAAATATTAATCGGGATTTACCCTCTATTGCAATTAAAATTTGATTGGCTGTTGTTGCGCTCGCTTGCTTGGTTCTTTTAAGTTTAAAGTAATGGCGTCTGAATACCGAAACGTGACGACGGCCCTTAAAACGACTAAATTCAGTATTGTATTTCGCTGACCACGACGCCGACAACTGTGCGTACTGGCAGAAAATAATAACTTGGCGTTTACACTTTTATCAGTGTTGTTTGATGTGGCTAGGCTGCTGTAATTCTGCTTCGATTTCTACACCGTGGAAGTTAATCTCGTGCATGTTTGTTCTTTCTGTCTAACCCACTTGTGCATACACAAACATCGCCACAAATGCATGGCTTCACGTGCACGCGTCAAAAAAACATGGACAAACTTGTTGTTTCGCGTTGTCTGCTTGATTTCTCCTCGTTTTCTGAACGTTGAATGACTTCTGCTTAATAAATATCACCACTGCTCGTCAATACTTCAATAAAATCACCAAAAAATTATACCAAAAAATTCTTACCAACTTTCGCAAAACTCTATTATGTCAAACTTTGCCTTCTGACGTTCGCCTTTATCTGCGCTCCGCATTCCAACACACGCCTACATTCACAATCTCACGCACGCACTCACGCACATGCACACACGCAAACAGTACTCACAGTGGGATGGACCCGCAGATGTCCGATGACGTCCACAAGGGCTTTACGATCGGTACGCCGGCAGTGAAGGAAAATTCGAGGCCCTTACCTCCAACGAAGATACTGAGCACGAGCGATCCCGACATCTGCGTGCTTATTAATGTCGAATCGACTCCTACAGGTAAACAAAGTTTCGGGTTGCGATGCACCCTTGAAACTGTCAAAACCCACATTTGAAAGTTAACCCAATGTGCAATGCAATTTCCAAGCCGTTTTCTAACAAACTTCCGCTTGCAGTTTGTTGTAATTTTCTTTCAAAGGTTGGTTGGAATTAAAGCTGATGCGCTCATGTGTTGACATGACAACAGTAGGGAATTCGTTAAAAAATTTTTTTTTGAACGAAACTGTTAATCCGTTGGGTTAAAGATTAAGCACTGTGTATCTTCTATCACTTAAAAAATGAAAAAAACAGTGTCTTGTCACTCCGGCGCGAGTTTTAATGTGAGATTTTCGTTCCTACAATCGTTCTGCACACCATGCTGTCCTGAGCCACATGCCCACCGTGAAGGCATGTTTTGCACGCTTTGACCGTGAGGCGATTCTTACGCTTGATTCTAGATGGATGTGGTTATTTCAACTTGAGTGGGGGTGCCGAAGGTTCCCTGGAGATGTTGACAGTCATTTGCTGAGCTCATATTACTCCCGGCTTGGTGTCAGTAGCGTTTCCTGAACGCCGTCTGTCTTTGTTGTAAGGATCGTTGATGCAATTAAGTAGCACGATTTTGTGCAGAGAATTATGCTGGTCTTGTTTGTGCCGAACTTTTGTTCCCAGTGGCTTGTGCGTAGCTGCTGGATTTGCGTGCAAATTAATGTCTAACTTGAGCGTCCTTGCGAGAGAGCAATTCTTGCCTACAGCTTGATGCAGGTGCTCAGGAGAAGCAAACTTTTAAACTTCACTATACATCCGTCGCTCTGCGACGGCCGAGCTTGTGTTACAGGCGGCTGTGCACAGGCTCACCCCGCGCTGCCTTACACAGTGGACGTAGGGTCACTGTTTCTGTTCAACTTGTGCGCAGAGACACCGAAGGACGTTATCAAGGTGTACCGGGCGGACCAGTCACACCGATTCGTGTGCGTTGGCCGCGACACGACCGCTAGTGACGCAGTTGCGCACGCCTGCAAGGAGTTCATGATCACGGACAATGTCGAGAACTACGCTTTGTACCGGGTGAGCGGTCGCTGATAGAAAACGCGGCACCTGATCGAAATAGCACCGAACAATAAATATTTCCCTTCGTCAACGAAAACCACTCGCCAACTTACCGCAACGACTAGCCTGAACTACCTTTTCATCTATCAGAATCTCTATTCGCCAGCTCTTGCTTCGCTAGCCGACTCCACAGTTATTTAAAAGAAGAAGCATGGAAGGAGCACCTTCTGCAACTTCCGCGACCTTCGCTGCCCAGTCTTGTTTCAGTGGCGTTTTGTTTGTGGTGTCCTCACAAACGTTTTCAATATTGACGTTGCGCGGTTGTCTTCAACTCTGATCACATTATGCATTTGACAGTGATCGATTGCGTCCGCAGTGCCAGCCAGTACTGGACCTGCTTTTTTTTCGTAACATTTTTCTAAACGCTCTCATGCTTACTTTCTGCGAAACACCGAAATCATTCAAGTGCAGCAGTGAAAAACGAACGGTGCAACATGTTCTATGACGTCGTAGTTCGCCAGGTATCCCTGCGTCTATTTTTGAGCTTGGCAGCAGAATTCGGTCAACTCCATCGCGCGCACCTAAATGCAGATGAACTTTTCGAACTGACCTTTCTGTTTCATAGGTGTCCGTGCAAGGGGAAAAGTTCATCAAGCAATCGAAGCTGCCCGACCCTCTCGCCAACTTGGCCAATATCCCTTTGGGTTCTAGGTGAGAATTATGCGTTTGTCATTCGCTTTCTCTTAGAGTGCCCTTGAGCGGTAAAGCCATGAACGTGACAACGCTGTAGCCCGCCAGCAGTGTTCCCTTCGAGAAATTTTATACACTGAGCAAATGTTTGCTTTGATGAGCATGAATATCTCAAGGCTGAGGTAGCAGAATTCCTAATCTGTTGCAAATTTTGTGAATTATTACAAAAAGGCATAAAATCTTATCAAATACGAACAAAGTAAACATATAAATTAAATAAATTCTTGTTTTCATCTTTTTCCAATGCTTCGGAATGTAGAGAATGGGATTTCACCGCGCAAATAGTCCGGTGGCACTGCGCAGTTGCGCACCTTAGAGGAAACACTGCCTGCCGGTAACATGAACATTGCTTTTACATCCTGCAAGTGGAAGCGCGTTTCGAAACTATTCTTGCGCGATGAGATGAGACTTCCGCATCGCGATGTGACTGGCTTAGCAGCATCAGTTTGGCCTGAATTGACTTTCAGACCACACTCAGTGTTTCAGTGCGCTCTGACCATTCCCCGTTGCAGATATTATCTGAAGAGCATGATGAACAGCGAACAGCTGCTTCCAGACGAGAACATTCCCGAACTTTTGAAAGAAGCTAATTTCTCCTTCCTCGATCTCAACTCATTCGAGGTCTGTTTCTTTTTATTGCGCGCGAACTTGTCCGCCGATGCATTGGGTCGTTTGAGACCGTGCACATGGCGACCTGCTACACTCGTCGTCCGTTAAGTGTCTTGCACGAACGGTTATTACTACGGCAAAACAGCATTGTCAATTACTGCGGCAAAACAGCATTGTCAATTACTGCGGCAAAACAGCATTGTTAATAACCCGACGAAGCAATCCCACTTCTTGTGCACGGAAAGACCCGAATCAACCGTAACCTGATTTGCATGCATCGCGTCACCGGAAAGAAAGTGATGAATAACAGACAGCCTCGAAATTTCCTAAGCGCTGACTCGTTCCAGGCGAGACGAGGGTAGCAAGCGTGACGTGACGTGACGTGTCGCGTCCGGCCACTTGCAGCTCGCTATAACGGGCTCTCACTGCTTCAGATAAGCGGCGATTAGCTTTGTGTCGTACGCCGCAGGTCGCTTTGTACTTGACGCGCGAGGATTACAAGATGTTCCAGGGGATCGAGCCGGCCAACTTCATCGAAGATTTGTTCAATCTCGACGGAGATCTCGAGCAGTACAGGAAGTTCGAAGGTGCGTCGCTTGTTTTGCCGTCCACAGCGCTCGCTTTTTTCGCGCCGTCGCACATGTCGAGTGCGCGGCGATCCCCGTTTTCTGCTTTTCTTCGCAAAGTTTGTTTCAAAGCCACTTGTTCTGTACCAGAAGGTCATGTTCTTCGTGACGATCGATTGTGACATCTGAGATAGCTTCTGGTCGTGCGCAGCTTCGCGTGCTGGTGACAAGGACACATCGGGATTGTGATTTTTGAAAACATCCGCGCAGCTATATTTGAAAATTCCTTTCAACTAAATTTAAGCGAAAACAAGCATTAGGCAACTGCCAGCGTTTGGCATTGACCGACACGCGTTTGCACTGGATTGTCACACCCTTCGACCAATTGATGTATGCCTGCACTCCGGTCAAGCGAGTTTGCCTTGTCGCGAGCACGGATCGCGAACGGTTGTTGCTTACGCTTTGATTGATTTGCGGCTGGCGAAGTACGATTGCGCTGCCGCTCTTTGCTCATGTTCGTCACAGGCCGCGTTCGCATTGGTAAACAAATGCATTGTTTCGACGAACTGGCTTCGCCTCGGCAGCGACTGCAACCACTCCCAAGCTTGCGTGTGCCATGGCGCAACTGTGCTGCAACCGCTGTTGTTGGGCAGCGCCGAGCAAGTGCATTTTTCGAATCGAGCTTTCGCTTTTGATGTGGCCTCGGCGCTGCGCTCATCATCGCGGTCTCTGCTTTTTTGCAGATCTCGTCAACCGCGAGCTGTTTTGGGTCGTGACCACGATGTGCAACGAGCCCAACGTCATCCAGCGCTCGAAAATAATCAAGCACTTCATTAAGATCGCGCACCACTGCAAGATTTTAAAAAACCTCAACTCGGCGTTCGCCATCGTCAGGTAATACAGATGAATGGGTGCGAGATGCTGCTGACGTCATGTTTGCGAAGCCACTGCCTGAACCAAGACGGTTGCGTGTTTGAAGTATGAAAAAGTATTGGCCCACTTTACCTAACCTGCCCACCCACATCGCTGTAATTGAAATGAAAATCAGACCCATATTTCCAAATTTCTACGGTGTCTGTGTGTCAGGGTATTTGAGTTTTTTGAGAAGTGGGCTTCTTCGAGTTGGATCTAGAAGCAAATCTGTCGCAACATTTTCAGAGGAAGCAAGAAAGAGTATACGTATTACATGCTCTGCTCACTTTTCTTGGGGTTTTAAGACTGAAGCAACCGTTGGATGACAGCTTCAACCATCTTAGTAACTGATTGGCCTATCCCAATGCCACAGAGATGGTTATAAACATGGCTGAAAAGAGAAATGGGTCTTACGGAGTTGTCAAACACGATGTTTACCTGTTTATTATGATCTCATGTTGTTGCGAAGCTCTGTAACTATTGCTGTAGGTTTATGCTTGAAAAGCACCTTTCCACCGTAAACAGAGCTGCGCTTAATATTCGTCTTGCTACTGTGGGGGGGTAAGCGCGCGCGGTTCAAGTGACGCCAGATGTCGACACGGCGTCGTCATAAACGACTGCAGCTGTTTCATATTTCCTTCGTCTATAAACAAAAGCGATTCTTGACGTTGTACGGTTTACTCCTCACCGTAATTGGAGCAGATTAAATTACCGCTTGAAACGACTTTCCTAGCGAACGCCTTTTTCGTTTCGGGCCTCACAATGACTGCTGTCTTCCTCCCCGTGCAGCGGCTTGGGTTATCGAGCTGTGAGCCGAATGAAGCAAACTTGGGAAAAGGTTCCGGCGAAAAGCGCCCGACAGTTCGAAGACCTGCAGGCCTTGATGGACCCGTCGCGAAACATGTCCAAGTATCGGACCCTGCTGAGCGAGTACACGTCCCAGCCACCGGTCTTGCCTTACATTCCCGTTGTCAAGAAGGACCTCACCTTCCTTCATCTGGGTAAGACGCTTTCCAGCTCTTGTTCTGTCGCGCACTGCGTTTTCTCCGCGTTTGCGTCGCGCAGTGATGACGATTTTTCGTGCGTTTACCAGGCAACGACACGAAGGTGGAGGGCCTGATAAACTTCGAGAAGATGCGAATGATCGGGAAGGAAGTGCGCAACATCTGTCGTTTGTGTGCGCCGGACAGCTCGCTGATAATACCCACCGCACAAGCGTAAGTCGCACACGTTTTTTGTCAGGACAGGAAAGCAATGTGCAATTTCCGCAGACAACACCACAGCACCGAGCGCGGTGTTCCTGCTTCGCGAGACTTGTGGGGCCAGCGCTCACATTAAGTGATTTTTCGAAATCGTGCTCCGATTAAGCCGTGTGCGTTGTTTGAAACAAACGACAATGTTTCCTATTAATGTCGCGTTGTTCGTTTGCAACCCAAGTTTGCTGAAGTAACCAATCCGCCTTGCTGGCTGCAATTAAAAGAGTCCTGTGTTTTTTTTCCGCCGATAGAACAACACGAAACACGTCAACTCTTCTTGCTCCAGGGTGAACATTTCTCGCGCTTACGTGTGCTTACCGGTCTTCTCTGTTGTGTGCAGCGCTCACCAGCGTGACACTGACCGCGGCGGGATATACACGACCCTGACGCGGCGGGGTCGAAGGTCATCGTTCAACAACGTGCGCCGCTTGTACGAAGACCAGGTGAACGTGAGACGCGTGAAGCAGTACATGCAGCAGATCGAGATCATCACGGACGAAGACAAGCTCGTCGAGATGTCCAAAGCCGTCGAGCCTCCAGGTAAAGTGGTCGATGCGTGTTGTTCTGGAGCTTCGCTGCTGACCGTACCGCCGTCGCGTTTAAGCCTTTTCAGTCGCGCCGCTTCGTTGTTTGAATGAATGCAGCAAGCAAACTTTTGACTCGGAAGCAAGACTTGTGATTGGTCGTTCATTTCCGTTTTGCACTTTGAACGCGTATCTGTTCGATGCGAGACCATTTTTTTGCAAGCTCTTTCAATTTCACACGGTTTCAGCCCAGGCGGGTTGTTGCTGTGCACCAGACCGTGCTCAAGACAAGAAAGTAAAACCCACACATGCGAACAGGCTAAGGTTGCGGAAAACCTTTCAGCCAGTCTTAGTCCGGCTTGTGCGAATCTTAGACGTTAGAAGCAAGATAAGACCTACACATTCGTCTACTAGATTGCCTCCGCCTAACAAGATTGCTAATCTGGCGAACTGTGGAGGAGCGCTTTGCGCACTCTAGGTTCACGCTCCGCTTGTTCTTAAACTGCAATCGGATATCCCTTTCCTTTCGATTGGCCACTTTCTCCCACACAACGGCATATTTTTAAACGAAATCGTTGTAAAGAAGCAGTAGCGCTGTCGGATACTTCGCGTGGCCGCTTTTGCGGAACTCAATCGTTTGTTTTCTTCGCTTTTTCGCTTGAGCCAGTTTGGCTTCGTTTCCAACCAGCGCCGAAAGTAATCTCTCCTCCGTCCACCTGCTCATGCCATTTAAGGTCAAGGGTGACCTTGAAGTGAGTTTGCGATGAGGTTTTATCTCTGGTCTTGATCGGAAACCTGTGCGTCGTTCGAATGAAGCGCGACCTGTGTCGTCTCGTCGATGCAGTAAACATGTTTGGATGTGATTTTTGGTCTGGTCCGATGTGGCAACATTTCCGATTCGACGTTTGATTGCACTGAATGCCATGTATGCGTTTGTATATGGGTCAAAAGTTGCCAAAATACTAACCAAAATAAATATTTTTTGCAAGTTTGGAACGTGATGAATAGGTGACCGGCGGTGTCAACCACGAAAAATATCGAAGCCAAGAATTTGCTAATACGAGTATATCGACTGTGCTTAATATCACAAGATCAAAAAATGCTACTGAAATACGCGACAAATTCATCCAATCATTCAAAATGAATGGTGCATTGTAAAACTATGGCACATGCGTTTGTTTGAAATGCAGTGAGGTGCAACTTGCTTCAGACAATCCAAACATAATTATGCACTCCAGTGATGTTTGCAGATCCATTACGAGCAAATCCAATACAGTTGCTGAGTAGGATCACATCATTTTTTAAGTTTTTATTACTTTGTATGAAGACTCTAAGGTAGTGTTTAGCACTGGTATCAATCCCAAATACTTCATATTTCATACTTGTCCACTTTATTGTACAAGTGCTTCTTGCAAGCTTCATCTACTCTCCCATCGCACATCAGGCAATATGGTTTGTCTTCCAAATCTTCTTTGAATTTCTTTTTCATGACAGGTGGTATGGCACGAGATATTAAGGCAGCGGGCGCACTTTCTTCTCGTTCTTGTGGCACTTGATCTTGAAGGCAGTATATTCTTTTTTATGATAGCCCAACAAGGCCAGCGTTTTCTTTTTTTCACTGAAGCAATATTAATTAGGCTAAAACAGCTTAACTCAGATGCAGTCTTTCCAAATTAAAGTAGCAACGAAGTACAAGCTTTGTCTGTAGCACATGAGCAGTTAATTTATGAGTATGTTCTACCCTTTGTATGTCTACAGTAAAGGCCTGAGGGTGATGTGCTGTACCGGCTGTATTTCTTAACTTTCCTTGATCGTAGTGCTGGCACTTTGCATGTATTACGACAAGAGGCTAACATAACACTCGTTGCACTACTCTGGAGACTACCATGCTTGGAAATACACAATACACCCAAGCAAAACACATCTGTTGGGCCATTGAGTGGTCATACAGCGTGTAGACTATTACGATTATCGCTCCCCTAAGCCCAAAATCTGACAATCACCCAATGGCGGCATTACGTTAAGATAACTTATTCTGCTGCCCAACCAACCAGCTGTTCGCTAATTCTGAGAAATAACAATGCACATCAAAGGGATATGATTTGTTAGGTCGTTTGTAGTTTTTTTCAATAGTACAACAAAAATGGTCAAGAAACTGGCCAAAACTGACCCAATAGGTCCAAATGCTTCTCTTGAAGTCCAGGCATTGCAAAAAAGATCCAAAATTTGGACCTAAAAAGTCCATTCTGGTAACCCTCGATTTAAGGCACAATTAAGGATGAGCAGCGTTGTACAACGAGCATTATCTTTCGTTCGCTTCAAGGAATTGTGACAAGTCTGTCAGTTGGTTTGTTGTACGTTTCGAATTGTGTGGTGGTGGTGATGCGCTGCGCTAGAAAGGCAAATATTGTTCTGCGAAATAAACGTGAAGATGATGTAGTGTGTCAAGTACTTAACATACCTTCATGGGCTCCAACGCATCGTTGTGCCAAATTGTTCCGAAGGCATCCACACAGTGCTTTCAATTATGGACGCGTTTTAGCAAACGAGCCCCAGACTGTAGGTTGCGTGTTTCACGTCATCCTCTTAATTTAAAGCTTGAATATGCTTTTCTTGCTGCTAAAAATTGTGCTCATGAAAGAAGAGGGGCCGCCGGCTTAAACACCAGGGTCTGGAATGAGTTCATGATCATCGGTTAAGTGCCATCGAGATTTGTTGGCAAGCTCACCAGTCGTACTTTTTCTTACAGTCGCTAATACCAGCGACGTGAAGCGAACAAACAAGGTGTCCGATTCACCGTCACGATCGACGTCGCGAAGCAGTTCGGAACAGCAGCTCGTCCCTGTGCCTACAATTACTTTGCAAACCAGGAGAAAGGTCCCCGTATCGTCGCTGCCCAAGTTCGGTGAGTTTGAATGGTGCTTATATCATTTCCGTAGCGCTGCGTGTCCAACGCGCTTTTACTGGGAAACGTCGTTTTCGCTACGTTTGAAAACACGTCCAATTTTTATTCTGGAAACGATTCAATTCAATCAGTTATAGGTTGAGAGGATCAACCATTGCTACCTGTCGAATGGTAGGGTTTGCTGCTGCACCCCTCAGTAAATCAATACGTTGCCATCGGGACAAGCGTCAACTTTTTATCGAGCAGCAGCCAGATGAAGTTGTTAACTGCGCGATCGACCAACTCTCGTAGCAAAACAACTTCCTGGCTGGATTGAGTATCACGGCGGGCGCTTTCTGTTCTTTTCTTTCGCTTCTTACTCTCGCATGTGATTGGAAACTCGCACTAACCGCGCGTGCTCTCTTTTCTTTTTCTCTTCACTTTTTCTCCGCTCTTTCTCCTCCCCACTCCAGTAACCGTCCTCTCCGCGACTCGCGTCGACGGCCCGAACCTACTCGCTCCCTCCGACCTCAAACCGCCGACCCCGCCCCGACGTTCGAGAAACCGACGCCGCGACGGCGTTGTCATGGCAACAGCGCCCCATCCCGCCGAGCAGATCCCTGCGCAGTCGCGCTCCCGTACAACGACCGATTCGCCCCCGGCGCCCGATATCGTGGTGGAAGACTGGGATTCGAAACCCGCCTCGGAACGTCAATCGCGCGCGTCGTCCAGGTCGCTGCTGAAGGCGATACGCAGAAGGTCCAAGTCTCTGACCAAGTCCCTGCGCCCGCGACGCGGCAACAGGTCACGGGACAGTTCGCCGGAGACGCCGCCGACCGGCGAGGCGTCGCGCAGCAGCGAAACGAACGCCAAGCAGCGACGCAGACCGCATCGTGTTCCGAACAGACGAAACGACGAGAACGACGTTGAAGAGCACCCGAGCAGAAACAGCGCCAAGTCTTTTATCGGCCGCGTGCACAGTTGCCCTGACGACCGCGAGCTGTCGCGCGACAGCGGCTTTTACGGTTCGACGGCCAGCGACCTGTGCGCGCCTGCACCTGACCCGGTGCTGCTCAGGCCGCGCAGCGCCGACACAGACGCGAGCCGGAAGCACGCGCGGTCGTTGTCGCTTACCGACGAAGACCTCGCGTTTATTGACGACGACCCTGTGCGCGATTTCGCGCGACGCCGAACGCGCGTCAGCGACGTTTCGAACCCTGCTGAACGCGACGACGAACGTGTGTCGCCGCCCGAGCGACGGTTTAGAACGGTCCTGACGAGACACTGCGGCAGCGCGGAAAGTCTCGCGCCGCGGCGTTTCGTTTCTACCCGGGAGGCGCGGCGCTATTTCGTGTGCATGAACTACCAGCTCCCGGTTTCTTGCAACGACGTCCGGACAGCTGTGACTCTGCGCCCTCGCCCTGTGTGTTCAGCGGACACAACTCTTCCGGCAGCGGGCACGAGAGCTGCGAGGCCGCTTTCGCAATCGCAAATGCACGCTGCGCTTGGGTCGGAATGGCATGGTGGAGACGGTGAAACAGACGCTGTGTCGCGATGACATTCGCACCTCAACGAATTTCTCTTTTTTGTGATTCGAACGCGCCTCGCCATATTCTTTTTCATTTCGAGTTGCGTTTTTCTTTGTCTTTTTTGCTGGCTGTGTGCGGATCGTCAGTTCACCTGACCTTCTAAGACCCGTCTTCGGTTTTTATCGGCATCCTTCCTCAAAGGCGACGCCACACTCTCGCCCAGCATTGACCTGCCATTCGCTTCCGTCTCAAGCGCCTGAATTTAGTGCACGGGACCATCGCGCATTATCTGTTAACGGCTCTAAGCAGAAGCCGGCAATCTTGTGCTTGCCGCATCACGCAAAGCAGTAAACGCAACGTTTGAATTTCGTTTGGCGCGCCATGTCTTCAACTATATGTTTGCTTCGCTTGACGCTGATGTTTTTCAACGTAGCCATTCTTTGAGGTTATAACCAGTCGGTGTTGAGTCATTTCGACACAAATTAATCTTCTTCACCGTTTGAGCAGTTCTTTCAATTGATGATAAACGTTTAAAAGTTGTAAGGGAAACAAATGCCGCTTTGACCCGCATCTCCGGCAACAGTTAATGGTGGCTTCATCGCAGGTTTTCGAACACGAGACGTTTCAATCAACATAAACCATATTGCGCAGAGAGCAACTGTAGACTCAACATTCTTTGCATTAACGATTGTTTGTCTTTTTGTCTGGATATGCCACCAATGAAGCGCCGGCTTCTTAATACCCATCGAATTATGGTTTTGTTCGCGCCGTACACACACATATACATATTATATATATATGCCGTATCTGTAGCTTCTTCATGCTATTAATAGTAGATTGTTGACGTCGATTAATGTATGCAGAAGAAGCACTTCGTGTTTATCCTGGCCTTTGAACATGTTCCACGGAAAGGAAAAGCGTTTTAAACAACAGCTACTGAAAAACATAAGTGTTTTACTCAAACTAGCACAGGGTAGGCAACGGAACGGGAACAACTTTACAGGGTGTACAGGGTGAAAATTGTTTCTCTCACGCCCCACCCTCCCTGAAACTGGTTGATTTAAACTTGTCTTGAAAAGAACTTTTAACACAAGCGCAATTTTCACTCAAAATCAGACGTCACGATAGTTGCTTGGCTCTCAAACCACTCATGAAATACGTTCGATCAAGGTGTGAGATATATTGTCTATTATTATTGGAGTTCAAGTGGCAGACGCCAAGCTGACTAGAAAGCTTAGTGGAGCGTTTGTTCGAATGACGCAATTGAAAGTAAAACAAAAGTTGATTGTAATTGAAGGCCGTTCAAAGTTTCTCTTGTTTCCTTCCAAACCTCTAACACCGCTCAATTTCAAGTCACAAGAATGCAGCTAAACCACATTCGAGCCCTTCCGTCACCTGAAATAATCTGAAAATTTATTACACGGCTGTAAAATATTCGCTTGGCTGTCAGTGCTGAACTTTACCTGAATGTTTAACAAGTGCAATAAATAAATCACCCTGTTCTTGTACGAATTGTAAGTATGCGACTCGAAAACAATGTCAGTTTGCAAAGTTTGATCTGAAATTAGTGGGTAGCAAGGAATCGCGTGCTCATGCTCGATTTTCAACTGCTAAAAAATTAGAAGTTGGTTATTCTACGAAAAAGCTAAGCAAGGTTGTTCACCCCAACACGGCTGAACTGGAAGTGGTACACAAGGTGGAAACACATCACGCTCGACATCATTGTGACACGAAATAGAATGTCTGTATTCATTGAAGCGGATTGCTCGCGGGGCCAAGCGTTCTTTTTCAACTGTGGCCTTTTGAAAAATTGTCTCCCACTACCGCGAACTTGCATAGAACACACGACGGTGTTTAACTCTTCGTGTGCAGAGGGGTTTTCTCCCTTACACGAAAGCCAGATTTTCGTGCACATGTTCGCAAGGGGATCCACGGTCCTTGCTTCGACGAACTCGGAGGTGGAAGGTCAAACCAAGTGCGACGTATGAACTGAACCTGCTTTTCAGGCGCGCAATCCCCGCAAGCCTTGAAGAAAATGCTGGCTTTGTCCGAAGACGGAGGCGGCTCCGACCGGAGCGGATCGGACAGAAGCCGTGATGTCCGAAGGTCGGAATCGGCGAGTAGCCACGACCTCTCCCCTGCCCCCT
>JGI24021J15306_10000730_pt1 | contig 27942 bp, 16 predicted proteins | sample Ectturendosymbi1_FD_15306 | JGI IMG/M metagenome (IMG submission 15306) | reverse complement strand
AATAATAGAGTGATCATGGCATGTGAACTCTATTGTTGCTTGCTGCCACAGTGCGAAGCTTTGCGCATATGCCGCTCGGGATTTCCGATCGCAACAGTAGTTTTGGTATGTTACCCGACGCTGCGAAGTTGAGTTGATATCTTTTTAACGGTATCAGGACATTTGCCAACTAGGACAACTGCCTCTGTGAAGCATAGTTGTAAACGTTTGATCTAGTAGTTAGAACACTCGTAGTGTATATGCCAAAGCTGTGCAACGGTTGTATGTGATGCCTTACCAAGTTCGTAACCTAGCCCACTCCTGAAGGCTACCGCGACAGTGCTGTAATGAATAAAGGCTTAGTAGTCGCAGCTAGCTAACAATGGTAGGCCCATATTCAAACATTTTCAAAGATTGAGTATAATTTCTTTATCGTAATTGCTCAGTTGAAAAACTGTATGGCAGTTTTTTTGCAGGGCATGGGAAATTGTCTGGCTGGTATTTGACCGGTTGGTTGTTGTCCTAACTAGTTGGCAATCGTCCAAGAACCATTTTTAACAAGTACTTTCGGTTTCACTAAAAATCTTTTTTTCTAAGAAAAGTTTTTTTCTGTTACTTTGTTGGTTAAAGTTTGCATCACAGTTGCATAAGAGGCAATAGAGCCAACGGTACCTGGAAGTTTCAGTTACGTAACTTTCACACTTTTTATATTTTCAAGAAGTTCTATGCTCCTGAGGTGCAGAGGGTGCTCTGTTTCCTTTGTGTATCTACTTCCTACTATTTCAAATTCTCATAACTTTGTAATTTTACAGATTCATGTGGAGTACATGTGATAATATCTCAAGATTCCGTACATTTACTTGACCTCTACACGAAACTTGGTTTTGTGCATTTGAGCAACTGCGTTGGAGAGCGGCAAGTTCTTGGAAGAACATTCTGAACATTCAAGTTGCCATATTTTGGGCACGATATTACTCGCAGAGAAACCATTCACGTTTAACTACTTGCCGCAACTATATGCTTGACAAACGTCACTGGCTGCGCCGGGACGCAGCCACAAACACGAGGAGCAGGGGATTTATCGATGAACGAATTCGCGGACGTTTCTGACTAACACTGCTTTCATAATGTTGTTTGAGAAATCATCAATGCCTTGGAATGATTAAAAACTGCACATGAGGAGTTACTTCGAAAGGTTTAACTCGAAAAAATATGCACCACTCCAGCTGTACTCTTTAGCTCTGTGCACAGTACTGTATATCTTTTTTATCTTCCAAGGCCCAAGCTTGATCTTTTACTGATTGTATGCACGTGAATCGCTCTCTCTTCCATACGTTGTGCTTTCGACAACTTTCATGCCAGCGTCTTGGTGATGTTAACTTGCTATGTTACTGGCATATAAAGGTGGTATTTCTGTATTACGTTCTCACCCAACTTCCAACATGATATATTGAATACGTTGCTTGGTGGAATTATTTCAGTGTAAACTTCAGTTTTGCTTTGTTTGAACCTTTTGAACGTATTTCATCATATCCTCAAAATTCATTTAAAACCCTGAAAATTACTAAGCTAAGCGAACTGGACCGGGAAAGAGGTGTGGCGTAGTAAAAATATCTTTGTTTTCGTTCCCGCTGGTTTGCTAGAGCTATGAAGGAGGTCTTTCCTCACAATCAGTACTAAATGGTACAATTCATGTTTTTCTGTGATTAAAAATCAACTTTAGTGTTGTTCTTGTGTTCTTGAACTTCTAACCCCGCTACCCACTTCTCAGTTACGCGAACTAAGGTTTCAACATTTTTTAACAAAATACTGTGAACATTCATTCTTAAATGAGGATACGTTCAAATTCTGATCCCATCGTACGAAAGTACTATAAATTGTGATACATTTTGATTCGGCACGAAGCTCATAAATTCCATTACGGAGATCTTTATCCGTCGTTCTGGGTCCCGTAATCCATGCGGCTATGTTGGCAATGAGCTATGTTAGTATGGGCTGCAATACCTGCATTTTACATTAACCCCGAAAAACAATGAAGCAAAGTGCTGGAATTATAACTGTTGCGCAAATCATTTTAGCGCTGCGTACCAGGTTGGAGCCACCATAGCAACGTAACCCTGCGCATTGCATCTTACACAGAGCAACGATATATCACGTGCTAAATCCTTGTAAACAAGTGGATTTTCTTTTATGTCAGCAGTTAAAAACTGCCAAATCACAAAGCGCCCNCTGTGGCATGGTTATGGCATTTAAGTGCAGAAACGTCCTTATCGCGAAGAAAAATTGATATGTCTGCTGTTTTTTTTCTCGCGTAGAGGAACTATGTCCATTTCTTATACATCTTAACACTCACAAAAGTGTGCTACTAAAATTGGTGCCACGTCCACTACTTCTGCGCAGTAGCCTATACATTTGTTGCGACGATTTGATATTGACTAGGATTTTGCTGAAGAATGGCTTTGCGTCGTCAGCTATGCCTCTGCTGGAATAAAAATGTGACTGTGCTCACACGACATCTAGCATTGCAGGAATGTTGGCTCATGCGTTTGCAATTGTCATCATGCAAGTGGCTTTAGAATTGTATCGTTGAATTGAAATCATTGTGTTGTCTTTCTAAACTATCTCGCCAAGCACTGTCAAATATATAACTTGAAGGTTCTTTGCTTGATCTTGATTTTGCAACTGTAGCGTTGATCTCAAACAAATGGATGTTACAAGCTGTAAACAATATAAGCTGCGTTGACGGCAAGAAAAACAGACGGAAATTACATATTTTACGTCCATTTTAGCTGTAGGTCTAATGGCACTAGTAGTGCGTAATCTTGACACCAGGCCGTTGTGAAACTTCATGACTGAGCCGCTAGGTTGTGAGAAGGCTGCACTAAAATAGGCCTGCTGTGTTTTGTGAAAATCTAAATTTTGGGTCATCATCTTTACAATCACGAAATTGGTACTTAACGTGTGTGTTACTCTTGTCATTTTCTGAACGTGCATTTTATGAGTAATGATACGGTAGGCTACTTCCGTGCATCAAAACAACTCTATCTGCAAGGTGTGCAAAAGGCTGGAGTGTTACTGACTTGTAGGTAAATACTGCAAATTAAAAAATTTTAGCAGCCTAATAATTCGTTTAGGCTTTGGGCTGAGTGTGCATCGGTGGCTCCTACTTGCATGGTGCTTTATACAAACTTGGCTTGCGTTCATTGGAAAGTATAAACTGAAAGACTACTCACCAGTGTTAGCAAAATTACTGGCAAAAGAGAAATATTGGACTAAAGGCAAATGGCACTAACCATCTGTTTGAAACACACGTGTCGTTATGAAATGCGTAGTAGTTTTCGTTATCATTTGACTTTAAATAAATACTACTGCGAGTATCCACAAACCTGTATTTATAAGGTGAAAACAACTCAAGATAAGGCAAACACGGGGAGCAATTGGGAAGTAGCCTCACATCGCTTATCTTTGGTCATAGAAGCAGAACCGTCGCCAGAAAGTTTTCAACAAAGGGGCTTTGCGTTTGTCCGGGGGGCTTGACATTTGATTTATAGTGTTTCATGCTTCAATTTGAGGGGCGAAGTCCCCCCGTGGCGACGGGACTGCATAGAAGCTTTAATGCCTGAATATTGATATTAGAATAATATAATAGTAATAAACAGTTTGTCTTAATCTGCAGCACTTCCATACAGGTCTCCAAAATTGGGTAACCTGTTGATAGCCTACGTATTGCTCTATAGTTGAAATTATCTAAAGTCTTTTCTTCAATTTCCACCAAAATATGGCAGTTAGGTGGGCACATATACCGCAATAGGCCGGTGATAATTTCAGGCCCTGCCCTCCAGCATTTCCACAACAGACAAACAATGTAGCATAGGCTACCCTGTGTTTGATACATAAGAATTCGTTTACGTCAACTAAAGCGCAGCCTAATGTACTGAGTAGTCACCCACCATTATTGCTCAGCCTAGGAGGATGATTTTAACGTATGCAACGTTGGGGGGTACGAAGGGGAGTAACATACGCCGCAGAAGGCAATATCTGAATTACTATTTACGATGCAGCGACTGTGTTGTCACTATTTTATGGGAAGTTCTTTCGGGAAAATTCGTGCTATGAACGAATTGTTAATTAAAACTCAGTTCGCCTAAACCTAGACATTGCCTATGTGTAAGAATTCCATGTCTTTGAGAACCAAAACGTGAATGAGTGTATTGGTCTATCTTGTGTACATGCATAGACCATTTTCAAAGGGCATGTTTAAAAGATAATATTAGTGAAGTTACCTAGTCGCCTCTATTTCATGTAGTACCTTTTAAAACGTAACATACGTTGTTATCTAAACGCAATGGAGATGGTTGGTAGCTGTTCCCGAATCAGCTAGCCATGTCTAGTGTAGCGTCGCCACGGGGTTGGTGGGCTTATCCCCCCAAACAAAGCACCATGCTCCCCCCAAATTGAAATATGAAAACGAAATCAGTGGAGTTGTTATCAATTATTCAATGTCAAGCCCCCCTGCACAATTGTAAAGCCCCCCTATTGAAGACCCTGGCGACGGTTCTGAGTGTAGCTTGAAAAGTGTTGAAACTTCTGAGATGGGCTGAGTTGGTTTGGTAACAAAGAACTTCTTCATAATATTTGACAAACTTTCCAGAAATGAATTTCTACACAATGTAGGAAATCTGTTTTTCTAAACTTGATATGTAGGACTATCAACGTTAAGTTTCAGCTACTGCTGGCTAAGCGTTTAGCATGTTTACCCAGGAAATAAGTACAGTACCTATGCATGATTGGTTGAAAGTTTTGACAGAGGTAACTGTATTGAGCTAACTCTAGGCATACTAATTAAAACCAAATCTTAAAATCCTTGCTAATTAAGCTTCCATATTGTCACCTTTGATGTGAAAGTGAAAATCTCAATCTGCTCAGAACTGCCAGTGCAATGTGACTTTCAGAGGTCCATAGGTTAGGACCTTGTTCTGAGCAGATTGAGATGTGACTTTTACCACAGGCTAGGCTATGTTGGATATGTAAGTTAGAGTTATTGCTAATTGTCAATGTAATTTAAGAAATAGTCTACATTATGTTCCTGTATCTTGCAATGTTGTTCAGGAAGTTATGGACTATCTGCTTGTATTCAATTGGTGCTTGGGAAAATATTGCATGAAGTTCTGTCAGCTGCTGATTAGATAACCTGTCCACACAAATTGAGTTAATCCATAGTTTTCAGTGAAACCAATTTTGCATCATTCATATAATGTTTGTTAATGTGAAGATAGTTTAACTTCTTGAATAAAATGTTGGTAGTTATTAATATCTATCCAAAGTCTGTATTTAACAGATTTTTAGTGTTCTTGCAAGAATTGCTGGATTCACCAACTAAAAATAATTAATAATTTACTAATTGCATTGTGGCCACTTCACCTCTATGCATTGCTTGTGATTCCAATACATTCCTTGTTTCACAAATATAGCAAGTCTCCTATGCCCCTCATAGCTTCAATAAACTTTTACCTTGAGGGGAAACATACAATTCTGAACATTCCAATTAGTGGAAACAATTACTATGTCTTCATGTTTTGTGCTGTAAGTTCCATCAAGAGTGTCCCAACAAATGTAATGTTGCAAAGAGTGTCACAACAAATGTAATGTTGCAAATTTGATTCATTTTAACATTGAGATGTAAGGTTAATTCTAAAATGCTTGAATCCCATTTTAAATATTAGAACTGCTGCTATAAATGGCTTCCCATTGTGTAACTTCAAGACACATTTCAAAATGTATTACATCTGGTGGATGGTAGTCACTGAAGGAAACTTTATCAGTTAAGCAACGACAAAAGATTAAATGAAAATAAATATCTTAATACCCATTTTCTTGCATGCAATGTACTATGTCTAACCATGACCTGCAGAGCACAACCAGCTGATGTTTTTTTGGGGGAAATGATTTAGCTTATTGTTGTATAAATTTTGGGGGGTAAAATTATTCTAACTTGTTGTACCTAACAAATAAACATGTTTTTGAAAATTTTAGGGGCAAGGCAATTGCTCAGTTGCCCCTCTGGTTGTGGGCCTGACGACCTTCATTTCTGTTAAAGTAATTTTGCACTGTGATGTAATATGTTTCTTTTTTGTTGTTTCTTACTGTATCACCTTATCATTATATCTTGTAAACATTGTTTAAACAATTGTCTTTATGTGATAGTTGCTTCAATTTTTCTTTTTGTATGAAACCAATGCTAGAGATGGCAAACATACTGACATACTAGCATTTGTGAACTCTGAAGATCAAAAAATGTCATTAGTTGCACTTTGAAATGAACCTTATTTTTTCACTGTGTGGTGGCCAATTTTACATTTTATGTGTGGCTATTTCTGAACTGAATGGATTGCATTTTTGTTCTGCACTGAATTGATAAGTGTGATGAAGTTCAAAACTACAGAACTCACTAAAAATGGTGTTTTTATCCATATTGATACACAATATCATATTGTGGTCCTTCTTTAGAGCAGTGCTTGTAAACCATTTTTGTAAAAGTAATACCCATTTCACTCTGAAAAATCTATACACCCAGTCATGCAATTACATTCAATGATTGTATCAATCTAGTTTCATTTTTTTGGTTGTGTTTCAGTCATAGACCAAATTGTTTTTCGAAATTATTGAAAAAAATCACTTTGGTCCTAATGTCCGAAACGGTAGGCTCGTGAATACTGAATCGGTGCGTGTTTGATGCTCATACTGTTATGGGTGAAATCACTGAAATGTCTCAGACAAAAAACCCAGGGTATCAACATCAATGATTACACATTTTTCAAATTTAAAGTTGGTGTTTGTGCCTGCAGTGTATATAATATATGCAACTACAATGCACAAAGTTTTTCTAAGTGCCACTTTGTAAAAAAAAATAAAAAATCCTGATTTGAGTTCCTATTTTTTCATTTTATTCAACAAGTAATGAAAAAAAGATATGAAAAGTATGTCGTTATCCATTATCATGTGAGAAAGAATGGAAATTGTCTTTCGATTCTATTTGAATAAGAGCTGATGATGCCTACTTATCTGATTCTTAGCTGTAGAAGAATTCCTTACGATATGCAGAAATTGTTTTTGACTGAGATTTCAATATTTGGAAAGAAGACGTGATGCCCAAAAATCTGCAGCATATATATATCAGTTCTAAATTCTTGCTTGCGTTTTAGACCAAATATGATTGCTTCTCAGTGAGTTGTCTTTTTAACCCAATAATAACTACTACCAAAAATACAAATCATATTTTTCTGTTTTTGTATTAGCCATTTTATATAATTCCTCATATGAAAATGAAACAAAATTTGGTTAATTTTTGCGCCTTGCTTAGCAACAACATATTCCAATAATGGAACAATGGTTCAATGTGGGTTCACAGCTGCATAATAGTGCTCATTGACATTTCTTATTCCTTTTCTTTTATTGCTGCAGTTAGACAAATGTTTAGACATGACATTACTGCAATTTTTTAATTGCTGCTCTGATGGCTATGTTCGAACAGACTCCTAGCCATGTTTTAAGGTTTGGGAAGACAAAATCTATTTTAGGGGGCAATAATTTTGTTACCTGTAACACAACAAATTAAAATTGATACCCTGTGAAAGTTCCTTAGTAAAATTTATTTTGTAACAATGCAGTTAGCTTTTTGTGCCATGTGCATTGGTGTTGTGAGTTGGCATAACGATTAAACCAGTCAAAAAGAGCATTTGCAAAATTTGTTAGTGCTGTTGAGTTTGAATCACATGCAGAATATCTACATAAATATAATCGAAATTTTTCTGGGCACAAGTTTGGGTGGAGACAAAAGACATTTGGTGGGTACTGCTACCGAATCCCCCAATGGCCACAGGCCTGTGTACCAATTGTCCAGTGGAAAGACTAGGTTGTTTACGTTGGCTGCAATCATGTCAATGTAGAAGTAAACAAAATGTTAAAAGGTTGTAGTCAACAAGAAATGAAAAAATTAATGTATTCCAACCTTTTCATTTTCATTGTATAACCAACAAATGGGAAGTGTAGATTACTTGGAAGGTTTGCTGGTAAATATAAACCCAAATTAAAATGTGGTGCTGGCCCTTATTTTTGAACTTGGATAAAATTGCTGCTTGGATATTGCATGCTAAGGGTGAATGCAGTCTGAAATATGATCTACTTTAATCCACCAGGTCAGGTGTAGTTGCCCTGCTTAATACATCCACAGTCTCTTTGATTGGGCCCAGTGGGAAAAAATTATCAACACAAAATCTGGATTGCATAACCTTGTGTATCATATTTTTGGACCATAAGGCGCAGTATCAAAAATGGAATGTTAGTTTTTCTTTTTTCATACATAAGGCGCATTAAATTAAGCAAAACTCAGGTAACACACGAGGGAGTTTAACCTGTCACCTATGCCCAATCTGCTATTCACGAATGGAACTTTAAACAATTTGTGCGCGTGTTTGATTCAGTGTGCGCTAATGTAATCAGGAGTCTTGTGGAGTAATATGATCTGTGGTATGTGCTAGCTACTCTGGAACCACATAGGCTGCTCATTGCAATTGTTGTTGGTTTATTACATAACATGATGGTCTGTTAACGTGCGCCTTATGGTCCAAAAATGTGGTGAGCTGAAAAGCAAGAACGATGTGATGTGTGCTGCAAAAAAACTTTAAAAATTTGACAAATTTTGTAATGGTTAAAATTTGTAATGCTAGGCTGAATGGAAAAACTTTTTTTAGTTGATCACAAACAGCATTGTTTATTCTTACACTTATTTAGTGTTGTGTTCTTGTTCTCATTGATAATGCTATGATTTTAAAAAAGCATTTACATTGCAAAGGATTCTCATAAGGATTTTGATTCTGATACTGGTTTGGACCAGTGTTGGCAGTTGGGCTTTTTTTAGGCCAAATTTGTAATTTTTAGCCGAACGAAGTTTGGCATTATTTGGCCTTTTTTGGCCAACTAGAATTATGTTGATTTGGCAGATTTAAAGATGATTTGGCAGATTTCTAGAAGATGTTTCTGGAAACAGAATGATACATTTTTATTGGAAACTCTGCACTAGAATTAATAATTCGTAGTTTTGCAGTATCATGCTTTCAGTTTTGCAATTTCAGGTTGCTCTTCAGCAAAACCAAGAGTTTCGAGAAGTTTAGTAAATGCAGTGAGCTCTATTCCTTTATGTATATACTATGCATATATTGACTTTTAATTGCACGTTTGGGTGTTTTAAAGTTGTCGTTATGTATTTGTTTTGTATTTGGCTTTTTTGGTGCTATTTGGCTTTTGTCAAGGGTTGATCTGGCCCTTTTTTGCTTTTGACAACCTGGCAACCCTAGTTTGGACCTTTGTTCCAAAAATGGAACAAAAATTTTCACCTCAAAGAATTTATTTGCAGGTCACACAAAAGACTTGGAAATACGTCATTACATTCACTAGTGTTTCAGCTTTCAATAATAGTAACATTTACCATTAACATCTTTTTTGCCGAGTCAGATGTGAAAATATTTTGAGATTTTGAAACAGCTGGAAGAAAAAAAAACTAAATTTCTTTAGAAAAACTGTTTGTGGGGCTAACTATCATACAAATCAAAAATTGAGATGATACAACTAAGTGGTAATGAGCTTTGACCCTGTAAAGGTCATGTTCCAGAAATGGAATAATGTTCAATAATGAGTTAAAGTGGATAATTCAAACTCGTCATTTGTGAAGGGCAGTGTAATCCACAGTAAAAAATTGAAGTTGAGTAGTCATTCTTTAAAATATAGACTATTGATGGTTATATTTACCTACACAAAAGTCAAGCAAGAGCTGAGAATATTATATGCAGGACAACCAGTTGTCAACTGCAAGCAGTTGGTACACAGTCATGTACAACCATCATGATGGTACAGAATTTTAGTGCATCCATGTGTGCAATGTACATCCACATGACAAGCACTGATTTACAGCTTCCAATGAAGTTCTTCAAAATTTAAAAATATGAAGCTCATACTACCAAAAGCATGAAAACGATTTTTTAGCCCATTTAATTATGTAATGGAATAAATTAATTTAATTCCTGAGTTAATGGATTAGTTGCCTGTAACATGATCATGAATTAATAAATAAGCTAGGAATAACAAATTATGTTATGTGGCGATTGTGAAATAATTTTTTGACAAGGTGCTAGCGAAAATTTTATTGGAACTTACAGTCTTACATCTTATCACCTGTTGGACTTTTATTTTCTAAGTCAGGGATTCCGCAACCTTTTTAGGATCTCATACCACTTGGGCAGCCCGTTTTGTCAATGTGTACCACTTCTTCCAGAACAACTAATTTGATCTTGTTTGATTCAGAAGAATAATTTACATCAAAATAACAATAAAAGACCACAATTAAATTTAATGAGATTTTGTTTTTGTTTACCTTCCACCGATTGGTCGATGCATGGCATAAATTTGCTAACAGTGCATTGAAAGTCATGATGTTACAATACAATAAGAATAGCATGCTGCAGAAAATTTTATTTATTTAGAAACAAAACCCAAGCTAGAAAGCTGTGACTCCAGGTTTTTGTGAAAAAACAGAAGTTACTTGCATACAACCTGGAAGACCTTCGTGTACCACCAGTGGTATGCGTACCACAAGTTGGGAACCCCTGTTCTAAGTCAAAGGATAATATTCATTGTACAATTAGCATTTTTTCCGAACTGGAACTTTGGTATTAAGAGACATTTTGTTGAATTTCATTTTCCCAAGGATACTATTTAAACAGTCTGGTGTTCCTCAAGGGTGTGACTTTGGTCCCATATTATGTTTTACATTTATGACATTCAGTGTGCATCTCTTCAGTCATTTNCTCATGATGCATTCATTTTTGAAAAATATCATCAGACTTGGATATTTTCACCAATGAATTTCAATCAGCAAAAAGCAAGAACATGATGCTTTGATCCAAATTAGAAATGCAAACACAGGATGGGTGGACTACACTAAATGAACAGACAATGATATGTGCATTGTGTAGCAGTTACAAGTATTTAAGTGTAGCAATGGATAAGTCGAAGCAAGTTTCAATGCAATGCATGGTTGCATAAATGACAAAAACTTGATGTATGTGGTTAGTAAAAAATACCTAGTTAGTCTTCATTGATAATAATTTACCGTCTTCTGCAAAGTGCAGTGTTTTAGACAACAGCCATGTTAAATATTTTGTGATATTTGCACAGTATTAAAAGATTTATGGAATGTTATATCTATCTAAGTATACAGCATATGATGCTAGTTCTAATGCAGCTAAACCAAAATTGTGTGGTAGTGTTATGAATATTTGGCAATTTTCTCTTTACAATCTGTCACTCATGACCACCCACATAACCTAAACAATCAACAGAAGAGCTTAACCAGGGTTGGCAAACTATGTACTGACTTAACGGTTTCAAATCATTCAGTGTGCCAACAACAAACATATTTTTGTACAAAGTCAGTATACCTTCTGCATGAATCACAACAAAATTCATTTGTAAAACTCAGAGCTTGTGCATGTTATTGGAAATTGCTTGGCATGCCAAGTGTGGTAGGCACACATATCGCAGGTTGCTGACACATGGCATAAACTGGGAGAGGGGAACCTGCGGCATGCCTGAACATTTGAAATGGCCCACATCAGAAATTTTGTTACCCAAGTTAGGGGCATACAGCAACAAGTGAAAACGAAGCTCCATGCTCCATAATAAGCAGGCACTTACAATTATTATCTATAGACAGTAAGTCAAGAGAAGTTGTTCTTCCTCATAGTTAGACAAGGCTGGGATTGTGTTGCATGAAGTCTGCACTCCCACATACAATGGTAGAATTTTAGGAGGATAAAGTTAATGGATATAGGTAGAAATTTGGACAAACTGAATGGATTTTGCAGCCCATCAGCAATGATGCACAATTCATGCGTCCCGTGATAGTAAATAAGTTCCCCACTCTTGACATAAAAAGTCTAGCCTAGGGATGGGTGGGCAAATATTTTGGCTTGGGAGCCACTTTGAGAAAGTAGCGTTTGACAGAGGGCCGTACCTTCTAATGGCAATAAATGCAGGTCTCGGTTTAAGTTATCCTTAGGATTAACATTTATTGTGATAAATTAGAGGAAATATTATATTTGAAGATTTTTCTGAATACTTCCGTGGGTTACTGAAAAAGCAGCGGCAAGCCGTATGTCGCACATGGGTTGCTTCTTCATCATTTTAGAGTGAGTTGTTATTGTCCACTGCCAGGCCACACTAGATCTCAAGGCAGGTGTTGAGCAGCCATTTGATTGTGTCATCGTCCAGAACCATCAGGCCATGCAGTCCATGGTGAGGTTGATGGATTGGTCATTGGAGGACAACATGGTTGACGGTTTGTTCTTCTGCGCCACACTCACAGGCTGCAAAGGAGGTCATACCCTATTTGTGCTAGCAGGAGCGGAAGCATCCGACACTGGTGCGGAGGTGGTTAAGTTGGACTCACACTGTTCCTGGGAGGGTCATTCCAGGGGGTGGGTGTCGGTGTCAGTGATGAAAGTACAGAGTCGTTAGGTTGTCCGTCCACTCCATCTTCCATTGGTGATCTGCACAGTGCGCCGCACATGTGTTGTTGTCAGATGAACTATTGAGTTGTGTGCAAGCACAAATGGGTGTCTCAATGTGAGACATTGTGCATTCCCACCTGGTGGACAGGTGAGCGCTGAGTGGAGCAGATGTCTGGGCTTCATGGCATGGCATGCTTGGGAAAGTGTAGCTATTTGGTTGCCTTACCAACACCCTAGCTCCTCCGCCAATTGCTCTAGAGAGCTGTTCAAGGGCTCAAATGGATCGGCCAGTCCAGTAGATTGCACTCAAAAAAAATTTTTTGGTTGGGGGATGCGGATTTTTTGTGACTGACGTCATAAGTGAAATAGTTTTAGGGTCATTTTGGCTCATGTTGCCTGACCTAGGGCCCAACCACTAGGCCAAAGTGTTTCGCTAAAGTTTTCATTGGAAACTAGGCTCGAGTCCAGGTCTTTTGAGCCTTTGATCGACTTTCTAGCGTTTCTGGTTCAAAAGTTATGATCCAAAATAACAAATTAATTAATTAGCTAATTAGTCAAATATTTTTACTAACATACATCACAACTTTTAAACCCGAAACCCCAGCAGGTCATCCAAAGTATCAAAAGACTCGGATTGTAGCCTAGTTTCCAATAAAAACTTCAGCGAAATGCTCCACCTAACAGTTGGTGCCCAGGGCCAGGCAAAGTGGACCAAGGTGGCCTAAAAGTCCTCCACTTATGACGTCACAAACAAAACGCACCCCTAAGCAAAAATTTTTTTCGAGTGCAGACTAGAAGACTTGCCGCATCTTTTGACGCTTCAACCAGGTCCGTAATTGTTAATCTTTAAACATTACAACCACAGTTTACTTTGGGACTGAGTGCTTGGATGTTACAGTGCCTGTTCGAGGGCGTGTGCATGCCATAATACGTCCATAATTTACGTGGCCTGGCCTTGACCAGGGTTGGACTTTGTGTCCTAATTTGATTTAGTGTTGTACCAAAGTGTTACAGGCTAGTGAATAATAGTGTTAAGAAAGTGTTCGTAACCCTGTTGTTCTACCTCCAACCTCACTTCCGTTTTTATTAATATGCATTGTGCAGATATTGTGTGTTTGTACTCTATGGACCTCATGTCTGTCACAAAACCTTAAAATTAAATAAGGACAAATCTCAGCTATTAGCACAGTGTTGAAAGAATAAGTTTAGAACATATATAAAAACTGAAAATGATGACACTGAACAACACCTTCCACACATGGTAGCATGAATTGGATAGCAATTTCTTTTTGGGATTTCATTGCAATTAGCTAACATTTTTTCAGCACAGTTAATATTACCATTGTTGACATATGTTTATTTAGCATATTGATTACTAGTTGAGGGCACAAGGCTTTGATTCCCATAGTGGCACACTCTTTTTAAGGATTGCGTTTATTTACCTCATATATATGATTTGGTAATGAAGAGGTGTATAAACAATAGTAATTTCAAACTCAGAGCTGAGAAATCAGTTTGCAATTCATCAACTAGATGGAGCTACTTACACCGACAAACTTGCATGGTAATACATTTTCGCCTTGAATTTAGTTTGTACACAAACATTTGCAGGAACGTGACTATGCATCAATTGATTTACTACTATTTGACAATCTGCAGTAATTTGGCATGCAGACACGTTGAGATGTTTACAATGGTACGTTTTAGTCTTAGCATTAAAACTTGTTGTTTACACGTTATTTAGGAAAACAAGGGCAAATTTGGGCAAAAAATTTTTGCATACCAAAAATATACAATCCCGTACACGTATGTTGATGACACTACTGCTTGAGCATTTTGAAATTATTTCAAAGTAACCATTCTTTCCTGAAGAGGTTCTGCCACACATGCACACCCGTTTCTAAGATCACCTTCTTCCACTTGATTTTGCAAGATGCTTCAGCATGAGGTCATACTACAAGGCATTTTTTTCGGGAAACCATCAAACCTATCTGAGCTTGTACAGACATAATATTTTCATTTCTTTCTAGTACTAACACCTGATCGTGACATCCAAGTTAAAAGTAGTTTGATATGTTGTCAATGAACATCAATTTGATTATTACTGTTTGTGTTCTCATTTCTTAGCAGTGGTTCTCAACCACTGTTTTGAGGGCCGCATGCGGCCCCCAAACACCCTTTGTATTTAGTGTAACAGATCTCGTTCTGACATAAAGCAAAATGTGTCAATTGACTTATGTTTAAAGTTTTTTAGTGCACGCTTGCGGTTCTCTAATGAATTTGTAAGTCTGGATTTGGCTCTGTTTAGTGAAAAGGTTGAGAACCACTGTTCAGTGAAAAGGTTGAGAACCACTGTCTTATGGTGTTCCCTCTAAGGTGCGCAACTGCACGATTGCGCAGTACCACCAGACAATTTGCGCAGTGAAATCTCGTTCTCACGCACTTCCAACATTATAAATTTAATGCGATATATATATATGTATATCACATAGCCCTATCAACGCTGGGGACGCTTCACTGTTTGTGTGTCTGCATGGTTGCACAGTTGCATGCACTTCACGCAACAAATCAAACATTTGCTCAGTGTAGATTTTTCTTTGAGGGAACACTGCTGTCTTAGAGTATTGAAATGGATGATTTCTTGTAAAAAAACAGCTATTCATAACATCCATGTTATGATTTCATTGATGTGATTTGTATTATCTTGCTTGCTGGTTTATTCACAACATCATTTGGTTTTCCTTACATATTTTGCTACACTGTACTTGTTTTATATTATATGTTTATGTTGCTTTAATTAGATATGGTATGGCTCACTTTACACTATTAAACAGCTTCATCCTTGGAGGTCTGCAGCCTAAATGACCCTTGGTCCTTCACAACCTCCCACTCCCTCATGTATTTTATAAATCAATGTACATAGAAGTCAACACACTGTTACATTATAATAATCATGATGACGTCATTCATGCGTGTGCCATAAAAGCTTGTGGTTCATCAAAGTAAATGTATTAGCGCCATCTAGCTTATACTACCGCTATGTATATATCCTCATCTTCTTTCATGTATTTGTGTATTCCTTGTTACTGCAATGCATGTTAAAAGTCTAGTGCCTTGCATATGGGAGTGAAGACATTACACAATACAATACAAATGTCACCATTTGGAAAAAATCAAGCCTTTACCTTTAATTATATGACATGATGGGAAGGCTTCAATGAGCATCTACCAACCTAATAAAATCAACCATGGCATATATGAGGAGGGATTCAATTTATAAACAACCCAGTCTGCATGGATTGTCATCAGAAGTATTACTACCATAAAGTTCCAAATGTTACTGATGTGTAGGAAAACACTTTACCCCTTACAAATTTCATTTCCGAAATTAGGACCAAAACTAATTATTGCATGAATCTGTCATCTCACAGGATTGTGCATCGATTATTAGGGGTCCTAATGGAAATGGTCACCATGCCCAATACAGCTGTGGTGATAAATGAAACCTGGCAATGATGACATTGCAAGTGAGAGAAGTATAACCAAGTGATATTTTTGATATGATGGTTGTTGGCAAAAGTGAGAACTTTGTGTAATAAAATGAATATCATTCAGGGTGCAATAACATGACCTTGAGTATTGTGTATGTTGCAGGTATATTTTTATTGAAATCATTATGCCTCCAAAAAGACTGTTTAGGCACCAACTGAAAAAAGGAGACAGCATTCATGCTACTGTTGTGGAAGTAGCACCCCACTGCATAGTGGTCTCTTTCCTATATCAGCAACGAAAGTTTTGTGGAGCATTGTTAGATACCACGAAGAGGTATGCATGGTTTGTAATTATAGAATATGTTTTGCTGACCTTAATGTGTGCTTTCTCCTTGCTGTTTACCTTTTGTTATTTTATAAAAGGTAGAAGTATCAATTAATACTTGTCACACTGTACAATTACAAGCTTTAGGTTTTCTGTAAGCTTTTGAGGAATCAGCTGACTGAGCTCTACTTTAATCTTTTTGTGATGATTAAAAATTGCACATACCTATCTATATTCAAGTAAGTGCTCTCCACAATGGGGTGAAGCAAAGAATCAATTGCCTAACTTTTAAATAGGAAATCGATTCCATGTAAAACTACACAACCTCATGTGCATGTGTAGTTTTACATCAAATTGATTCTTATTGAAAAATTTGCCAATCAATTACTTTCTTATGCTCATTGTGAAGAAAACTTACTTGTCATGCTGTACGTTTGCAGTGGTTTTTACACTGATGATGCATGCGTATTTTGGGCTACATGGCTATGATAAAAAATTTGTTTTTTTACAGTAGATATTTTATAGAATGAAATTTTCTTTCTGGAAAAGTGTTCTGAATTAGCAAGTGGTTGGATTTTTTGTGATTTTATTTTCACACCTGTTTTTTGTAAGCATTGCACTAGAAATTATAGTTAGCCAGTCATTTGCTTAGCCATTCGTGTGGTAACAATATTTTCAAAAGTCGAGGTATTTTACAGTGAATTGTCCAGTTTTGTGTTAAAAAGAAGCATTTAACTATTTGTGAATTGCAAAAAATGATAAGATTTGGTTTATGTTTAACAAACTATCAATAAGGTTTTTGTGCTGGTGTGAACCCAACATACCTAAAAAATTTCCTTTGTATTCAGTAATCTAGTTCGGAATATGCTACGTTTATAAATGTTTAGCAGTGTGCCAGGTGCCCTGGTAGGCTGTTTATTTTGAAAACATAAATATTTTATCCTCTTGTCATCAATAAACTATTACAGTAACACTTACCTAGTGGTTTTTGTTTCATTTACTTGTGTTTTTAACAATTTTTGTTGTGTTTTTAGTTAGTAAATCTTGGGTAACCCAAGGAAATCACAATTAAACTGCATGCTCTGTAGACAGATGGAGAAGAAATAAAAAAATTGAAATATACGCTCTAATGTGTGTCGTATGAATTGTAACAGTTAAATACTTGTCAAAATTAATTTTTGTTGATTGGTTTAACAATTTGGCGTCCGGTAATGTGAGAGGATTTCGCGCCATAAAAAATTGATCATACATGGCTTTGCGTGAGCGTAACTCTGGCACCGAAAGCAGTAGAGAGCTGTTCAGAGGCTTAAAAGACTTGGCAAGTCTTTTAGTCTGCCCTCGGAAAAATTTTTTTGGTTGAGGGTGTGGATTTTTTGTGACGAGTACTTTTAGGCCACCTTGGCCCACTTCACCTGGCCCTGGGCCCAAACTGTTCGACAGTAGTATTTCGCTGAAGTTTTTATTGGAAACTAGGCTACAATCCGAGTCTTTTGATACTTTTGATGATCTGCTGGGATTTAAGGTTTAAAAGTTATGATTTAAAATAAACAAAATATTAGATTAATGAGTTAATTAGATAATTAATTTGTTAATTTAGATCATGAATTTTGAACCAGAATTGCTAAAAAGTTGACCCAAGGCTTAAAAGACTCGGACTCGAGCCTTGTTCCCAATGAAAACTTTAGCAAAATACTTTGGCTTAGCAGTTGGGGCTTAGGCCAAGTAACATGAGCCAAAATGACCCAAAAACTACTTCACTTATGATGTCACTCACAAAAAATCTGCAACCCCCAACCAAAAAGTTTTTTTCGTGTGTAGACTAGAGACAAGAAGACCTACCGAATCTTTTGAGGGTTTGAACAGCACTCTAGCACAATCAGAAGAGGAGCTATGGCGTTGGTAGGGTAACCGAAAATTGCTGGTTTCAGGCCGATTTCTAGGTACAATATATTCATAGACCCGCTGTCAAGGTGTTAAAGAGCAAATTTGTTTTTGCATGAGCTTTTTTGAGTGATATGAATATCATTGAATAAGACCAAGATGGCTATTTAATAGTTAATCGAATGTAAGTGGCACAGTATGTTTGTTATCAGCAGTAATCATTGCTCTATGATGTAGCTAGGAATTGAATTGAAAATTCTTATTTTTTGTTATAGTGTAGGAATTAGATGATTAATACTTTGGTTTTCAGTGGGCTAAGGTTAAAATCCATTAGCTTGCACATGTTTTTGCGTGAGAATATCTCTGCCGACAATTGCACTAGAGAGCTGTTCAAACCCTTAAAAGATTTGAAAAGTCATTGTGTCTGCAATGAACAAAAATTTGGGTTTCGGGTTTTTTGTGAGTGCCATCATAAGTGGACTTGTTTCAGGCATTTTGACCCACTTCATCTGGCTCTAAGCCCAAACCGTTAGATGGTAGTATTTCGCTCAAAATTTTATTGGAAACTAGGCTAAAATCCAAGTCTTTTGATACTTTGGATGACTTGCTGGGATTTCGGGTTCAAAAGTTATGACCTGAAAACCACAAAATTACTAATTAATCCACTAATTAGATAATTAATTTGTTTATCTAAGGCCATAACTTTTGAACCAGAAACGCTAGAACTTTGATCAAGCACTCAAAAGACTCAGATTCTAGCCTAGTTTCCACTGAAAACTTGAGCGAAATACTATCGTCTAGCACAGGGGTTTTCAACCTTTTTTCTCCGTTTACCGTTTGCCAGCTTTGTAACATAAAATTTACCCCCTGTTTTTGTTCACTCACTAGCGCTGTAGAAAAAAACAAAGTATTGTAACTTCAGCATCATTAATTTTTCCTCAGGACATCCCCAGGGGGTAAAATTACCCCCAGTTGAGAACCCCTGGTCTAGCAGTCAGGCCCAGGTCAGGTACCAGCAGCCAAAAATGGCCAAAAAGCTACCTTACTTTTGATGTCACTCACAAAAAACGAAACCCAAAGCCAACAGTTTTTTTCATTGCAGACTCATAGACTTGGCAAGTTTTTTGAGCATTTGAACAGCTCTCTAGCGAAATATCCCTGGTTTTTCCCTGATTTCCAAGTACGATATATCTGTACACTGGCAGCCAAAGTGTTAAGATTCTATGGCAGACAACAAGTTGCTGTCGTTTTGTATTGCATTTTAATCTGGTGTTTTGTGATTGTTACTATAGTATTGTGGTTCAGTACATAATGCTGTTAGTTTTTTTTTCAATGTTTAAGTTGGAATGTTTGTCGGATGTACTATTGAAGTTAAAGGAAGGATCTATTGACACTTTCATTACCGAGTGGTTTCCCTGCAATGAGATCCACGGGTACTGGGTGGTTTTGGCAGGAAATTCAAATCCTAGAAGGTGTAGCCTGTTAGGCGTTTTCCAGCTTTAGGCTGAAACAGTGAACCTGACAAAGGTTTTGTTGCTTTTAAAGTAATCAAATGCCAACTTATCAAATCATTTCCAAAACATTTTAGGCTACAAACCACTGCAAAAGCCTGGGCCTACCAGGACCACTTTTTTTGCAAAAGTCTCACTTCATTGCAAGCAGTGTTTGAGACCATAACAGCAGCTAACACTGTATTTGAGTAATGAAACTTCATCAACATGCCTGAATGTGTTTACATAAATGTTTGTGACACAATTTCTCCTGCTTTCAAAGCATTTGACAACATATCAAAGCACTTAACATTGCACAAACTCACAGCCACCGCTGCAGGATCCTGGTCCCACCTCGATAGACCAAACATGTTTCAAACAGCCTCTGAACTACAAAAAAGTATTTGGATTCTCATTGCAAAACCTAATATTAGTTGAACTCAGTGTAAGACCACACTTCTAGACTTTTACCAGGCAAAAAAACATTACAACCAGTGCCCCAAGACACCATTTTTTTAAACGTAAATTTATGTAGGCCAAGAAAGGTAGCAAAAAATCAAAGTATGTAGATTTACACACCCCAGTAATGAAAGTGTTAACATAATTGCAAAACAAGCCACAAGGAATACTAAAAACATGAAATAAAATTTTGCTCAACTGCTATATTGAAAAACAATGCTGATGTTTCAACCAGATTATAAGGGATAGCATATAAATTTATTCAAGTGTTTTAGCTATATTCAACCTGTATCTTGTTAATAACTGCCAATCACATTGATTTGAGTCTAAAATGTTCTAAGCCAATGTAAGTATTACTTGACATTGGGCTCTGAAGTGGTGTCATAATTGCATTTCAATAAAATTACAATGTGTAAAAATAGAATAAAAATTTCAAAAAACTCTTCTCTGCAATCAGTTTTTCTCAAGTGCTACTCCCAAGTACCCTTTGTGCGGCTCTCATTATCATATTTTATGATATTATTGAAATAGTATTTCAAGCTCATGATCATTGATACATTGAGTTTTAATACAACTGTGAGACAAATGCGGGTGAATTTTCTCCACAGAGTGCACAGAGTTGCATGTTGCTTGATGTGAGTCAGTTCACAAACTGAAAGTGTTGCCAGTTAGTTAACCATTGCTTTGTACAAATCAAGAAACACAATCAGTTACTGACATGGCAGAAAAAACTGTCAAAAAGTGCTGTGCTCTTGCCCAAGAAAACTGTCCATTCCATGGGAACTAAAATATTTTTAAGCATGGAAAGGCACATCGCTTTCTTTGTCCAGTCGTGATTACAGGTATGAAGGCTTTAATGTTGAAAGGCACTGCAAATCTCATGGTCGTTAAACTTGCTAGCAAGTAGAGTCCAGGAAAAGGAAATTGAAATTGTTGAAATCAGTGCACACAAACCAAACCTATTTCCTCCAATGTGCGACTCTAAAGATTTAACAAAAGCATTGTACAGGATCAGTAACCTCTTAGATCCCAACATCAAGGCATATTCAAATGATGAACTCATTAAACAAGCCATTGCCATTTTATCTGAAGACTGTTGTTTTGCTGTTCACACAACCAAAGCTAAAAACTCTAGCTGAGCAATGACACAGCAACTTGATAAGTTGAATGCATGTCTAGTTGTTGATTTAACGAATTTCGTTTGCTATTGCATTGATCTTGACAGCACAAAGGATGCAGCTGATACAAAGCAATTACCAATCTGCGTCATAGGAGTAATGCTTGACTTCAACATTTATGAAGATTTCAACAAAATTATCCTGCGAGTTCCGCACAAGTTTTGAAGAAGCATGTCTTGATCCATCAAAGCTTTCTTCTTCATCGTAGAAGCCAGTCTTTTCAATCCACTGCTAGGCCGCACTAGGTCAGGTGTTGATCAATCATTTAATTTCATTTATTTGTTTATGTCCAGACATGAAGTCCATAGTATGAACACACACACTCTGCAGAATGCAGGTTCATAAAAACAAACAAAACAGAACATAGTACAGGCATTGAAGCCAGAGAAATCACAGGGTTATAGACACGTTTTGCAACTACATTGAAGACAGAACCATAGGGTCACAGACATTCTTAACACTATTGTTGGCTAGCACGTAACACTTGTTACAAAACTACTGCGGAGTAGGGCGCCAATTCCTAAATTGGTNGAGTCTAGGTAAAATGCGAAAGCATTGTTGCATGACATGCCATCAACCAAACGGATACTGCAAAGTTCATTCACTCATTCACAGAGTAAAATGCGATTATAGTGTTCAAATGATAGTGACGAATACAAACAATCTGACTGCATCAAAGCACGTAACCATATGTTGTTAGATTTTCTGCATGTTTTGAGAAACAGGTATGTGTATTTTCGTAACAGACCCTCGAAGGTAGGAATGTTACATTGAACCTGAATGTCTCAGCATTAAGAGCCTTCAGGCCATGCAGGGGAATCAATGGATTGGACATTGTAGGGCAACATGGTCAACGGTCTCGTCTGCTCCACATAAGCCCAAAAAGGAGGCCATACCCCATTTGTGCAAGCAGGAGCGGAAAATCTGACATTGTTGTAAAGGCAGTTGGGCTGGACACATGCTGTTCTTAGCAGAGCCATTCCAGGAGTGTGGGTGCCGATGTCAGGGATGAAAGTGCATAGTCTTGTAGTGTTCTCTAACCACTCCACATTTCATCGGGGATCCACCCAAAGTGCCACTCTTCTACTGTTGTCAACAGACAAACTGATGAGTTGTTGTGCACTGGGTACAATTGGGTGTCTCGATTTGAGATGCCGTGCATTACCACTTGATGGACAGGTGAGCACTGAGTGGAGCAGATGTCCAGACTCCATGGTTCGCTGTGCTAAAGACAGTGAGATTCTTTCGTGACAAAGCTCAGCAGGTTGGATGCTCACGAGGTTAGGAAGATTGCCTGTTGGTGTAGGATGCAGGCATCTAGTCACAGTTCACAAGGCATCACTGATGACAGGATGAATGAGGTGGGTACTGTTGTTGAATGAACCAGGGCTAATGTGGCTGTTCACAGCAAACTGCCTCAAGAGTGTGACGCATAATGTCATATTTTGCAAAGTTGCCCGAGGTGTTAGGTGATATGTGAGCATCTTGTCCAATGTTACTCCAAATATTTGGGCTGGATCAAAAGGGCTGGATTTTGTTGATGTCATTAACTTTCAGCTCATGTTTAGCTTCATTGTTGTTGAGATGGAAGACTGCTGACACTGTTTTTGTAGTGCTGAACTCTAATTTCCAGGTCTGGATGTATTCATCTATGGTTTCCATGTCTTTGTTTAACACCCCTTTCACTGCTTGCCAGCCTCCATCAGCATGCGTGAATGCTATATTGTCAGCGTATGCATACTTTCTGGAGGCAATGGTTGGCAAGTCAGAGGTATAGATGTTGAAGAGAAAGTTTGCCAGGACGGATCCCTGTGAAAGACCATTCTTGAAGCGTTGTAACCTGCTTCATTTGTTCTTACCAGTGGCAAGAGTGAAGCTCTGATTGTCAACCAGCTCCATGATTGTGCAGACCATGTGTCTGTCAGGTAGCAATCGTAGTAGCTTGCAAGTGAGGCTATGATGCCATGCAGTGTCATAGGCTATGAGTGTCCAAACTGGCCACTAAGTTCATTGTTGCTGTTTTGCAGCTGGAGTGCAACAAGTTGATGGATTTGACAGCTTCTTTTCATGGTATCTGGCTCTTCTGATTGAGCTGCAAAAGCCGAGCTGAAGCACCTCTGTCAAAGTGAGTCCCTACAGGGGCTCAGAGGAAGGAGTGATGAAAATTCTTGCAATCCATATCCCAACATGGCACAAGTTTTGCTGATGGCCATGTATGATACATTGTTTAGCCACAAATAGCAGCCTCTCAATATTTGTTGTGTACGCAGGTGGTAATCTCTCAATGGATTCTTCTGTAAGAAGACAAAAGCGCTTTCAATTAGCCTTGCCAAAGTTCCAATGTTTCATGAGATTGTCGAAGGCAGGAACTTTGAGCTTCAGTGGCATTATGAGCAGGGTTGCGGAGTCATAAAGAGTCAGAGGTATTTGGGTGGAGTTGGAGTCAGATTCCTGACAACACTGGGAGTCGGAGTCGATTTTTTTGTCTTGACTCTGGATGTCCAATTGGATCATTTTGTACATCACACTTGTAAGTTGGGAATTCCTGTTGAAATGGTACAATTTCTTTTGAAACTTCTGCTGAAACAGATTTCTTGCTGTGCACCACAATTTCCATTGATTTTAACAGCCAAACTTCATTCCTTTATGTTAAGTAGTCGGAGTCGGAAATTGGGGAAAGGTTGGAGTTAGAGTCAGAGTTCGGATATTTTACCTCTGACTCCACAACCCTGGTTATGAGAGAGGGTCAGTGTTGTGAGTAAAGAACTTTCCTAGAAAATGTCTGTCAGGCAGTTGGTTGCCCCGGCCAACATTTGTGAAGGCCGGGTCCGGGTTGGTGCCGATGTTCCATCGATGAGAGAAAAACAGGCTACTCCCTTTGGGTTGTGCAGTAGCACAAGGTTATTGGCTGCTGTCCAGGAGGGCAGGTTCTCACCTTCTGGAGATGTTTTGCTATAGCCCCAGTTGACATGCTGGAAGTTGAAGTCACCACTGTACAGACGGGTGTGGGAATGTCAGGATGACTATAGGTGTGAGTGATGAGGGTGGAGGCTTGTAGGTGATGATGATCTCATATTCTGTGTTGTCTACATGAAACCACTCAGTCTCTGATTGCTCTGGAGACTGATCAACCAGTGTTCATTCCAACTGCTCGTGAACAAACATGGCAAGGCTTCCTGCTAAAGACTAACCCAGCTCCCAGCTATTAAGAAAAGCTTTTTTCACTTGCTGCAAATGGCACACTGCTGATGCTTGGACAGAAACAAGGCTTTCTGGGACATATTATCCAATGTTGGAATGAGAGCAACCTCACTCCTGTGGTATGGCACCACTGCATTATTCACCAGGAAAACCTTATTGCCTGTGACAGATGTCATAATATCATCTGTGAACTGGATTCGTGCTGATGCTCTTAACCAACATGATTTCAAACAATTTTTCACCAATGTTGATGCTGACTGTGAAGACATGCTATTGCACACTGCTGTTTGGTGAGACCACCTACCTAAAATTTAGATTTTTAATATAAGTTTGGAAAGTTGCTGCAAATATTGTCACATACTCACATTGCCTTTATGTTGCAAAAATATTGTTACACAACAGATGCTTCTGTTTCAAATTTTAAGAATGAGTTATCTAATGAGCTGCTTTTTTTGTAAAGTTTTTATCAAATTGCTGCAGAAACAAGGGGAAAAGGGGGAATTATCAGTTGTGGAGAGGTCTAAACTTGTTGCATTGCATGAAGAAGAGTACTCAGATATAGGCAAATATCCTAAACACTGAAGTTCAGCAAGGCTGCAATCCATCGGGCAGTCATCACATTCAAAGAGTTTTGTAGTTTTCAGGATGTGCATCCAAGGCAGGTTGCTCAAGGTTACTAGCTAAAGAGATGATCATTCAATGAAGAGAATGGGAGTGCGCTTACCCAAGACTTCGAGCTAAGATTCGCTTAGCTTTGTTTCTCACATTGCAAATGTCAGTACCTCTACGCTAAAACATCATTTGAGTAATGAGTTTGGGCTCACAGCCTATGAATATTTACACGTTTTATGAAAGCTAAAAAGTGTGTTTTTGTGAAGACTCGCCTTGATAGCACTGCTGAAAAGTGGGGAAAAGTGTTATTTTCCAATGAGTCAACTGTGCAAAAGTTTGCATCTCACAAGTGTCTTGTTAGAAGACCATTTTGTGTCAGATTTAAAGATTATTATACCATCAAGAACATGAACCACCCCTAAGTATCATGGTCTGAGGTGCAGTGTCTAAAAATGTTGCAGCTGGTTTGTGTTTTATTCAGCCAGGTACCACCACAAATGATGCCAGATATCTACATCTCCTCAAGGGCAAGTTATCCCAAGAAAAACACACAAACAAACTATCCCTCCGTGCTAGATTGACTGCTTCCACTAATTACATGTGATATCCAAGACTTTTCCTAGTTGGCAATTGCCATTTTAGAGTGTCATGTCCAATGCTTTGTTGTTTTAACATTTCTATTCAAGGTCTTTGTCCCCAATGTTGTATCTGCAGACAGAACTAAAGCAATTTGGTGAATTTTTTCACTAATTGTTTTAGTTTCCACTATTCACCAGAAATACTCAATTCAAAATGAACAAGAACCTTAACTTTTAGAATGCAATAATTCAGAGGCCTGTAGTGTAGATTGTTTACATTTACTAGTTTGATTCATGTATAACATAGACCAAAACTCTAAAGGAAAATGCTTTTTATGCTTCCACATAACTACTTGTTCTGACTTTTGCAGACTCAAGTTAAATAGCAACTGTTACAACTTGGCGTTTTGATCTTAAAACACTGATAGTTGCTCTCAAATCAGACACGAATTCAGGTTAATAAAGAATGATCATTTTCAAATGTAAAAGTTCTACAGTCAGTGAAACTAAGATTTCAAACTCATATTACCTATTTATTCCTCAAGTAAACAAAGCACTGATTTACAATAGGATTATGAAGGCATATAAACTGATAAAAGAAATCATATCTACACAAATAGTCTTCTGTTAACAAAACTCAAAAAAGGAAATCCTTGTATTAAGTTATGGAATCAATAAACAAAAAAATTGATTGGATTTTTGGGGTCAGTGCCGAAAAATCATGCAGACACACTTAAAAAACAAAAAAGCCAGTGTTCTGCTCTATAAATTATATCTAAGCTTGATGTTGAAAGTCACATCTGATGCATTGTTATCACTTGTTTCCATATTAGAGCAGAGAAAAGACAATTTGTAAGTGGTAAAGATGCTCCAGATCTTGACCAGTTTATGGTTGAAATGTGTTTTGCAAGCATGTTTGTGTGTTGCATGTTTAAAATTCATTATGACATTTTCTGTGGACAGTATTTTTTCAGTTTGCAAATGTCCAATCTTCATGCTTTTCAAGAGGGTGTGGCTTACAAGTAAGCACAATTGGACTTTGTCCTCTTTGATTCTGCTAGCTAGATGGTTTCCATGTATTTGTACATTTGGTTGTATTGAAGTTTTCTATGTGTTGTTATCTGCAAGAAGTTGGCTGCACTATTGTTAGGCTATGGACTGATTTACACAAGGTGTTCCACAAAGTATAACATGAGTGTTAATTTGACCTTTTTGTTGACGTTTGTGCAATATGAATATCTGTAAAAATCATGAACAAATTATTTTATCTTTTCTTGAAAGGCAAGTAACAGCATTTACACCATTTGCAAATACAGTATTTGCATTTTTAATTATGTGCGGTGAATCCATAACGGTGATTCTGTTACAGGTTAGATTTTTAAGAGCAAATATGATAAAAATAGAAAATGGTTTTACGCAGAAAACATGTTTGTACATCTGTAATCCAAAATCGTCGTCTTTTGTCTTCAAAGTAATTAAGATTGCCACAATTTTCCACCCGTATTTTGTTTGAAGTACAAATTTTTGACATAAAAGCAATATTAAATCTTTTATTGAAACAGTATCAGCAATTGTGTTGGTATTAGTGATACTGGAAAAACTAGTGTAATCTCCTCTTGCAGGTTCCCATGAAAAAAGGCAAAGTTCAAGTTCTACTTTTTTCTAACTTTTCCTAAGTTTCATCTATGAACACTGTTTGTTCAGTGCGGATGGAATCTAAGCTTTGCATGAAATTTTGTATTGATATTAAAGCTGTCTTCCCAATTTACAGCGCATTCTTTCCTCCAAGAATATAATATGGTGACTACTTTCATACATTATAATGCGTTATTACCAAGGTAATGTCAAACTGCGCTTTCAGTTGAAGTGAAAGTAGATCAAAAAACAGTTTTGAATTGGAAATCTTGGTATTTGTCTGCCCTAGTTGCATCGCTTGCAAGAAGCGGAATATGGGCAGCGCAGTGTACTATTTTATTCCAGAAATTCGTGTTTTTTTATTCTTTTTGACAAGTAAGTTTTGCTGTACGTATTTAACAAAAAAATTTTATGGCAGTAATGGACCGTTCGAAGTTACGTCGTCAGAAAAGAAGACTCCACCGCAGTATCATTCAAAAGCTACCTTCCCACATCCACTTCTTCTGCGCGAAACTTACAATCAAGAACTTCCGCAGCCCCCACCACGGAG